>F241_Great_Cormorant__coassemble_620_pt1 | contig 19118 bp, 18 predicted proteins | sample F241_Great_Cormorant__metabat2_high_PE_004 | metagenome-assembled genome bin F241_Great_Cormorant
GTGTGATGCTTAAAAGATTGCAGCTTTGTGCTGTAATTGTTTAGCTATTTAAAAACGACATAATCAAAATATAAAATATATACCAGCAAAAAGTTGAGTAATATATTCAATTTGGAGTTACGGTTTGAAATGTGGAATATTTTGTAAGTCTATGATATAATAAATCACAAGTTGTGTTTAAACTTTTGCTAAAATATATACTTATTAGCAATTAAAATAACATACAGGAGTACAAAATTATGAACGATCATGAATGCAAAACAACTTCGGACAAATATGCACAATCATGTGCTTCTTCTGACACGCCACTTGACAATCTTACAGATTTCCCATCTGATGGTGCATCTCAGGACAAACAAAGTGAGCTTCTAACGACTTCAAACATCCCTAAAACAGAATCAAAAAAAGAACGAAAAGCAAATGTGCCAGGAATGATGATTGGAGCCCTAATAATTCTTATAGGTTTTATAATAGTAGCACGTGCAGGCACGAACATTACAGAGACTACCTTTGGTGCTGATTTTTATACATATACATACGAGGGAATCGTAACAATAGCAAAAATTCTTGCATCTATCGAGCAAGCAATTGGTTGGCTAGTTGTATCTATCGGCGCAGCCATTGAAGTCATGTCAATGAAACATTAAGCGTTTCAACAACATGTCACTTTGAAATATTTTTTAACAGAACTCTTAAAGCTAAAAATGATTAGACCATACTAGAAAAAAGTTAAAACCCATACAAGGTACAAAACTAATTCTAAAGTCTTAATATCTATCATATTAAGACTGAAAGAGAGTGGATCGCAGCAGAAATTTTGAGGCTAATCTATCAGTATTAACAATAAAGTAGCCTGCTATGATAACTTGACTTTATCATAGCAGGCTATTAAACTCTCTAAAAAAAAGAAGTGTGTAAAGCAGGCATATAGGACAAAAAAACTGGTGACTAGTCCCAACTGGAAATGTATTTTAAGTGGTGATGTAATTCTTCTCAAGTCATTGCATTGCCCATCCTGTATGGTTTGTGTAAGTGCCTGCTCTGCTCTCAGTCTATTGTGTTTCCGTATCCAATGGATAAATTTATCAATCCACCTTGAGCATTTTTCTCATATATGTTGTAATTCTAAGTTAGAGGTTTTTTATATGCTTTTCCTTTACATTCTACATACATCAGCGTCATTCGCGCTTTCAATTTTCGTGAAAAGGTCACATCCCATCCTTGTGACTCCAGCCACTGAAGGTATTCTTCTGCATCCCACTGGTGTTCAAAACTAATTCCGGCCAATTTCAAAATGCGAGTCCAAACTCTCGCCGCAAAGCCTTTCTTATGGGCTACAAAATTCGGTGCAATGAGAACACCATCTGCTCTCATTACACGTTTTATTTCCTCAAGAGCTTTTTCTGGATTTGGCATGACATGCAGTGCGTTGGCAATTAAAACAACATCAAAGCTATCATCCTCATAACGAAGGCTTGTTGCGTCTGCCACTTCAAAGGTCAAATTGTCTGGATAAACCCCTTTCTGGGCTTGTTTAATCATGCCTTCTGAGTAGTCTGTAGCAATCATCTTGTTGGCTGAACCGGCAACATGCTTTGCTAGAAGGCCTGGACCTGTTGCAAGTTCGAGGACTGCTTTGTTACGTATAATTTCTGGAATACGTTGGTACATAAATTGATAAGTTTTTATGTCCATGCGCATTGCTCTTTCGTATAGGGGAGCATACATGTCCCAAATTTTTTTATTCATTTCTTCCACCTTTTTAATTACTGGATGGCTGCTTTGTTATTAGGATACAAGAATGTGCGTGGTCGCCTTATGATCGTTGTAGTCAAATATATTTGTTTATTGTCAAAGCAGGTCTATTTGTCGTCAAAGCAGATTTGTGTGATGTAGCTATATATGTTTATTATATTGTCAATTTGCTGAGTAATATCGTTAATTCCTGGATAATTATTAGCAGCAAATTCTTTGACAGATCTGCTTTCAATTTCTTTGGTGCTTCCTTTAATGCCATTTCCGCTTAACATTATCTCTAACAATGAAGATATCGTTGTTTGAGTCATTGCATGAAACAGCGGAATCAAGATTTTCCAATGAACACTGGTAAAACCAAGGATAATAGCGCGAAATAGACTATACAAAATAAAGGAGTAACTATCATCGCCATATTTAGCCATAAGAATATCGTATCTATCTACGATAATTAGGTTCTTTGTTAAAAGAATTTAGGTTTTGTAAGTATCTAGGAAATTAAATTCATCAAATCAATAATCATAAATCGATTTTGCTTGTTGCTCTAAATTATCCTTTACACTAAACTTGATTCCATGATTTATCCAGTAATTCTTGCAGATGATTTGGATTGTTTTTATATATAGTAGCTTTTAATGGGACTTCATATCCGACTCTTTTTCCTACATGTAAAAAACTAATAACCGCTTTTCTACTTCCAACTTTAACGTTAAATTCATCAATTTCATGCCATGGTATCAATACAAAATCACCTTTAAGTTCATTACTTATTTCTTTTTCATAAATCCCATTTTTATCAAACACTAAAATATAACTTCTTGCAGAATCCATAACATACACAAAATTACTTATAAATAACTTGAGTAAATTTTTTTCTATTGTATCATTTTTAAAAGCCACTAAGTATTCTCTTTCTCCAAATTTTTGTCTTACCAATTCATCAATCTCATTGCCACTGTTTGTCAGTATACCCATATCAATTCTCCTCCTCCAACTCATAAGAAAATACTTCCGTAATATCCTTTTCCAAGACTATACATATCTTATATGCGGTTTCTAACGTCGGGCTTATAGTTCCATTTTCATAGGCCATAATTGAACGCCTTTTCAATCCGACTGCTTTTGCTAGCCTATGTTGGGACAGACCCTTAGGTTTCCTATATTCTGCTATTTTATTGTTTAATTTTATATTTATAATTTTTCACACCCCCTTTGGTTACATATATGGTACCATTTCTATTGAATTTTGTCAATCTACATAAATATGAAGAAAAACAGCTAGAATAATCTCTAGCTGCTTTGGTCAGAATTAATATTGTATTATGGCCCTTTAAAACAACAAAGCCCTCATCAGTCCTCCTACACTGCGCCTCTATGGTTCTATTGGACTTTTTGCTTTTCCTGGAAAGGTAAAGCATTAGTTCGCTATTGGCATCAGATTCTGTTTCTTTGTCTCAAAAGTGTAAACAACAAAGCAACTAAAAGTCCCATAACCGTTCCGTAGCTTCCTACATCCACTCCATTATCACCAGTATCTGGATTTTTAACTTTTGAATTATGAGGCTTTTGTGCTGGGGCCTTTTCCGTCTCCTCTTGGCCAGCTCCATCTGACTTGGCAGGATTTGGTATCACCTGCTGGTTAGTATTCGGTATTACAGGCTCCTTTGGATTTGGAGCTACTGGTTTTTCTGGCTCCGGTTTGACTGGCTTATCTGGATTTGGAAGATCCGGTATAAATGTACCCGATGACTTTTTATCATTATAGACTGTCATTTTACTGCCATCCACTTCCACATTCTTATTGTCTTCTGTCAAGATAACTAGTTTGTTTTCACTTTCTAGGACAAACTGTAATGGCTTAATTTGCTCGTAACCTTCAGGAGCTTTTTCTTCAGCAAGTGTATAGATCTGCCCGAATTTAATTACTGATGCAGTGTATGGCTTTGTTTCTGAAGTCCACTTGTAAAGTGGCTCGCCCTCGGCTTTGTCTCCTTCGTATATAGCCAAGGTTGCTCCCGCCAGTTCAATGTCTTTTTCTCCTATTTTTTCCAGCTTAGAAATAGTTATTGGCGCTGCTATTTTTTTAGCTGGCGTTAGTTCTACCCATGGCATTGGTGCTTTGTTTGTGATGGTGAAGTTATTATCATTATTTTCTATACTTACACTATAAGTCTTATTATTAAGTGTAACTTTATTTTTTATTTCACCTGCTTCTTTAACGGTATAGACATACTTCTTTGCTGATAGGCTTTCACGTTCAATTAGATTATCAAAACTACCCGTCCAATTATTTTCTTTACTTAAGGTTAATTCTTTACCTTCAACCTTAGTACCATCTCGATATAATTCTACTTTAATTGAATCGATTGGCGGTTCATTTAATACATGACCTAAATGATTTTTCCAAACCTTAGTGACATTTAACTTAGTCATCGCTGGTTGTAAGTCAATCCATGGCATTGGTGCCTTGTTTGTGATGGTGAAGTTACCTTTCTCAGCTTCGTCTACGGTTACCGTATATTTTTTTCCATCAATAGTAACTCTATTTACACTTTCACCAGCCGATGTCGTTTCTTCCTTGGTTCCTTCTTCCACAACGCTGTACTCGTTTGGTTTACCATCAACGCTATCACGTTCTTTTAAGTTCTCAAATTCACCTTCCCAGTTGTTAGCCTTGTTTATGCTTAGAGATTCACCTGTATCTTCTCCATTTTTCAACAGTTTTACAGTCACGCTCTCAACAGGAATAGTTTCTAGGGCCTCTCCTTTATGGTTCTGCCAATTTTTCTTAACATGTACACTAACATAGGCAATATTGATAAAGTCAAGAGTTACATCTTGATCTTCAACGATTTCAATATTTCGAGGTGCTTTGTCAGCAACAAAGCTACTAGGAGCTTCAACTTCCTCAACTCGATATTTGCCTAAAGGAAGCACCTGCTCTGCTTTGCCCTTTTCGTCTGTTATTACCTCATAATTACTTGTCCCTGAATCATTTCCTTCTTCAATCCTGCCATCAGTATCTATTTTGGTAATCTTAAACTTGGCTCCTTTTAATGGATTTTTATTTACATCAAGTTTATTAATCGTTAGCTTTGACGATGGTATGTATATCTCGTTGAAAACAAGATTAGTTGGTACAAAATGTGCACCATTATCACTAGTGATCGAAAAGTTATTATAGGCCTTATCACCAAGCTTTACATCTTCTGGTGTTCTCATCGTTAAATCAACCTTTAATTCTTCACCAGACTTATATGTTTGACCATCTTTTAGTTTTATCTTTAGGGCCTTAACCTTAGAATAATCATCGACATTCTTAGTCCAATTAAGCTTATTTGATAAGTCTTTTAGATTTGAATCGATATCATCAGTTGTATAATAAATTTCAAACTTAGTATTATTAGCTGTAACTATTTTAGCTGGACCATCTAAGATATTATTAAAGTCAGAGTTTCTCTTTAAACTTTCATTAGCATCATTAAAGATATTGGTATTGTTATCTCCTTTGAAAGGTAGCACTGCTAGCATTTCATAATTACTAATATTTTCCTGCTTGTTGTTGTAATTCCATAATTGGTATCTAAATTTTGTATTTTTTCCAGTTCTTAAACTTTTAGAATTCCAATTATCAACTGTTTCTCTTCCAATATAAGTTTTGGCTAATAACTCATAACGAGAAGAGTAATCATAGAATGCTCTAACTGCATAAAACTTTTCCTTAGTGTCATTATCACCATCTATATCTCTAGTATCAAGATAAGGATAAGCACCAATTGAAGTATTACTATAAGGAACAAATTCACCATTAACCTTAACTAAGGCATGATTGTAGTTTTTATTAGGCATCGAATCACTATTTACCTTAGTAAATATTTTAAGTGATTCACTATTACTCATATATGTATTAATTCTGCTTACTTTGGTATTTTGCCAAGTAAAAATTACAGCATTTAGCCCTGAGTCTTGATAATTTTCTTTATATGTAACTTCAGGTTTAGTTCCACCCCAAGTGTTACCATTTAAAACAGTTTTTACATAGGTATTACCCTCTGGTAATAGATCTACTATTTCAAAACTATCTAAAACGGTTGATTTATCAATCCCACTTATCAAATCATTTAAGGAAGATTGTAAGGTCCATACTGCAAATTCACCATCATAACGAATAGGTTCATCTCTAAATTTCCCAAACCAAGCACTATCATCTAGTTTTTCTGATAACTCTTTAAACAAATTAAGATTAATCTTCGGGTTAACTAGCCTAAAACTAGCTTCTGTCTTACCATCAAAGTCATATGATTTATCATCTTTATTTGTATATATAGCATTGTAACTTGCTTTGTTTTTATAAGTATCAACAACTGGTGTATCTTTGAAATTTGTTATGATATCAAACTTTAATACCTGTTTATATCCTAGTTTAAAGTCATCGTCAAACTCTAAAGACAACTCTTTAATTCTTTTAGCTATATCTTTATTAAAGCTAAGACTTCTTTTTCGGCTACTAAGATTTCCTAATTCTACACTTGAGCCATCATCCAATAATCCCATTACTTTAACGTTACGTGGAATCGCAAAACTCAAATCATTAGGAAATAGATATTCATATCGATCCGGTAGAGAAATTCCTAAGTAATATAATCTTGGATCTAATTCATAATCTTTAAAAGAAGTTATTTTTCCGGTTTCATTTTGTTCATTAGTTACCTTAACTTCCCAAATGATATTTTCCTTTAATCGATCCTTAGTATTAGCAACTGTTCCTGTGCCAAACAATTGGTCTTTAAGTCTTTTATTAATCTTGTTACCTTTACCATGATATACTTCATCTGCAAACTTATATCTAACATTACGTTCCGCCTTAGGATTTACTTCATTTGGGGCTGGTTCGTATGGATGAAAGACTGCATTAGAATTAGCTATATACTCTTTGTTTATTAAAGCATCTGGAAAATATAAAGTTAGTTTAATTGCATTATATTGCTTATCATCATAATCCTTAGCATTTAATTCATAGGTTGCGGTATTTGTCTCTTTGTCATAAGTCCAATTAGGATTATCTTTTTGATTAAACACTGCGTATGGTGGTAGTGGTTGTGTTAGTATAATACTACTATAGGTTCTAACACCTTTTTCATTATTCACAAACTTACCTGTAATAAAGTCCTTGTTTGGAGGAATAGCTTGCACAGCGCTAAAAGTATAGTCAAAGTAAACTGGTAATAAGTTATTACTATCTAATTTACCATCCTTAGCCTTACCGCCGTTTTGAGTGTATCCTCCCTTAATACTCATATTATATGTAGGAGTTTTAGTTACCCCAATATATTCTAATGAATTAGCTTTTGCTATTAAACTTCCATCACCATTTTTAAGACTAATATCAAGTATCGCCTTAGTTTTATCTGGTGTTATATATGGTGTAAAATTAAAATAAAACGGCACTTCCGCCTCTCTTGCAGCATTAGATGCCTTTAATTTTAGATGCCAACTATTGCCGGATGCCTTTTCTAAATTAGGTTCAAATATTTCTGAGTCTTTGTCAACTACCACATTGAAATCATCAATATATTTAGCATCTACATCCTTAACTTCAAATTCAATGTAAGGATCTTTATATTCATCTTCAGGTAAGTTACCTTTAAATGTTAAAGAGCCTCGCATTGCACTTCCAGTATAAAACTCTTTTGGTTGATTTGCATCAGGCTCTCTGGAATTTATCTGTTCTGCATTAAGCACTATTTGGTCATCGATAGTTCCTGTATCTACAGCCATTGCCTGACCGTAGTTAAGGCTGAATACCATCAACAAAATCATCAAAATTGCAATTATTTGTTTTCGTTTTATCGTCATCACGCCACCTCTTTGCTGTCATATTATAAACAATTTTATCATAAAATTACATTTTTTAACATCTCTTTTCGTTATTTTTTATTGATAATTGTATGCAATTTTTGAACTTTTTCTATATTCTTTCCATATACATATACTAGTTGTGACGTATTTTACCTGTATTCTATAGTAGCATTTTCATGAAACTTAGGTAGTTCATCTCTGCATAAATATCTTACAAATAGCAGTAAACCAAGGATTCGTACGTCAACAAAGCAATCATAGGTGTTTATACATATAGCCATTGAGCGTTTAAATTGTGTGCAATTCTTGAAGTTTTCGTATGTTTCATCCACATATATGGATGATTTGGACGATTTTGGAGTTTGTGGATGTTTAATTATCAAAAAAGAACAAATCGAAAATCGTGATATCTGCTTTAATCCGCCAAGGTTTATAAAACGGCAAGCGTTGTTACATTTGATTCTTCACTTTGTTCTGTTATTATATTTCTCTAAATTGCAATTTCAAGTTGGGCGCCCGGTCAAAAAATATGCATTGATCAAGCTGCATGTATTCGGTCAAAGTGTTTTTCAAACATCTCTTCCGCAATAGCGTAATTTAACGACCTTCTCGGCACTGAATTTATAGCATCGGCAAACCATAGTACCTCTTCACCACTATATGATTCAATAGACTTGCTTTTTGGGATGTACTTTCTCAATAATTTGTTATGCTTTTAAATACCTGTGATAGTCTGTTTCCATAAATGCTTTCAAGTTCTTTAAAAGCTTTCAAAACTGACTCAGCATCCTTTCTGTCCATCTAAGGAACTCACGACAAAAGTTTGACTTGTGTTCATGTCCGCAATTTTTACGATTTTGATCATAACTTACTTGTCCTCTTTTAGAGGAGTCTCTGCAGGGCGCCGTTTTTTATCATGCACTTAACTTTACAACGGAATCACTATGGATTTAATTTTTCAAAGTGCCCAATTTCATTTTACAATCTACCAAAAGATCGAACACTATTTATATTTATTTGCTTACTTGTACTGTTTTAACAGATAATAAAATTATAGGTTATTTCTTCTCTTGATTCCACTTGATATCTAGAAGTTTAATCTCGTCTAATTTGTCCTCCTTAAACATTTTGTTTATGCGCTGTATTCCGTTTTTGCTCAGCTTTACATCACTTTTAATAACACCATTAACTATTACTTTTCCCATACTTTCAATGGCTGTTTTGCGATTCTTGCTTGGATCTGAATCAATTTCTAAATCTGCTACATAGCACAAGTACTCCCACTTATTTTTGTGTGGATTAAAGGAATACAGCCAATAATTTCCAACATTTGCACCGAAGCTATTCTTACCTGTTACATGCAATACTAACTTACACTCTACTGTCCCATAATTATTTTTCTGTTCTTGATAATAAGCATCTCTCAGAGAGAAAGAAGAAGGATCCTTTAATGTATTTATTAAGGATGCAGCCTGCACAGCCGCGAGATTTTCAATCTTTACCTGCAGCTTTTCTTTGTTTGTTTCAGCTTTTTCATAAGCTTTTTCGTAGTTGCCTTCTGCCATGTATCCTTCGGCATCTTTAAACATCTCAGGGATTAATATAATTCCGCCGATGGCAGTTATAGCAATTATTATGGCTGATATTGCTATAACTATAGCTTTCTTTTTGTTCTGATGGTGTGCTTTAGCGTCAGTTTCGTTAAGTTGATCATTCTTGGACCGTACTTGTTCCGTACCTTCACTACCCTTATTGCTTTGTTCACTTGTATTGGCCTCATGTAGGTTTTCTTCTAGCGGATCAGCTTTTACCTTGTGACCACATTGGTGGCAGAATTTTTGATTCTGCATCAGTTCTGTATTACATTTGTTGCATATATATGCCCCTTTGGCAGTGACCCCGCTTTCCAACTGTGACTTATCTGTCAGTGACTTTTCAGGCGGTGGTGTTTCCGACATGTCCTTCGTTATTTGGTCCTCCTGCACCTTTTCACTATAAGCTGCCTCTGGCTTCTTTTCATTAATATTGTTCATTTACATATCCTCCTCTACGACTAAATATCCCTTAACCCCTTATTATCCTAAAACCTCAAAGCTATAACCGGCAGATTTTGTTCATTAACAAACATATGGATCTCCTGGGCTTGGTTCATCAGAGTTACAAAAATCTGGTGCTCAGCTACCATGTGCTCCCCAATGTAGATCATTGGCGGGGCCGTAATATAAATAATATTGTTTTCCAGATCGATTTTACAATTAAATAAAGTGTGCAAGGACAAAGTTGTACACATATACGTAAGGGTTTCAATATTCTTCTCTAAATTCATACTTATGCCTCCTCATTGATTTTATAAATGCGTTTGAAAATGCGGCTGTAGCCGAAGTTAAAAGCCAGCTGGCGTTCTTCCGTCACTTCGATATAGTACACGTCAGCGGTGTTTAGGAAGGCGGAGATAGTTGCTTTGCAATCTAATTGTTCCGCTGAAATCCACACCTCGCCAGTTAATACCCTGATCACCAAGTCCAAAAATCCGTCTTCCTCCGTCATAGGGTCAATGTGTAGTTCCAAGGTTATATCACAGTCGAAAAAACAATTTTCTAGCGCTGCCAACTTCTTGATGTTCTCTGTAATATCAAAGCCATCAGGCGCAATTCTCTCAACTTCACCTATAAGCCTTATGTCATCATCATCTTCGAGATCATCTAATAAGTGTTCCTTAAAAATATCTATATCGAGAACCTTGTCTGACATAGTTTCGTAGCTTTGTTTCTGCATAAAAATTCCTCCTTAAATTTAGCTTAGTATTAGTTTCGTTAAGGTTTGAGAACAAAGCAAGCTTTAAGACCTAAGCGATTTTGTGTAATATTAGGTATAATATGTTCATAGAGGTATAAAATTGTGATATGTTTACAATAGAAGTTTCTTAGGTCTCTGCTTGCCTTTGTTTTCTCCCTCTGTATATAAGGGAACGTGAAATGTCTTTTGTAACACTTTTAGGGAATTCACCAAATGTTCACCCTAATTCTTAAAACTTCAAAACGATTACCGGAAGTCCATCTTCGTTGACGAACATGACTGTTTGCTTTGCTGCGTTCATCAGTTTCATAAAGATCTGTGTCTCTGCTACAAGTAGCTTTGTTAGGTATACCATAGGTGGTGAAATAATGTAAATGCAGTTGTCTTTTACATCTATCTTGCATTCGAATAACGTAAACAGCGACAAAGTAGTACACATGCGTTTTATAGTTTCTAAATTCTCAGCTATATTCATAATTAGGCCTCCTGTTCAATTTTTTGATACATATTGTTATAAATGAAAGCGAATTCCAGGCTTTGTTCTTTAGTTGCGTCGATCATAAAGGAATCGCAGGAAGACAACAAAGCTCCTACCATCATTGCCTTGTACCACGCCGCTTTAGGAAGCTTGACTACTTTAGCCTTTATTTTCACTTTTAAATCTAAGAAGCCGTCGTGCTCCTCGTTGAAATCAATGGATAGATCAACATCCACATTGGTGAAATCACTGCAGTTTTGCACACCTACTATCTTATTGATGCTGTTAGTGACTTCAAAGCCTTCAGGCGTCATATTCATAGCATAAAACGGCAGAGTTTTATTCTGATTCTCCTCCATTTCATCTAAAATGCCGCTCTCGAAAATATCGATGTCAAGAATCTGGTCTGAAGTATTATTGTAGTTTTTTTCGTGCATAAAGCACCTCCTTTGCTTATCTTTGTTTGGTTTTGTTTGCTTCCTCTGTATATAAGGGAACGGGAAAACCAATTTGCGACGGGGTTTATGAAAGTTCACGTAGTTTTCACTTTTGGCATTAAAAAACCCCTCCATCTTGGAGGGGGCTTATCCTTTCAAAGGATATTAATATTATGCCAAACAAAAGCTATTTATATTGTTCTAACAAAGCCTTCATTAGCTGCTCTGTTTTTGCTTTGTTCATTTCGTGGTAAAACTTACCATTTACTCTGATATTTGGACCTTGTCCGCACTTTTTGAAGCAGTTTTGAGTCAGTAATTTTATCCGACCGTTGCTTGTAGTTTCGCCGAATTCGACACCTAAAGTAGCTTTTGCCGCCTTTAGAACTTCCATTGATCTGTTTTTGCTACAGCGCGGACCCGAGCAACAGACTATTTCACAGGCAACTATTTCTTCCTTAACGTTGGGCATAAACTTAATCAGCGCTTTCACTGTCTTTTGATCCACTCCAAAAGCATCAGCAATTAGCTCCTGGGTATAGCCATCCACAAGCCCAAAATTGTCCTGAGCCATATTTAGGCAGTATTTAATGCCTTCCTGACTACCCTTGCCATAGGAATCTGCCCAGTAAATGGCATCTTCTCTAAATTCTTCAATACTTATTTTTTCATCGTTATACATTTTTCACTTCCCTTAATACCTATAGATTTACATTATCATCCAAGATAATAGCACAAAAACACTAACACTGCATTATAAATAAAACAGCTAACAAAACACATTTCGGTTAGCTGTTCATACTACATTTTCGTTGTATCAAATTTGTCTACTAGCTTATTGGAAAGTCTGAAATTCATTATTTAGCTTTCAAAGTAGGTTTACCTTTTAGAAGTATATTCATAAAGGCAAAATTATAGCCATTGGATCCGTCTAGCGGTTTTTTATTACAATATTTTTCCATTTCAGCTTTACTAAAAATCACGCAGTAGCACTTATCTGTATCTGACCATGAATTACCGTTGCCCACGGCAAAAATCATCCATTTGTAAATTGGATCTTTCTGAAACTCGTTATAAGTATACTCTGTTATACTATGCCAACCTGCCCATCTTCCATCTTCTTCTGCATAATTTCTACTTATACGGATCATTAAATTTGACCGTACATTTTCGTTAAAGTGGTTCAAAATCTCGTCTTTATATTGTTTTACCGTTTTTCCCTTGCCCAAATTATCTATTTCTACATAATAGCGTGCATCTTCTTTATCATTTAAGCCAATACTATTTGAGCAATCTAGCTTGAGAAGATTTAATTCACTAAGAAAATCACGACACTCATACACAAGTACGGTATCATCATCAGATTTATCCCCGTTGTGTCTTTGGATATCATTTTTACACAAGCTATTAGCATCTGTACATTCTAGTTCATATTCCTCACCACTTTCAAGTTTAAATTTAATGTCTTCATAATCAGATTCTAAAAAAATTCTTTTCATATCTCTGTATCTCAATTGAGTTTTAGAGACAATCGTTATATACTTAAACGAGTTGCCACCTTTCATAGATTCGATAAATTCAGGCGTAAGTACACATTTTAAAAAAATCTTATTAGTTATATCTGATGAGTTATCCTTGTTTTTATTCATTGGATATGTGAGGATGATATCACGTATATTTTCTCTAGTAAAGTCAAGATTAACTACATAAGTTACAGCATCAGAGAAAAAAACTTCTGGTCTAGTTTCAATAACAGAACTAAGTATTTTTTCATACATCAGCTCTACGTCTACAGGTATATGTGTGCCAGTATTAATCCAATCTTGATTATTATGCACGGCTTGCTTACGTTTTTTTAGAACTCGATCCATTGATTCTAATATTGGAGAATAGTCAATATAAATCTTACCCGCATTATTATCAACTTTATTATATAAACTTTCAATTTGCATCAATCTACCATATCTATATCCCCAATCATCGGTATTATCTCGCGCTTCAATATCTTTTACAAGTAATGATATTTTTTCTTCAAACTCTTTTGTAACTCTAAGAAGACGTTCTTCCTCTGTTAGTCGAGTAGAATTATACCAGCTAGCCAAAGTAGGTGGTGCAATTACTACGCCAGTTAAAAGCTCTGGTGAACATAAAATTTTTACAACTTCACTTTCCGGCCAAATAAAATGAAGTATTAAGAGAACAACTGCCAACGCTAGCCCTACTAAGGCCCAGATTAAAATCCTTAGACCAAGTGTCTTACTAAGTGCAATATTTTTTCTTCGGCTCAGACCTTTCTTTTTCTCATCTATTTTCATAATATACCTCTTAATAAAATATTAATAATGACTCACATAAATAATTTGCCATTCACTTTCTCAATTTCTTCATCCCAAAACGAATAAACACTTTGAAACTTCGGCTTTGCTTTTACATCATTTCCGCCTGTCTAACCAGCTCGTGATTGTCATAGGGATCCTCATCCCCAAGCAAAGCATACAGCTGGCTGCTACGAATTTCTAGGTCCAAGTATTTCCGCAAAGGAGCATGCTCCTTGAGAGCCTTAGACATATTAGTTATCAGAATCGGCATTTCACCGCTTTCAGACGCCATTTCATTAGTAAGCGCCTCTTTTTGCCGTTCTTTAGCTTTGTCTTTTTCTTGTTTTTTTATGTCTTTTAAAATTTCTCTGCCTAAACTGTCAGCCCCTAGAACTCTCCCATAAATTGGCTGATTGTCCATGGTTTCTTGGTCGATCCCAAGGAGGAACTGCAGCAGCTGCCGCGAAATTCGGCTGTAGGTATATCTTTTAGACTTGCAGGCTAAAACAAGCTGATCCCAGGTTTTAGCCTGGACCAGACTTTTTTGAGCCTTTATTAAAAGTCCATCCTTTGAGTTATCAAAGGCGGACAGCTCTTCTTTTGAAGCTGTTATGAGTTTGGTTGCAAGAGCTACAAAAAGCCTTTCTTCCATCAAAGCCAGCCGGGCGTCGTCTTTCATCATCTGTTTCCTGATTTCTGTTGCCGACTGATGATGGCCTAGTCCTGTTCGCTTAATTACAACAGGCTCCATGTTTTTCACATGGCGTAAATACTCCACTGCCAAAAGGTCATTGGAGCCAGAGAGTAGGCCAAAATCTGCCGGTGCTCCCAGCTGCTGGGCCGCTTTCTGGCGAGCAGCTGGATAGGACAGGCCTTCCCTAACTAGGGCCTTGATTTCCTGCTCCAGCAGCAGCTGATTTTCATTGAGAAATTCAGCTGCCTCCCGAAGGGGCAAAAGCCGACCAGTTTCGCTGCCGAACCCAATGTGACGAGCCCCCATGGCTTCTAGCAGCGAAACAGCGCCCTTGCAGAAGTACTGGGCGCTTCCTACGGACGTAGGGGTCGGCATTTGGATTACTAGGTTGACGCCTGAGCTAATGGCTGCTTTGCTCCTTTGCCACTTATTAAAAACAGCGGGCATACCCCGCTGTACAAAATTACCGCTCATTACGCAAACAACCTTTTCAATGCCGGTAGTTTCCCTTAACTTTTCTATTAAATAGCTGTGTCCGCTGTGAAATGGATTAAATTCCGTAACTATTCCTATTGCTTCTACGCTCATTATTCCTCTTCCATAAATTTCACATCAATCTTATGACTTGCCGGACTTTGACTATGAACCTTATCTGCCAATTCATGAAGATGATTGGTGTTCTTGTCCATGACTTCTTCCATTTTTGCATAATGCTCTGTTATTTCTTCGTACATCTGATTTACGTGCTTGCTTCTAACGTCTGCCATAGTCTCTTTGAATTCTGTAAACATGTGGTTAATGTACTCGTAAGTCTGAAGCATCTTGTCTCTTTGGTAGTTGTCAGCTTCTGCGTAAATTTTCTCTGCAACAGCCTTAGCTTCTTGAGTGATCGCGTGAGCTGAAACCTTTTCTTTAGCCTCTTCTTGTGCTCCTCTTATGATCTTTTCGTAGTCGCTCTTTGCCTGAGCCAAAATGCTTTCACGTTCTTCTCTAATCCATTTAGCCTCAATTAAATCTTCAGGTAGGCTCTTTTTGATTAAGTCGATGCACTGCATTAAATCTTTAGAATCAATAAAGATCTTGTCAGTAAAAAGCATAGGCCTGCTCTTTTCTACCATTTCCTCAATAGTATCTAACAAGTCAATTACATTTTTAGTGTCTGCGCCTAGTGTTCTTTCTCTGTCCATTTTAGTTTCTCCTCTATTTTACTCATTACCTGCTGTGGCACCAATCCGTCCACTGAACCTCCTAAAGTTACAACCTCTTTAATCATACTGGAACTTATAAATGAAAATTCCGGACTAGTCATTAAAAAAACTGATTCTACCCCTGGTTTAAACAACCTTGCGTTCATTTGTGCCATTTGAATTTCATACTCAAAGTCACTTGTTGCCCTAAGGCCTCTAATTACTACATCAAAGCCACCATCGTTAACATAATCAGCTAACAGCCCCTGAAAAGTCTCAACCTTTACATTGCTCAGCTCCAAGGTTGCATCTTTCACCATTTCTAAACGCTCACCCATGGTGAATAATGGCTTCTTATTAGGATTATACACTATTCCTACGACCATTTCATCAAATAAAAGGCTTCCTCTTCTGATTATGTCCAGATGTCCCATTGTAATTGGGTCAAATGAACCTGTATAAAGGGCCTTACTCATCTATGTCATCTTCCTTCCTAGCATACATCGATACCATAATCCGTCCATACTTCTTTTCTTTGATTTTTTTAAGCTCCCCGATTTCATCTGGAAGTGTTACAAATTTATCATGTTCTGCTACTATTATACCGTCTTCAGCTAATAAATCAAGTGCACAAACCTCTTCAATAAAAGGAATGTAAAGGTCCTCTTCATATGGCGGATCCATAAAAATCACGTCCACTTGTTCTGTAACTCTTTTTAAATTTGTTTTTCCGTCTCCATAAAGAACTACTGCCTGATTTTCCACCTTACAATAGGAAATGTTGTTTTTTATGTATTTAATACTGTCTCTTGAGCTATCGAAGAAGTAAACTTTTTTTGCCCCACGAGAAATAGCTTCAAGTCCTAAGTTCCCTGTACCTGCAAAGGCATCTATGCATACGGCATCTTCCACCCATCCCATTAGCATGTTGAAAATAGATTCTTTAACCTTATCGCTTGTAGGTCTAACACTGTCACCGTAAGGTGCTTCAAGGCGTCGCCCTCTTAGTTTTCCTGTAATTATTCTCATTGTATTTTCCCTTTCCTTATATCCTGCCCTCATTTATCTAGTTTACATTTCTAGCCAGATATTTTCTCCTAGTTGCTTTGTTACTAGTTCTTTAAGTCCCTGATTATCCTGACTGTCTAAGTGAGGATCTAAGTCTAATATCTGAGATGCACACTCTGTAGCCAGCTGGAGAACGTCTTGATTTTTCATTAGGTCTTCAATGTCAATGGCCATTTGTCCACTTTGACGCACTCCGAAAATTTCGCCTGGGCCTCTTAGGCGCAAGTCTTCTTCTGCAATGTAAAAACCGTCGTTGCTCTTTGCCATAACATCTAGTCTCTCCTGACAAAGCTGGCTTTCTCCTCCATTTATCATAATGCAACTAGATGCAATTGAGCCTCTTCCCACTCGTCCTCGAAGCTGGTGAAGCTGTGATAGGCCAAAGCGATGAGCCCCATCTATTATCATCAAGCTAGCATTGGGAACGTTAATTCCCACCTCTATTACTACGGTGGCAACTAAGATTTTAATTTTTCCATTTGCAAATGATGTCATGGTCTTTTCCTTGACGCCTTGGTCCATATCTCCATGGACTAGTCCTATGGTTATGCCATGTTTCTTGCACACAGGCTCAAGTTTGTCGTAAATTTCTGTGGCAGAAAGGGTATTTACCTGCTCTGATGGCTCAATTAACGGTGCCACCACATAGGCCTGCCGACCTGCCTTAGCCTCCCTTAGAAGGTAGCTGTAAGCCTGTTTTCGTTTACTATCTGCCATGACATATGTTTTGATAGGCACTCTTCCTGAAGGCATCTGCCTTATTAGCGTAACGTCCATGTTGCCAAAGGCTACTACACTGAGGGTTCGTGGAATTGGAGTTGCAGTCATAAGCAAGACGTTGATCATTTCTCCACTGCGCTCTCTATTGAAATGCAATGACTTTCTCTGGTTTACTCCGAATCTGTGCTGCTCATCTGTGACAACGACCCCTAAGTTGCTAAAGGAAACATCGTCCTGTAACAAAGCATGGGTCCCTATTACAACATCAACTTGTCCATTGGCCAGCTGCTCTTTTACTTGTTTTTTTTCCCTAGAGCCCATTGAACTACAAAGCAAGGCTACCTCAACTCCAAAAGGCTCTAAGAGTTCTTTGAAGTCCTTAAACTGCTGCTTTGCCAACAATTCTGTAGGTACCATCATGGCACCTTGCTTTCCATCTTTTGCCGCTGCCATCAAAGCTAGCATAGCTATAACACTTTTCCCTGATCCTACATCACCTTGAATGAGTCTGTTCATAGGTTTACTGGATTCTAAATCAGCCTTAACGCTTTGCCATGCCTGTTTCTGGTCGTCTGTCAGCTCAAAATCCAAAGCTTTCAAAAACAAATTTTCCCACGACTTAATGCCATTGATTACTATGCCATTATTTTCCACCTTGTTTTCGCTACTTAGTATTCTCATAGACAGCTGGAAGCTGAGAAATTCATCGAATTTAAGCCGTCTTCTTGCCTCTCTTAGGATTTCCATAGATACGGGAAAGTGCAGCTGTTTCAAAGCCTCTCCCAGTGGCATTAGATTTTTTGCTTCTAACACCCATAAAGGCAATGGTTCTTGAATGAACTGAGCATCCTTTAGCCCTTCTGTAACTAATTCTCTCAGTTGATTCTGGCCTAGGCCAAAATTTCCGTACACAGGAAGAATCCCTCTATTATCAGTCTTTCCTCCTACTTCAATAAGCTGAGGGTGGACCATGGAAATTTTGCCGGCATTTCTTTGTACTTGTCCATAAAAACCAATTTCTTGTCCTATAACAACTGATCTAGAAATGAAGTTATTGTTGAAAAAAACAGCACTTAGCTGATGTGTGCCATCACTGATCACTACTGTTAGCGGAACTTTAAACTTACCTCTTGAGGCACCGTAGCCTAAGTTGCCGCCTCTCTTGGCAGTCACGTTACCTATTACAAAGGCCATTTGGCCATCTCTAAGGCTTTCTATGGATACAGGTGTTCTTCTATCCTCATAAGACCTAGGTTCCATCTTAAGAAGGTCCATCATCGTATAAAGCCCTCGATCACACAAAGCCTTGTATTTCTTCGGCCCTATTCCCTTGAACTCATCGAGTTTCATTTTTAAATGATTTGGCTGGTTGAAGTTTTCCATAATTGAGCTCCTTAAATGGATGTGGCATTTTCGGCCGGTCTTATGACATCTACGTGCCTAGCTGCTATTTGCTTTGATCTTACGCCCCTTACTTTTAATACCATTTTCTCCATCTTTAGATTTAAGATTTCCTGAAATTCAATCTTTAGACTTTCATAAAGCTGGTCGGAAAGTTTGCTTATGCTTGTACCAAACCTTACGATTACAGGAACAGTCAGGACTATGCCCCTTTCCCCCATGTAAAAATCTACTACTGGCGGAAGGTCACTGCATTCTAGTATATTGATTCCGTTTAAGTCTGTAAGCCAAACCTTGTCTTTAAAGTTTTCTTCAATACACTTACAGAGGATTGTTGCGGCTACTGAAGATGTTAATTTGATGTTACCTAACTCATTATTTATTAATACTGACAAAACCTTCCTC
>F241_Great_Cormorant__coassemble_626_pt1 | contig 18408 bp, 10 predicted proteins | sample F241_Great_Cormorant__metabat2_high_PE_004 | metagenome-assembled genome bin F241_Great_Cormorant
CAACGTGCACTGTTACAGACACTTCTTGTTTTGGTCCATTTGGTACTTCAACTACTATTGTTGCAGGGACATCTCCTGGATTTTCTGTACTAATTGGATCTTTGAAAGTTACCTTTGTTTCTTTTGGGAACTTATCTTTATTTGTTAGTAAGTCCTCTGGATTTACTACAGTATTTACTGGTACTGTTGTATCTTTTCCTTCTGGCTTTGGTACAAAGGTTACATTAGTTAGTACTTCCGTTGGTTCTAAACCTGGAACTTTTACCACTACTGTTGGAGTTTGTTTTCCTGGATTTTGTGGATTGATTCCTGGTTCTTTGTACTCATATGTTGTTCCTTCTGGGAATTTATCAGTGTTACCGATTAATTCCTTTGGATCTACTTGTGTTCCAACTGGTACGATCTTTTCGCTTGGTGTTGGATTTGGTAACACATGGACTGTTACTGGTTTTTCAAATTCTGGTCCATCTGGCACCTTAACTATAATTGTCGCTGGTACATCACCAGGTGTATCAGTACTAATTGGATCTTTAAATGTAACTGTTGTTCCAGTTGGGTAGTCATCCTTGTTTGTTAATAACTCTTCTGGATTTACTGGTGTTCCAACTTTTACAGTCTTATCTGTTGTTGTTGGTTGTGGATAGTCCTCTATAAATGTCGCATGTACTGGTACTTCAACTATTACGCTTGAACCATCTTCAAAAGTTACTTTAACTGTTCCGTTGTGTGTTGGACTTTCCTTAGTAAACAACTTAGGATCTGGCTTAGATACTAGTATTACTTTTGCTCCAGTAGGTAAATCAGGAATATTATTAGTTAAATCATATTCATTATCAGGGGTAATGATTTCACCATTTTTAATCTTAATTTCCTCTGTAATTGGATCTTTTAATTTATGAATTTCTTTCCAATTAGCTTTTAAAGTAATATCACGTTCAACTTTTGTATTATCAAAGTCATAAGCATTATTATCTAAAGTCCATCCTGTGAAAGCATAATCCTTATCTGAGTCTGATTTTCTAGTTACGTTTGTATCTGTTATATCTGATGTTTTTAATGGATATCCTTTAGCAACCCAATATGCCTTCTTTCCAGTTAAGGTTCCACCATTTGGATCAAAAGTAACCTTAACGTATATTTCATCATTTGGATTATTTTGATTATTTTCATCAACTGGAATTACGATTTTTCCATAATGAGCATAAAGTGTTCTTTCTTCATCCTTAGTAAAGCTTAGGTATTTTTGGTTTTGTTCGCTACCATTGAAAACATTTTCCTTTAAATCTTTTTCTCTACTCCAATACCAGAAAACTTCACCTTCTTTACTAGCAACAGTCTTCTTAATATCATCTTTGATGACAGTATAATCAACTGCTACCCAGTACCAATCAGGTGTATCATTTAACGTTCCGCTGTTACCATCCAAATGTATTTTATTTTTATAGATTTCCGGATAAGGATTTTCATCTTGCTTTGGTGGAGCGACGTGTTCGACTACTGGATCTACCCATCTAGCTTTTAACATAATGTTATCATTGATTAAATCATCTTTAGCATTATCATTGAATTTATATTTTTTATTAGTTGTATACTCAGCAAAATTAAATGGTTCATTTGTAACTTCATCGCTAGCAGCAACATTGCCTTTAGATAAAATCTTTTCTGCTAAATACCACTCTTTAAAGCGTTTGTGCTCTTTAGTTAATTTCTCTTTATCTGGAGCTTGAATATGATCACCACTATTACGTATGATGCCCTTTATGAAATTTTCTTTACTTCCATTATATTCTCCACCATCTAAATCAAAAAGAATATAACTACCTAATATAATGCGATATACTGTATTATCGTCAAAGTTATCAATACCTGGAATTTCATCTAACTTAGGACCAGGATAGTAATTTTCTAAAGTCTCACTACCATCTTTATTTACCTTATATACTAAATGCATTCTTTTCATCAATTCTGATGCACTAGCATTTTTCTTTAAATTCTTCCAAAAAGCACCTGTTGCATAAATATCTTCAAACCAATCATATTTTTTACTTCCATCCTCGTTAGTTATGACAAAGTTTCTCCCCCACAGTTTAGGATTGGAAGTTGGACTTTGTTTAGTGGGATGAAAAAATTCACTTAAAGGCATATCTAGTACAGGAAAATTTCTTAAATCAAGTGTTTTGGCACTTTTTGCCCAACCAAACATGTTAGCATAATTTGTTAGTTTACCATCAAATTCCCACTTAGACACATCAGGACTTGCACTAGTGTTATAGAACATTGCAGACATGTCTTTAACATTCTTAACATCCCAATTAGTAACATCTGGATCAGCCTTTACTGCACCACTAAACATATTTTGCATGTTCGTTACGTTTTCAGTATTCCAACCACTAGTATTTGGTTCTGCTTCTTTTGCACCTTGAAACATTGCTCCCATGTTAGTCACATTTGATGTATCCCAACCACTGGTGTTAGGATTTGCCTCTGATGCCTTATAAAACATCGAAGACATATCAGTTACTTTGCCTGTTTTCCAATTAGTGGTATCTGGATTTGCCTTAGACGCTTCAGCAAACATATAATTCATGTCAGTTACATTCGATGTATCCCAACCACTGGTGTTAGGATTTGCTTCTGATGCCCCATAAAACATCTGTGACATATTGGTTACTTTGCCTGTTTTCCAATTAGTAGTGTCTGGTTTTGCTTTTTTTGCACTGAGAAACATACGTTGCATATCGGTTACATTTTCAGTATTCCAACCACTTGTATTTGGTTCTGCTTCCACTGCCCCAGCAAACATATACTGCATATCAATTACTTTGTCAGTTTTCCAATTACTAGTGTCTGGTTTTGCTTTTGCTGCATTTTCAAACATACGTACCATATTGGTTACGTTTTCGGTATTCCAACCACTGGTATTTGGTTCTGCTTCTACTGCCCCAGAAAACATATACGACATATCAGTTACCTTATCAGTTTTCCAGTTTCTAGTGTCTGGTTTTGCTTTTGCTGCTCCTTCAAACATATATGCCATGTTGGTTACGTTTTCAGTATTCCAACCACTGGTATTTGGTTCTGCTTCTTTTGCTCCTTCAAACATATATGTCATGTTGGTTACTTTATCAGTTTTCCAATTAGTAGTATCTGGTGTTGCTTCTTTTGCTCCAGCAAACATATATGCCATGTTAGTTACGTTTTCAGTATTCCAATTAGTAGTGTTTTTGGGTTTAATATTAGTCGGTAATATTTCTATTTTTCCACTTGCATCTACTTTAACTTCACCAGAAAACATATACGACATATCGGTTACTTTATCAGTTTTCCAATTAGTAGTATCTGGTGTTGCATTTTCCGCACCCTCAAACATATGTGACATGTTAGTTACATTTTCGGTATGAACTTGGGGGTTAATTTCAATTGTTCCCTTAAATCCTCTAAATAAATTAGCAGAATCTTGCGGTAAAGCAATAGGATCCTTAATGTTAATTTTGTAATCTTCCGAACTTGTAGCACTTAAGTCAATACCATCTCCAGGGTTTTTTTCATTCTTAAGTTTTGCGTTTGGTATTTTTTCTAATAAAAATTGCCAAAACTCATTCTTGCTCATTTGAGCATTCTCATCACCTGTAATGGTAAAGGTCTTGTCAGTAGCATCAAAGCTTATAGACACATTTGTACCTATATTAGTATTAGTGTTCTCTTCTGCATGCGCTACAACAGCAAATGGAAGTCCAATAGAAGAAATTGCCCCGCCACCTGCAAAAAAGATGGTTGCGCCTACCATCAAAGATACTAAACCCGTAGAGTATTTCCTAGTTGCATATCTTAATTTTACTTTATCACCATTTTCATAATATTTCTTATTCATATCCCGTCCCTAAACCTTTCCTATTTTATTGCCTACATAATAGGTAGTTATTCATTTATGATACATAATTTACCATAATAGTAGCTCTATATCAATACACAGCAACACATTTTTCCTTATTTAAATTACAAAAAATCTCCGAAAACTATGCTTTCGGAGATTTTGAATGCTTATATAATTTTACAAATATTTATCATTTACATTGTAATGTCTTCGCCAGCTTTTGCAATAGCCTCATCTGCAGTCTCAACTTCAGCTTCCTTTAACGCTTCTACATCTGTATCTGTGTCATCCTTCTTGCTTTCAGCATCAAGTCTCTTTGGCTTAGACTTCTTAACTGGCTCTTGTATATTCTTTTCTGGAGCATGTTCCAACACCTGTCCTACACCCCATTTAGCAATTTCAATTTTAGTTTTATCTGCACCTACTTGGATTACTACTGTTTCTTCTTTTGTTTTAATAATCTTACCATAGATTCCACCAATAGTAACTACGTAATCTCCGACTTTCAAACCGGCTCTCATATCATTTACAGCCTTTTCCTTCTTCTTAGTAGGTCTAATCATCAGAAAGTATACTGCAGCCAAGAAAATGACTAAAATTCCGATATTTACCAATCCTGGATTGTTCATGTCTAATAGTCCTCCTTTTATTTCAGCTAACAAAGCTGTAAAATGGTGCCGGCGATGGGGGTCGAACCCATACGGTGTTGCCACCACGGGATTTTGAATCCCGCACGTCTGCCAATTCCATCACGCCGGCATAGCGCAGCTCAATTTAGATTTGGTGCGGCTGACTGGACTCGAACCAGCACGGTTTCCCACACGCCCCTCAAGCGTGCGTGTCTGCCATTCCACCACAGCCGCATCAATCGGCTACATTTCAATATTGTACCAAAAATTTGTAAAAAATCAAGTAGGAAAATGATTTTTTAACATTATTTTCCTGTATTTTTCATTTTTCGCTGCCAGGTCCAAGTATTAGCTCCGTCATAGGGACTGAAAAACGATGGAAATTCTTCGCCTTTTAATGACTTAACACTTAAGAAATAATCATCATTGTAACAAATAGGTACATATGGCATCTGCTGATACAATGCTTTTTTTAAATCTAAAAATGCTTTTTTCTGTTCTTCAGCATTTAAAGAAGTTTCTAAGACAGCAACCTTTTGATCAACATCCTTATTTACAAACCCAAAATAATTACCTGTGCCTAACATTTCTTGCATTTTAAATTGTTTATCAAAGGTCATTCCACTAACAAAAATATCATAGTCGCTTGCTGCAATTTTTTTCCAGAATTCCTCCGTTGAAACTGACTCAATAGTAGTGTTTAAACCTAGTTTTGATAAGGTTTCTTGAATCTGAGCTGCAGCATCTGCCCTTGACGGATAGTCCTTGGACACCAACAATTTTACAGAAGCAGGGCTTCCGTCTGACTTTTCTAAAATCCCATCGTCATTACTGTCGTTTAAACCTGCAGACTTCATTTTTTTAATTGCTTCTTTAGGGTTATACTTAATGTTGTACGATTCCTCTTCTTTTTTTGTGTTAAGAAAGTTCGGATAGTACAAGGTTTCAGAAACAGTCCCATCTCCTGCATAATTATCTTCTACAAGCTGCTTCCTATCAATAGCAAAGCCAACAGCCTGCCTCATTTCAGAGCGAGACATCAGTGAAGTTCCACTGTAATTGAAGCCTACATATTCAAGCTGACTGCTAGGAAAAGACTTGACTTCAAGATCTTTGCTTTTACCTTGGGTCTTTGCTTTGTTATCCATAAAAAAGCCAGCTGTCACCGCCTCCATACTTATTAGCCCAGGGTAAAGCTGCGGATCCCCTACAATGGAAACCTCAATAGGTAGTTTAGCCTTTTCTCCCAAATACTGATCGTTGATTTTCAGGGCAATCTTCTTATCGTCCACTGTGTCTATTGCATAAGGGCCACTGCCCTTGCTAAAGCTAGCACCAGCTTTGTAGTCCTTTGATGACACAATTGGAAAAATCAAATTATCAATAGATGCATCAGATGGAGATGCAAATTGAATAATTAGGTTTTGGCTGTCTTCTACGTCTACATCCTTAATTTTAGATACGTAATTGTAATATGGGCTTGCCGCTCCAGCTTTTTTTATTTCATCTACAGTAAACCTTACATCTCCAGCAGTCTGCACGCTTCCATCGCTATACGTTAATTTATCTTTAAGTTTAATAGTCACTGTGCCACTGGCAGCATCTGCTGTGTAAGTCTCTACCATATCTTCTTTAACGTTTAAAGTGCTATCTAATTGATACAAACTTCTGTACAACAATTGACAAAGGCCCATCACATAGTAATCGTCGGTTCTTAAAGGGTCATAGCTGGCTGCAGGTGGCATAGCTAAATAAATAACACTTGCATCCTCCATCTTCACATTGTTCGCTTCATTTCCCGTTCCAGCTTTGTTGCCAGTTAAGATAAACGCAGACCATATACCACCAATTAATATTAAAATAAGTGCAATGACTGCAACTACATGTCGTTTTAGGAACAAAGCTATTACAGCAATTTTCCCTTTCTCGTTATCTTTCTTGTAATTTAACATTCCCTTTTTCACCTAACATATCTAATAAACTTTTAATGACCAGGTCCTTTAGCTGTTCCTTAGTTCCGCTGTTTTCCAAGATTCTATGGGATCTGGCTACTTTTTCCTCATCGGAAAGTTGGCATGATATTCTCTTTTCAGCCTGCATCCTAGTAATACCGTCGCGGTTAGTCAATCTATCTATTTTTGCCTCTAAAGGTGCAACTACGCACCAATTCTCATCGGCTAAATGATCCATATTAAGTTCAAACAGCAGTGGACAATCTAGGATTAAAAGTCCGTTTGTTCCTTTTTCCCTAAATCCTTTCACTTGGCTTATTACTGCTTCTACTACTGGCTTTGTAACGATCAATTCTAGCTTTTCCTTTTGTTCCGAACTTGAAAAGACCACATCTGCCAAAGCCTGCGTCTTCAGCTTCCCTTCTTCGTTAATAATTTCAGTTCCGAAGGCAGCCTTTAACTTTTCCAAGGTTTCAGGCAAAGCCCTTATCTCTTTAGCTAGTTTATCAGCATCGCAAACAGAAGCACCTAGTTCTTGAAAAAAATCAGATACCACAGACTTACCGCTACCGCTGCCTCCAGTAATAGCAATCACAGTCGGGGTTTTAATTTCTTTTAAAATATTGTCCATTTCCATATTATTAAATCCTAAAGTTCTTGTTGTCATCTACTTCAGCTTATACCATGAATCCCCCATGCTCATAGAAGTTACAAGATTAACCGAAAGGCTCATAGCCTCTTTCATAGCTTGTTCTAGTATAATTTCTACCTGCTTAGCTTCTCCAAAGGCCACATCAATAATCAGTTCGTCATGAACTTGAAGTACAAGTTGAGATTTAAGACCTTCATCTGCAAGTCCCCTATGGACCTTTACCATTGCAATCTTAATAATATCTGCAGCACTACCTTGAATTGGGCTATTCATAGCCATACGCTCGCCAAGTTGCCTTACAGTTACTCTACTAGACTGGATTTCAGGAATATATCTTCTTCTTCCTAAAATTGTTTCCGTGTAACCATGTTCTTTTGCATGGTTCTTTTGTTCTTCCATAAACTCTTTGACTTTCTCATGTGAGTCAAAGTACTGTTCTATGTATTTGCTAGCTTTGTTTACAGTAGTTCCTATTTCTTTAGACAGGCCAAATGGACTCATTCCATAAATAATACCGAAGTTTATTGCTTTAGCATGGCTTCTATCCTTTGCTGTAACTTGACTTGGTTCTATGCCTAAAACTTTTGCTGCCGTAGCGGTATGTATATCTTCACCATTTTTAAAGCTTTCTATTAAACCTTCATCCCCAGACATGTGTGCTAGAACTCGCAACTCAATTTGAGAATAGTCAGCTCCCATCAAACAACCATTTTCAAAAGATGAGACGAAGGCCTTACGTAACTGCCTACCTTCTTCATCTCTAACTGGTATATTTTGCAAATTAGGCTCAGTACAGCTGATTCTGCCGGTAGAAGCCACACTTTGTTGAAACTTAGGATGTATCTTTCCATCCCAGCCAATAGAAGATGATAGGCCATCTACATAAGTACTGATTAACTTACTTAGACTTCTGTATTCCAATATTTTTCCAACTATAGGATGAACGTTCACCAGCTCTTGAAGAACTTCAACACTAGTGGAATAACCTGTCTTATTTTTCTTTGAAGGAGGTAAACCAAGTTTATCAAATAGAATATAGCCTACCTGCTGTGGTGAGCTAATATTGAAATGCTCTTCAGCTAATTGGTAGATTTCATCTTTAACATCTTCCAATTGACCTCTTAGTCTTTGGCCAATTTCAGTTAAAGTTATTACATCAACGCTCATACCATTTTTTTCCATATCTGCAAGAACAGGAATCAAAGGTAATTCTATCTTGTTATATACGTCCAAACCATGGCTTGCTTCTAACTGAGCCATCATAGCGTCTTTTAGACGTAAAACGGCAATGGCCTTTGCAGTTTTATCCCAATCATCTTCCTCATCGTATGTAAAACCTAACTGATGAAATACTAATGCAGACAAGTTATCACTTTTTCTTGAGCTAATAACGTACTCTGCTACTTCAGCATCAAAGCACACCTGAGGCACCTGCCACTGGTTTACCTTTAAAGCATAGATATCATCGATTAAGCTATGTCCGCATAGCCTTACATTCTTATTAACAAGTCTTTCCATAGCTGCAGCCCCTAGACTGCCTTCAATTGACAGAACCTTATCATCATAAGCAACTGCCACTGACTCCACAAACGTCTTAGTCTTTCTAGAGAAATCACTATTTAGTGCAAAACCAACGTCGGTCCCTTCAGGTATTTTATCTATTTCATCTAAGTCTAACATGCTGCTGATTTGAAGGTGACTTATCTTTTCCATTTCTTTCTTAAAGTTTGAAGACTCATCCTTGCTGGTCTTCATCAGCTTTTTTAAAGCAGATGCAAGATCAAGCTCATTGTATATTTCCATCAATGCAGTAACATCTGTAGGCTTCAATTTAATATCTTCTAATTCTAAAGAAAGGGGCACTGTTTTGCATATTTCAGCCAATTCCTTTGTTAGATATGCGTTTTCCTTTGAAGCTTCTAGCTTTGTTCTAGTATTTTTACTAGAAATTTTATCAAGGTTAGCATAAATGCCATCTAAATCATGATAGTCTTTTAATAGCCTCTCTCCTATTACCTTTCCTATGCCGTCAACACCTGGCAGATTATCAGATTTATCGCCCATAAGTGCCTTTAAGTCAATGAATTGTTTCGGTGTAAGTCCATACTCCTTTTCCATTTCAGCAAGATCAAATTCTCGCAAAGCACTTACACCTTTTAACGTATACATTACGGTAGTTGATTGGCTAACTAGCTGAAGAGCATCTTTATCTCCAGTTAGTACATAGCACTGCATGGCATTTTCCTCAGCCATTTTGCTTATAGTACCTAAGATATCGTCAGCTTCGTAGCCGGCCAACTGAATATTAGTAGCACCCATAGCTTCTATAATTTTTTTAGCATATGGAAATTGTACTACCAAGTCCATGTCTGCTGGTTTTCTGCCAGCTTTATACTCAGTATATTTTTCATGCCTAAAAGTTGGCGATTTAACATCCCAGGCCACTGCCATGTACCCTGGCGTGTATTTGCTAATTACTGTGCTCATCATATTTACAAAACCGTAAATACCTTTTGTACATACACCGTTTTTACTGGTCATAGTACCTCGCATCGCATGGTGTGCTCTGTTTAGCAAACTGTTACCGTCAACTACTATTACTAACTTATCATGCATGATTAAACCTCTTCTCCTATTAAGTCATAATCAAATCCATCTGTTATTTTAACGTATACTATTTCACCTGGCTCATGGTTGCCTTTTGTTTTAAAAACTACTTCATTGTCTATTTCAGGTGCATCATATCTTGTCCTACCGACATATACCCCTTCTTCTTCCTGTCGATCTATAATTACTTCGTAAATGTTACCTATTTTATTTTCATTTAATTCTCGAGAGATATCCATCTGTCTTCTCATTATGGCGTCTACTCTATGCTCTTTGATTTCTTCATCAATTTGACCATCCATAATTGCTGCTGGCGTATCTTCTTCTTGGGAATAAGGAAATACTCCTAATCTTGCAAACTTTTCCTCCTCAACAAAGTCAAGGAGCTGCAGAAAATCAGCTTCATCCTCCTGAGGAAAGCCTACAATCATAGTCGTTCTAATATGAATGTCTGGCATTGCCGTCTTTAGCTTTGATATTACTTCTTTTATGGAAGCCTTTGTGGACTTCCTATTCATTCTTTTTAAAACCTTATCGCTGGCATGCTGCAATGGAATATCAATGTATTTACAAATTTTTTCTTCTTTTGCCATAACCTCAATTAATTGATCTGTAATCTTATCTTCGTAGCAATACATAAGTCTTATCCACTGGATGCCTTCTACCAAACAAAGCTTAGACAGTAGCTCAGCCAACTTATACTCACCGTAAATGTCTTTCCCATAATATGTTAGATCCTGTGCAATTAAAATCAGTTCCTTGCACCCTGCCTTAGCCAATTCTTCAGCTTCTTCAATGATGTCTTCCATTTTCTTACTTCTGTAAGGACCTCTTATCTTCGGAATTATACAGTATGTACAAAAATTATCACAGCCCTCAGCGATTTTCAAGGTAGCAGTGTAAGGATTCTCATCTAGCTTTCTCACTGTTTTTTCTAAATACTCCAGCTGAGTTCTTCCATTTTTCAAAATTCTCTCTTGGTTGTGAGAAAGTTCATCTATTATTTCTGGCAGTTTTTCATACTGATCTACTCCGATGAAACAAGCCACCTCCGGCATTTCTTTATATAATTCATCGCCGTATCTCTGAGAGAGACAGCCTGATACTATCAATTTTCCCTCTCTCTTTTTCATATCTGCCATTTCAAATATCTTATCGATAGATTCTTTCTTTGCGTCATTTATAAATCCGCAGGTGTTAACCATGATAAAATCAGCATCTTTAGGCGCGTTTATAACTTGATGCCCTGCTTCTTCTAAATAGGCAGCCGCCATCTGGCTGTCGTTTTCGTTTTTAGGACAGCCTAAAGTTTCAATGTATATTTTCATTATATCTCCCTTTCTTCCTGATTATCAATCTCTTCCAATTCCTCTTTAGACATAAGAATAGTTCTTGGCTTACTTCCATCTTGTGGTCCGACTATTCCTCGCTCTTCCATCATATCCATAATGCGAGCAGCTCTATTATATCCGATTCTAAACCTTCTTTGTAGCATAGAAACAGATGCCTGGTTACTTTCAACCACGCATTTAATAGCGTCTGGAAGCAATTCGTCCATTTCATCTGGACTTGCTGTTGAGACATTACCTCTTTCAATTTTATCCATCACATCGTTGGAGTACTGTGGGTCTTCACCTTGATCTCTGATGAAGTCAAGTACACCTGCCACTTCTTCCTCAGAAACAAAACATCCTTGCACTCTTATTGGTTTGCCTTGGCCTAGAGGGTTAAATAGCATATCTCCTTTTCCTACAAGTTTTTCTGCTCCTACCATATCTAATATAGTTCTTGAGTCAACTTGCGAAGATACTGCAAAGGCAATTCTAGATGGAATATTTGCCTTTATAACTCCAGTAATAACGTCAACAGAAGGTCTTTGTGTTGCAACTATCAAGTGCATTCCTGCCGCTCTAGCCATCTGAGCTAATCTACAAATTGATTCTTCCACTTGAGAAGGTGCTGCCATCATAAGGTCTGCAAGCTCGTCAATAATAATGACAACCTGAGGCATCTTTTCAGCAGACTCTTCTTTTTCAGCCCAGAGGTTGTAGCCACTTAAATCTTTCACTCTTGCTTCGGCAAAGGCTTTATATCTTCTTGTCATTTCTGAAACTGCCCAATTTAAAGTGGCAGCTGCTTTGTTTGGATCTGTAACTACTGGCACCAATAGGTGTGGTATTCCATTGTAGTTACCTAATTCTACAACTTTCGGGTCAATTAACACCAGCTTCACCTCATCTGGGCTTGCCTTGTATAAAATACTTGTGATAATTGAATTTATGCATACACTTTTACCAGAACCTGTAGATCCAGCTATTAGAAGGTGAGGCATGGATTTAAGATCACCTACAATGGCCTTGCCTGCAATATCCTTTCCAACAGCAAAGCTAATTTTAGACTTTGCTTCTTTAAATTCTCTACTTTCCACTAGCTCACGCAAGGTTACCATATTGATATTATCGTTTTCAACCTCGATACCTACTGCAGCCTTGCCTGGAATTGGAGCTTCCATACGTATGCTCTTAGCCCTTAAATTTAAAGCTATATCATCAGATAGACGCACTATACTGCTCACCTTAACTCCTACATTAGGTTGAATTTCATACCTTGTAACTGTTGGGCCCTGCGTTACCTCAACCACTTTTGCATCTACGTTGAAGTTCCTTAAAGTTTCTTCCAGCATCTGGGCTTTTTCTAGTAGTATAGAATTCATGTTACCGGCGTTTTTATTTAACGGTTTTCTAAGGAGATCAATAGGTGGTTTCTTATAAACACTAGCGACTTTCTGAGAATTGAAATCCTCTTTATTTAAAGTAAGTTCCCTAGCCTGTGCCTTTGTTAATGTTGACGGCTCCATTGAAAGAGTTTTTGCAGCCTCAGATTTCTTCAGAAGTTCTTCTTCAAATTTAGCACTTTGAAGAGGTTCAGTTACATCTTTAGTCTCTACTACATCTTTAGGCTCATCTTCTTGATATGAGGATATTTTTAGTTGTTCCTTTGCCCTAGCAAAAAAACCACTTTCTTTTGCTTCCTTTTTCTTAATAGATTCTCCGTCAAGTCCATGGCCAGCACTTGGCTTTCTTGTTGGTTCAAGACCTACTGAATCAGTTGGAACTGCTGGTAATTCTAAAGTATTTTTAGAAGTTTTCTTGGTGAAAAGGTCTTTATCTTTAGCTAAAGAAAAAAGATTTGTGCCTTTTGGTTTCTCCTGCTCTTCTAGCTTGCTTTGATATCGTGCCACTTCCTTTTCCTTAAAGGACTCCTCCCAGCGCTGGAATTTTTCTGTTTTCTTCGCTTCTTGTTCCAGCTTCTTGGCCTTTAGGGTTCTTTCAGCTTCTTCTCTAGCCTCTAATCGAATTCTCTCTTTGGCTTCTTGCTTTGCTTTTCGTTTATCTTTCTTCTCATTAAAGTGGTCAATGGCATCAGCCACTGGTCTGTTAAAAGAAAGCAAGGTGGCAATTACTATGATAACCATAGATAAGCTATACAGCCCCACTTTGCCGATATACTTCACTAAAAGCATGGCTATAGGCATTGGAATGGCGCCACCACTGTTAAGCCTCATCGATTGAAAATAGAATTTGGACAAATCGTAATAAATATTGGCAGGTTCTATATACCTTCCTGCATTGAAAAGCCCTAACATGAGAAAAATCAATAAACTCATGGACACGCTCCATTTATTTACCGATGCTGCCTTATTCACAAACAACAAAAATCCTAGAACCACCAGGTACCAAGGTAGCAAATAGGCTGTTACCCCAAACAATCCTTCTAGAAAACTTCCCATTATGGCACCTAGCTGACCTGCACTTTCAAACTCCATGGCCACAAATAGAAAGATGCCAACTGCCACTAGGCACACTCCTACGATATTGTCTCTAAGTTGTAGCTGCTCTTTCTTAACAGGTGAAGCAGGCTTCTTGGAAGTGCCCTTGCCTTCTTTTCGTTTTTTACTTTTACTATTGTTGGTCGCTTTTTTTTCTACCACCTAACAATTTCCTCCTAATCTTACTTATATGTAATAAAGCCTTTAGCAGTTAAAGCTTCCGCACAAAGCAAAGCTCCCCCTGCCGCCCCTCTAACAGTGTTGTGGGCAAGGCCTATAAACTTCACATCAAAGAGTCTATCCTCTCTAAGTCTTCCAACAGATACACCAAAGCCATTTTCCAAGTCCACATCCTTAGAAACCTGCGGTCTATCCTCTTCTTCTAAATACGTAATGAACTGCTTAGGTGCGCTAGGCAGCTGAGCCTCCTGTGGGAAGCCCTTAAAGTTTCTAAGGTCTTCAATTAACTGTTCCACTGAAACTTCTTGTTTAAAATTCACCATTACCGCAGCTGTATGCCCATTTAACACTGGAACTCTTACACATTGGGCTGAAATAATCATTTCATCGCTTTTAACTATAACGCCATTTTCGATTTCCCCAAAAATCTTTAAAGGTTCATCTTCACTTTTACCTTCTTCTCCTCCAATATATGGAATGATGTTTCCCTTCATTTCAGGCCACTCATCAAAGGTCTTTCCAGCTCCTGAAATAGCCTGGTAAGTTGAAACCGCTACTTCATATGGTTCATACTTCCTCCATGCAGCAAGAGCAGGAACATAGCCTTGAATAGAGCAGTTAGGCTTTACTGCAACAAAGCCTCTCTTAGTTCCCAGTCTTCTCTTTTGAGCCTCAATTACATCAAAATGCTCTATATTGATTTCTGGTACTACCATAGGCACATCCTCTGTCCACCTGTGAGCGCTGTTATTTGATACAACTGGCACCTCTGCCTTTGCATAGGCCTCTTCGATAGCCATGATTTCTTCCTTCGTCATATCCACTGCACTAAATACGAAATCAACTTGACTTGCAATTTCATCTACATCACACACATTGTGCAAAACCATATCTCTAACCCATTCAGGCATTGGTTCATCCATTTTCCAGCGTCCCGCCGTAGCCTCCTCATAAGTCTTACCAGCACTTCTTTCGCTAGCACCAAGGCAAGCAACTTGATACCATGGATGGTTGTCCAGCAAAGAGATGAACCTTTGTCCTACCATACCTGTTGCCCCTAAAATTCCAACTTTTAATTTCTTTCCTTCTACAAACATGTTCTTCTCCTTTGCTAATTTTTTCTATATCTATATATTATATACTTAAATAGCGTTGAGTTTCAATAAAAATCCCTTCAGGCAACAGCTTTCTTGCCTGAAGGGTAATAAAGAATATTATTTAGTTGTTGAAAGTGCTTTGGCCTAACAAAGCTTCTTCTAATGTAGCTATTTGCTCTTCTAGCTGCACTTTACGCTCATTAGTTTCTTCTTCAAATTCATCAACTCTTTTTCTTAGTTTTCTAAGTCTTAACGCAATAAGCGTAACAACTATAGCTAGCACAATTACAGGCCACCAGATATACTTGCCATAAAGTCTAATATCTGCAGCTATACCTGTGTCTTTTTTACCAATAAACCAGTTACCATTACCACCTATATGTGGAGTGATTCCGTCTTGTCCATCTTTTCCTGGTCTACCTTCAGGCCCTTGTGGACCTTGTGGCCCCTGGAATCCCTGGGGACCTCTAAGACCTCCTATGTATCTAACTTCATAGGCATCTTTTCCTGCTATGCCGTTTTTACCATCACGGCCTGGTTCACCTTGCTCACCTTGTGGGCCTTGCTCGCCTTGTGGGCCTTGCTCGCCTTGTGTACCTTGTGGACCTTGTGGACCAGTATCACCTTTAGGACCTTGTGAGCCTGCTGGGCCGGGATCACCTTTAGGGCCTTGAGGACCTGCTGGACCTTGTGGACCTGCTGGACCTACTGGACCTGCTGGACCTACTGGACCTTCTGGACCTGCTGGACCTGCTGGACCTGCTGGACCTGCTGGACCTGCTGGACCTGCTGAACCTGCTGGACCTTCTGGACCTTCTGGACCTGCTGGACCTGCTGGACCTGCTGGACCTGCTGGACCTTCTGGACCTGCTGGACCTGCTGGACCTGCTGGACCTGCTGGACCTGCTGGGCCTTCTGGACCTTCTGGACCTGCTGGACCTTCTGGACCTGCTGGACCTTCTGGACCTGCTGGACCTTCTGGACCTGCTGGACCTGCTGCACCTTCTGGACCTTCTGGACCTGCTGGGCCTTCTGGACCTGCTGGACCTGCTGGACCTGTTGAACCTGCGTCTCCTGCTGGACCTCTCGGACCCGTTGGTCCTTTTTCCCCTCGTGGGCCTGGTGGACCTGGTGGACCTACTGGATCTGTACATGTATCTGCATCAACATAGCTAGACATTCCAGTATGATTTCCTAAATTAGTAAAAACTAGCCCTGTTGCTACTAACATTATAGATACACCTAGAGCCGCAATTATTCTTTTCCTTTGCATATACACCTCTATAATTTTCTATTTTCCTATACTCTACTTATTTAAAACATCTAACAAAGCTAATACCCTGATTTTTAACATTTCATCCATTTCTTCACGATTTTCTTTTAAGTCGGCAAAACGTTTCTTTAATTTCCGAAGTCTAATCATAAGAATAATAGCTATTAATGCTAAAATGATAACAGGCCACCATATATAACCTCCTATGGCTTTAAAGCTACCTGCTATATTCGTATCATCATCGCCTATAAACCAGTTTCCATTAGACCCTAAATATGGTACTAATCCATCTTTCCCATTTTTGCCGTCTTTGCCATCTTCACCTTTTATACCAGTTACTCCTGAAATCCCTCTTGGACCTCTCTCCCCTAGTAAATAAATATTTAAAGAACCATTAGCACCTGGTTTTCCGTTTTTTCCATCTCGACCTTTGATACCTTTAAGCCCTTGGGTTCCTCGTTCTCCAACCTTTCCTGGATTTCCTTGCTCGCCTATTGCACCTATATCTCCTGCCGTTCCTTTATCTCCTGTAGGGCCTTTATCTCCTGGCAGACCTGGTTGACCCGCTGGACCTACTGAACCTGTTGGGCCTACTGGACCTATTGGACCGGCCGGACCTACTGGGCCTACTGGACCTGCTGGACCTACTGGACCTTCAGGACCTTCTGGACCTACTGGACCTGCTGGACCTTGTGGACCTGCTGGACCTACTGGGCCTACTGGACCTACTGGACCTGCTGGACCTACTGGACCTACTGGACCTACTGGACCTTCTGGACCTGCTGGACCTGCTGGACCTTCTGGACCTGCTGGACCTGCTGGACCTTCTGGACCTGCTGGGCCTACTGGACCTGCTGGACCTACTGGACCTGCTGGACCTTCTGGACCTGCTGGACCTGCTGGACCTTCTGGACCTGCTGGACCTGCTGGACCTTCTGGACCTGGTGGCCCTTGAGGACCTTCAGGACCTTTGGGACCTGGATCTCCCGTCTCTCCCATTGCACCCGGCGGTCCCTTTGGTCCCGGCCTTATAGGAGGTGGTGGAACATCATCATCATCATCTTCCGCATAACTGCCAATATTGAAATCACGATAAACCACTTGATAAATGGTTACAGTAGATGTAATCATTGTCGCTACACAGAGCATAGCTAATAATTTTCTCTTCATACCAATCCGAACACATATCCTTTCTACCTGTCATAACATTAATCATATCCTAGTATATACATATATTATAACCTATAATAGGAGAAATGATAGCATACTTTATTTTCTATTGCAAGTTTTTTATATTTTTATCTTGTTCTATTGATGTTTGTAAATTTTTCCATACAATATATAAGTGACAATATTTTTTTAGTTAGGAGTTTTATATGTACATAATATTTGCTTTGTTTACCGGCGGGCTAATTAGCAGTTTAGTTGTTTTTAACGGACAACTGGCACAGTCTACAGGCTTGTTTCTTTCAGCAGTAATAATACATTTTGTAGGTGTTGCCTTATCTCTTGTATTTATGGTACTTGGCATAATGAAATTTCGATGGAAGAAAGGCCTACCTTTATGGATGTACTTGGGCGGCGTCATTGGAGTTGCGGCAACATTTTTAAACAACTATGCATTTAATTACATATCAGTTACAAATATCGTAGCCTTAGGACTTTTAGCACAAATGGTATTTTCCCTTGTAATAGATCAATTGGGCCTCTTTGGAATGCAGAAAAGGCCAATCCCCTTTTTAGCAGCTGGTGGAGTAGCCCTAGCCTTTGTCGGGATTTACGTTATGCTGGACTTTTCACAGCTAGATGCTATATTATCAATAATCTGTTCTTTTGCAGCTGGTATGTCTCTTGTCATGGTCAGAACAGTAAACGCAAGGCTTGGTCAACAGATAGGGCAACTTGAAAGTGCCTTTGTCCACCATCTTGTAGGTGGGATTTTTTCTACAATCTTGCTTCTATTGTTTGCTGCAAATCAAATTTCAAGCGCTACATTGCCAAAAAGTCTATTTCCTTATTTAGGTGGTGTTTTCGGTCTGTTTGTGATATTGCTTTTTAACCTGGTAGTACCACACCTATCGTCCTTTCTTGTGACCATATTATCCTTCCTTGGTCAAATAGCTGGAAGTCTTGCATTAGATTACATATTGGGAAGTCCATGGAACAAGTCAGTTCTCATAGGTAGTGCTCTCTTAGCCGTCGGTATAGTCTGGACCCAACTTGCCGCGGCTCGTTCCAAAAATGCAGCAGATAGGTAGTTGGAAGATGATTAGCCAATTAAAAAAACCTTGAAAGCCCAATTCAAGCTTTCAAGG
>F241_Great_Cormorant__coassemble_629_pt1 | contig 18269 bp, 12 predicted proteins | sample F241_Great_Cormorant__metabat2_high_PE_004 | metagenome-assembled genome bin F241_Great_Cormorant
GCTTTTCGGCTTTGCCATTAGGAAAGTAGCTCTAGATGATGCAGAGGTAATTTGCTTAATTGACAAAAAAGCGGAATTGATTATGACAGGTTACGAAATTGAGCAATTAACAAAGCAAATATTTACCCAAGTAAGACGAGTGGACATATTGAAACCTTTAGAGTGCCTGCGTGAAATTAATGGGGATGCTTTGTTCGATCTTTCTGTTAACTGTGCAGATATTCCTGGAGCTGAGACTATCAATATACTGGCTACAAAAAGTGGAGGAACAGTTGTATTTGCTAATCTTATAAATAACTATAACATCTCACTGTACATTACAGAATCCATATCACGTCAGTTAGACATTAGATGTGCTGACGGGTATTTAGAGGCCTATGATCAGTTTGACATCGAGCTAGTTAGAGAGCTTGCTCCATATATGGAAAAGGCGCATTTAACAAGTAATGTAGTGGATGATGCTTCCTACCCTTTAAACCGTAAGGAAAAAGCATCCATAGAGCTAGGGAAAAGGACGGCTGCTTTGCAAGATTTCATATGTGAGAGCAGGGCTATGGCCGATACAATGGAAGAAGTAATGACGGTGGCCGCCTATGATTGCAATGTGCTAATTACTGGAGAAACAGGGGTCGGAAAAGAAAAAATTGCAAATATGATTCATAAAAATAGCAACAGAAAGATGCAGAACTTCGTAAAAGTTAACTGTGGATCAATTTCGCCTAAGCTTATGGAATCTGAATTTTTCGGTTATGCAAGTGGGGCATTTACAGGAGCATCCCACGGTGGGAAGGAAGGATACTTTCAGCTAGCCGATAACGGTAGCCTGCTTCTTGATGAAATCGGCGAACTTCCATTAGACATGCAAGCAAAGCTACTAAGGGTTATTCAAGATGGAGAATTTTACCCTGTAGGAAGCACAGTTCCAGTTCGTTGTAACGTAAGAATTCTTTCTGCCACAAACAAAGACTTAGAACGCATGGTATATCAAGGTCAATTTAGAAGAGACCTTTATTATAGGCTAAATGTAGCCCCTATAAACGTGCCGTCTCTTAAAGAACGAACAGCCGATATTAGGCCACTCGTATTGCATTTTATAGAAAAATACAGTAAAAAATTCCACTTGATACGAGATATTAACGATGATGCAATGGAGTATCTAGAAGGTTGTGAATGGCCAGGAAACATTAGAGAGCTAGAAAACATGGTACAAAGGTTAATGATTACATCAAGAGGAGAGAACATCACTTTAATGGATGTAATGAGTCAGGTACATTCAGAAGTCTTTGGAAATAAGGATTTAGGTGTAGGAGACACCACTATTGGAGAGGGATTTTCATTATCCCATGTAGTTGAAGGTTTTGAAAAGAATATTATAAAAAAAGCCTTAGAAGAATATGGTTCCACAAGAAAAGCAGCAAAGGCCATAGGAATCAGCCAGACACAGCTAGTAAGGAAGAAAAATAAATATGGAATTTAATAGACATAGTTAGGCAAATTGTTATATAATCAATCGGATGTTAAAAAGATTTGTTATACAGGAGGTATTTCTTTATGAAAGACTTTATGAAAGACTTTAAAGCATTTGCAATGAAAGGCAATGTAATGGATATGGCAATAGGTGTAGTTATGGGTACTGCATTTGGAGCTATTGTAACTGCACTAGTGCAGAAAATTATCATGCCGCTGGTGGGTATCTTAGTTGGAGGTATAGATCTATCAGGCCTTACAGTAGAAATAGGCTCAGCAAAGCTAGAGTACGGAGCCTTCCTACAAGCTGTTCTGAATTTCTTGATTATAGCGTTTTCAATTTTCATTTTTGTGAGAGCAATTTCAAAGGCAAAAGCAAAATTTGAAAAGGAAAAAGAGGAAGAAGCACCAGCTGCTCCAGAAATTACTGAAGTACAACTTTTAACTGAGATTAAGGCGCTTCTGGAAAAAAAGGTTAACTAAATTAGCAATAATACTTACATTTGCAACAGTACAACCCTGGGCATAGCCCTAAAAATACAGATAAAAGAGCAGTAAAAACCCCCTTGTCAATTAATCCGAACTTGACAGGGGGTTTTTGAATAGTCAATCTTGATATAAAACTTTAGATCTTACCTACTAAGTCTACACGTGGAGAAAGAGTTTTTTTGCCTGGTTTCCATCTAGCTGGGCAAACTTGATCGCCGTGCTCAGCTACAAATTGTGCAGCTTGCAGTTTACGAACTAGCTCATCAGCATCTCTTCCAATTCCGTTATCATGTACTTCAAAAGCCACGATCTTACCTTCAGGGTTAAAGATGAAAGTACCTCTGTAAGCAATTCCTTCGTCCTCTTTGTAAACTCCTAGCGACTTGGATAGCTCTCCCAGTGGATCACCAATCATCGGATATTTAATTTTAGCAATAGTGGAAGAAGCATCGTGCCAAGCCTTATGTACAAAAGCAGTATCGTTAGATACTGAATAAACTTCAACCCCCATGCCTTTAATCTCTTCATAATGATCTGCCACATCCTCTAGTTCAGTTGGGCAAACGAAAGTGAAGTCAGCAGGGTAGAAGAAGAATACTCCCCATTTTCCTAGTACGTCTTTCTTCTCGATAGGTTTAATATCACCATCAACAAAAACGTTAGCTTTAAATTCAGGAATTTCCATGCCAATCATTGTCTGCATAATCTACCTCCTTAATACAACTTCAAAATAGCTTTTATCTTGTTATTTTGAAGTTACCCATGTAGAACAGAAGTTAAACATAAAAAACTATTGTTAATTTTTGCCATGGTTACTGCTGTGGAGGTAGGGACCAGAAATTGGAAGCTACTGTTATTTTTCTTTGGAAGCCAGCAGCTTAGATGCTTTCTCTCGTACAATGGCAGGTTCGTCGTAAGGAATGGATACACCGTTTACTAAATTATATTTGTCTTGTGACTTTCCTGCAATTACTAGAATATCGCCTTTTTCCAACAAAGCCAGGGCCTTTTCAATGGCAAGAGCTCTGTCAACTTCTTTTATGACTTGACAATTGCTGTCAGGTAAGAAGGCTTGATGAATTTCATTGATAATATCCATTGGGTTTTCAAATCCTGGGTCTTCACTAGTAATAATAGCGATGTCGCAGTATGTAGATACTGATTCTCCTAACTCTTTTCGTCTAATTTGAGTTCGTTGGCCGACAGAACCGAAAACACAAATCAGCCTATTGTGTGGAACTTCTTTTAGTGACTGGAGGATGGCATCCATGCTTGCTTTGTTGTGGGCATAGTCTAAGATGACCATTCCATCAAGGCCTACATCCATTACCTCGAAACGGCCTGGCACCTTTGCATTGGACAGGTGGTCTTTAATTTGGGATCTAAGAAGTCCTAAGCCTCTGCAAGCTCCAATGGCTGCAAGACCGTTTAAGGCTGTAAACTGCCCTAAGGCCGGAAGAAAGTAGGTTGTAGATACTCCGTTTTCCACGCAATTAAAGGAAATGCCAATAGGGTCATTTTCAGTAGCTATTTTGTTACAAGAGTAAGTGTACTGGCCTTCATCAGAAATGCCATAAGTTTTAATAGCTGTTTGAGGTAGACCTTTTTCCGAAAAAATTGTTTGAATACGGTGAAGAACCTGATCCATGTAAGGAGTTCCTTGACCGATCAAAGCAAGGTTACAAAGCTTAAACAACCTACATTTACATTCTATATAATCTTCAAAGTTAGGGTGCTCTGTTGGGCCTATGTGATCTGGAGATAAATTAGTGAAGATTCCCAGTTGAAAAGCCACATCATCGCATCTATGCATCATCATAGCTCCTGAAGAAACTTCCATAACCACCAATTGAACATCTTCGTTGGCCATGTCCCTAAGTGCTTTGTGTAAAATGTAACTTTCAGGCGTGGTATTAGAAGTCTTTTGGCAGCAATCTCCATAAACAATACCATAGGTACCGATAATTCCTGTTTTTACACCGGAACTTTCAAAGACATGGCGAATGTATGAGGCTACAGAGGTTTTTCCTTTAGTTCCTGTAATTCCAATGACTACCAGTTCTTTTGACGGTTGTCCAAAAAATAGATTGGACATTGATGAAAGAGCGACTCTCACGTTTTCAACCTTGATGATTACAGTATCCTCAGGCAAAACTACATCTTCTGAAACTACAAATATTCTACAGCCTTTTTCATAAACGTCATTAACGAATTTATGAGCGTTGACTGTTTCACCTACAATGGCGAAGAACACTGTGTTTTCCTTTGCTTTTCGAGAATCATATATCAGGTCTAAAACTGGCAAATCAAATGATGAACCAGCAACTTGTGATCCACTTTTAATCTGAAAGGATAAATTGCCTAATAATTGTCCTAAAGTTTTCATTTCTGATTTGTTAATATTGTTTAATGTGTTCATAATTCAATCCTTATGGTATTTGTTAGTTGATTTGTTAGTTGAAGTGTCAGTTGATTTTTTACGCTGTTGCAATGCTAGAACAAAGCAGCTACTTTGCAACTTCAGCTACTGCAAGCTTGTCTATTTCAGGTGATACATGATAAAAATTACATAAATCCAGATATTGTTTTTGAGCTTGTTCTATAGATTTTTGAGTTTTTTTCTCTCTTACTGCTTTGATCATAATATTTTTTGCAGTATGTTCTAAACTGGTAAATTCTACCAATGATACGTTATATCCTGCAGCTTCTAATTTTAAGGCCCTAAGTCCATCAGTCAGGTATTCTGTCAGCCTGTCTTTTAAAATTCCATGTTTTAGCATAGGCTGGTGGAGAGGGTCTTTAATCTGTTTGAAAAGCTGATGTTGGCAGCAAGGAACTGATAATATCACCTGACTGTTCCAATTTACTGCATGGATCAAAGCTAGATCTGTAGCGGTATCACAGGCATGTAGTGTTACTACTAAGTGAGCGCCTGTACCGTTGTAATTACCAATATCTCCCACTTGAAAGCCGATGCCGTTCCATTGAAGCTTTTTGACTAAAGTATTACAGAAGTTAATGACTTGGGACTTTAGATCGAGGCCTACAATTTCCACATCTCTGCCTTTCACTACTTTGAGATAGTGGTAGAGGGCAAAGGTCAAATACGCTTTACCGCAACCGAAGTCGACAACCTTTAATGTTCCTGTACTTGGCAGGCTAGGGTAAATATCGTCGATGATTTCCAAGTACTTGTTTATTTGTCTAAATTTATTGTAATGCTTTTGCTTCACCTTGTGCTTGTCATCCATGACGCCTAAAAGCTCTAAAAACTTGCAAGATGTGCCATCTTCCAGTATGTAATTCTTCTTTCTATTGTTGGACAAAGCCAGAGTTTCAAGACCTTTGCTAGCCTTTGAGCGTACTAACCGAGGCTTTTCAGCTTTTGATGCCATAAGCTTATAGTCTCCGTCCATAGCAAAGACGTCTAGCTGTTTAAAGGAAGTTTCCATTAGCTTTAAGGCTTCTTTATGGCTTTGTTCCCAGCTTACGTTCTCCTGAAAGGCCTGATTATTAATAAACTTCTCGATTTGACAAAGCTTCTGCCCTTTTACAATTACAGGCCTCATTGTAACTTTCTGCAGGTCCTGGCTTTTTTTTCGCTTACTGCCAAAAATGGCTTTGATGAGCCTATCTTGATTTAATATTTCATCAAAGATGGATTTATAAAGAACTTCCACCTTGTGCCTCCTTACTCGTATGTGAATATGTTTGTTTTTAATATGCTTTATATTTTAACATAAAGCCCATAGTCTGTCAGCTAGGAGAAAAAGTAAGTATTTTTATGATTTATGTGACAATTACTGTGAAAAACATAAAATGTGATGGTATAATTAAATAAACAAAACAACTATAAAAAATACGGAAACCTGTTTGATGCACCGTATCGTAGGTGTTATGAAAAGAATACAGGAATGAATAAAGGAGAGGAGCTTGATTAATGGATAATTTTATTTTTCATGTAGATACAAAAGTTTTATTTGGGCAAGGACAGGTAGCAATGGTCGGCAGAGAACTGACAAAGCTAGGTAAGAAGGTTCTTTTGTGCTATGGCGGTGGAAGTATAAAGGCATCTGGGCTTTATGAGCAAGTATTGGCTTTGTTGGCAGTGGAAGGTGTTGAGGTGGTAGAACTGTCAGGTGTGGAGCCAAATCCTAGGCTGTCTACTGTAGAAAGAGGGCTGAAATTAGCAAGAGAACATAAGGCGGATTGCATTTTAGCTGTAGGTGGAGGCTCAGTAGTTGACGCATCAAAGCTTATAGCAGCAGCTTATTATTATGATGGTAACCCATGGGATATTGTAATTGGTAAAGGTCAGGTGGACATGGCTTTGCCTATTGGTGTTATTTTAACTATTGCAGCTACAGGTTCTGAAATGGATCCTTTTTCAGTAATTACTAATGAAGAAACAAAGGAAAAATTAGGCTGGGGCAGTCCTAAGGTGCGTCCTAAGTTTGCAATAATGGACCCGTCTTTGACATTTACTTTGCCGAAGCAGCAAACAGCGGCTGGTGTTGCGGATATTATGAGCCATACTATGGAAAATTACTTTTCGGTGGATGACAGCGCCTTTCTTCAAGACAGTTTTGGGGAGGCAATTATGAAGACCTTAGTGAAATATGGGCCAGTTGCTGTAAAGGAACCTGAAAATTATGAGGCGAGAGCCAATGTAATGTGGGCTAATTCTTGGGCTATTAACGGTCTTCTTTCCTGTGGAAAATCTCATGATTGGAGCGTTCATGGAATGGAACACGAGCTCAGTGCATACTTTGATATTACCCATGGTGTAGGTTTAGCAATTTTGACGCCGCCTTGGCTAAAATATTGTTTAAATGAAAAGACTGCGCCGAAAATTGCAAGATTTGGATTTGAGGTGTTTGGCATTGAAACGACTGGAGATATGATGAAGGATGCCAATAATACCATTACAAGACTTCATGGTTTCTTTAAAGATGAACTGGGTATCCCTATGAGTCTAAGAGAGGTTGGCATTGATAGGGAGCTGCTAAGGACAATGGCAGAGGCGGCAACAAAGCATAAAGGTGACGAAATTAACGGCTTTGTTCCTTTGGATACTGAAGCTGTGTTGGAAATTTATGAGATGTGTTATTAGATGATAACAGTGTTTAAATTTAGGCATTTATTTAGGACGAAGAATTTCTAAAATCATTATGTAACTTCGTGCTAAATACCACTTCAAAGGTACCAATTAACTAATATACTTATGTATAGAAGATATTAAGTAAGTAGATGATAGGAGGTATAATATGGCACAGGTAAAACATGAAGGCGGATTAGTGTTTCAAACTAATCAGTACACAGTAGTTAAACAAGTAGGAAAAGCAGGAGATAAGATCGAAAGACATAACCATCCAGAGGCTAATGTTCTTTTTACAGTTGTAAAAGGCAAGATTGCAGTGAAAATCGAAGAAGAGGAGTTTATTCTAACTCCAGGTAAAATCCTTCAGTTCGATGGAAATAACCACATTAGTGCAGATCTTTTGGATGATAGCGAAGCCTTTGTTACATTGATTTTAAAGTAATTAAAAGGTCCGGCCGCTATATAAAATAATAAAAAAGTTTAAACCAGGAGCAGCGTTTTGAATATAAATGGCTGAACCTGGTTTTTTATTGTTAATAAGGCCCAAATGGGAAAAAATATTTTCTTTAGAAGGGAAAAGAAGGAAGTAGTAAGATAAATGTTTGACAATCTCTTTAGAAAGATGATACAATAGTTATGTACACCTAACTAATGTATTAAAATGCTAACAAAAAATGGAAGGGACTAAGTATGTTAAAGAAGAAAATAGCAAAGACTTTACTTGCTGCAATGATAGCAACAAGTGCTGTTACACCTTTGTACATGAACATGGATATTGCTACTGCAGCTGAAGCAGAAGCTACCAATAAGCAGTTAAAAATTAAAAGTATAGAAAAAAGCCTTATGAGCGGATATACTGTTAGACTTGAGGAAGAAGGTGCAGATCCTTTTTCACCAAGTAAGCCTGCAGAGCGAATAAATGAAATTAAAGTAAACAATGTCACCGTACCTAAAGCTGACGCCAGTAACCCGCCAAAAGGAAAATGGAAAGCTGGAACTAACGATACTTTGACTGTTAATGTAGACTTAAAAAAAGACGATAAGTTACAGCTTTACACAGAAGATAAAATTTTTACTTTGACTATTATCAATCCAAATGCTAATCAGTGGAGTGCAGATAAGGTTGCTGATGTAGACGCTGTTGTAGTTACAACTATAAAAGACAGCTCTTCACCTGAAAGTGGTGAAAACGTTGCTCCTCCATCAGCAGTGGAAGAAGAAAAATTGAACCTTCAAGTTGAAAATTTCCAGGCAAAACCATCATTCGGACGCACAAGCTTAATTGGAACATTAACACCAGTAGCAGAGGCGCAGAAAGTCGATAAAATCACTTTCACACCAAGAGGAAGCAGTGCTGCAACACCTATGACGAAGGTTAGCAGTACCTTTAATATATATGATAATGAATTTTATATAGGTGATGATGGCCGCTTTGTTATTGCAGAAAAGAACGAAAATGGCATAAAAGATGGCATTTACAGCTTTATGGTAGGCGATAAATTAGTAGGAGCTTTTGAGTACAATTCTACAGCAAAGACATTTACTAAAGTAGAAAATCCTGAAAAAGTAGAGCTAAAACAGTATTACACCATATTACGCGGTGCTTTTGAGGATGCACATACAAAGCAGAAAAAATACGATTCAGTTTCAGGAGCGTCACTGGCAGTATCAGAAAATAAAAACAGTGATGTAACTGTTTACACTACTAATGATAAAGAAGCGTATGAAAACTACCTTAAAGACCCTAAGACTTTCAATAGTGCCAAGTGGACAATTTTAAGAGAGTCAGGAGCATATAACAAAGCTGATGATATAAAGGTACATATAACAGAAGGTTGCGGCATGAGACCTGTTTATGGTCTAACTGACAGCAAAATCACTTTAAGCTCTTTAGATACAAAAAATGGTTTGGTAGGTCCTGCTGGTAACTATGAAGTGTGGCTAACTTTTAAAGATGTAAATGGTAATACAGTAACTACTAATAAATTGCCATTTATAGTACATGATTATGACAAGACAACTCTAACAGATAGGATAAACAATGCAAAACCAAGAGTTATGCAAGATGGAAAGAAAATCTGGGATATGACACCTTGGGCAATAGATAATTTCGGAGGAGAAAATAGCACAGTAACAATTCCTTCGGATTGGAAAGCTATTTATGGCTCTCATGAAAGTGGAACTTATGGAGTTTTAGGCCACGACGTACCAGAGGGTAGTCCTACAGATCAAACTTTAATTATAGGTGCAGGTACTAATCTGACTCTAGTAAATATGGATTTAAGAAGTGGCATTAAGGTTATCGTGGAAAATGGCGGGCAATTAAGCCTTAAACACTCAGTAGTTGGCGGCCAAATTATAGTGAGAGATGGCGGCGTGTTCTCCATGAACTACGATCCATATCATAAAAAGCCTGAAACAGGTTCTTCAATACAAGGCCAGGTAATCGTAGAAGATGGAGGTATTTTAAGGAACTCTACAATTGTTTCAAATAGCAATTTCCTAGCCAACGATAACAAAGCAAGACATAATGAAGGACCAGTAGTAAAGGTAGTTGGTAAGGGTATTGTAGAAGGAAATGTATTTATTCGTGGTGATGAATCTGCAACTGGAAATAATGCAGAGGGAAGCGATGTATTATCTGGACAGCCAGCCCTTGAAGTTGTAGAAGGCGCTAAGCTAGATGTGAAAGATGGTGCTACTTTGATTGCTAACGGTGGAGGCCAATATATTACTACAACTAAAGGCGGTAACGCAGCTATTGTAAATGGCACTATTGAAGGCGAAGGTACCTTTGTAGCAGTAGCAGGAAAAAGCGGTGTAGATAGAGATGGTACTGCCGGTATTGCAGGAACAGGAAATATTGCAACTAAAAAGGCAGTAATTCACGGAGGTGTTAGCAGAAGCAACAAACATAAAGGTGGCAAGGCCGTTGCAGATGGCATAAAAATTGCTGATACCACAAAAGCTAGCTTGAAAGATGGTGTAGTGGATACTAAAGAAACAGAAGGTATTGAACCTCTTTTACTTGGCTTTGGTGCTGGTGCTGTAGATATAGAGAAACACTTTACAGACACTAAGGCTAAAGTTGAAGTTGAGCTGGCTGCGGTACCAGAAAAAACTGAAGACAACGTAGAACCTGAGACTCCAGGAACAGAAACACCAGGCACTGAGACTCCAGGAACAGCTAATCAAGGAACAAATACCATAAACCTTATTGATGACATTACAAAAGTCAAGGTTCAGGCTACTATAGCTGCTACTGAAAAGGGTCTAACATTGTTTAGCGAAGCAAAAGGCTTTGATAATCTAACAGAAGAAGAAAAGACAGCTTTAATTAACGCTACATATAATGGTAATGGTTCTAAAGTGTTTAATATATCACAAAAAGACATTGCTAAATTCTTTGAAGTACATTTACAGAAAAAGGGACAGAAAGCTGATGTCAAAGGTAAATATGACGTTATGTTGCCTGTAGAAAACTACGGTGACTACTATGTAGTACACTTGAAACACGGCGAAAATGGCAAAATAGAAGCTGACGTGCAAAAAACTAGCGCTGACAAAGACAAATACGTAACTTTCAAAGGTGCAACTTCATTTTCAATCTTTGCAGCTATTCCAGCGCCTGCAACACTAAGCGATAGCTGGTTTGCGCGTAATATGAACACATTTAGACCAGCTGTAAACATTGTTAAACCTCATGGTGATAAGGTACAGGCTTCTGGCCCTAACAAAGCAACAATTAACGCAGAAACTAAGTCCCCTAAGAAGCAAACAACTAACACAGGCGATGAAAGCAATTTGTTAATTTACTTGGCAGCTTTGATGACTGCAGGAACATTAGCTTTGTTAATGAGAAAGAGAAAACTTAATAAGTAGTTTTTAGTTTGATTAAACAAAGCTTACACATTAGAATACAACAGCTTGAAACATAAAAAAACTGACCTTGGTTCAGTTCCCAAAAGGGTAACTGTCTAAGGTCAGTCTTTATATATGGAAACCTCTAGGATGAGGTTGCAAATTGCCTAATTATAGGCAAGCTTTAGCAGCTTCAATTGCCTTGTCGTAGTCTGGGTGGTTAGTGTTTTCGGAAACGTATTCCACGTATCTAATTACGTCGTCCTTGTCGATTACTACGATACCTCTGTTTAGAAGTTTGAATTCATCGATTAGGAAACCGTATCCAAGACCAAAGCTATGTCCGTTGTAGTCAGATACAACTAAAGCGTTTTCAATTCCTTTAGCTCCACAGAATCTAGCCTGTGCAAAAGGTAGGTCGCAGCTAATAGTGATGATAGCAGCTTCATCTCCTAGTTTTCCTGCCTCTTGGTTGAATCTGATAGTCTGCATTTCGCATACGCCAGTATCAACGGAAGGAACTACGCTGATAATTTTAACCTTTCCTTTAGCATCTGCTAAAGTAAAAGGAGATAAATCGCCTTTAAGACATGTAAATTCTGGTGCCTTCTCACCTACTTTAGCTTCCTTACCTAATAAAGTAATTGGATTTCCAAAAAAAGTAGTAACATTTCTCTTTTCCATCAGTTAACCTCCTGATAAATTATATGATTTGTATTATCTTTGCTTTGTTTATACCACCAATGTATTAGCTAAAACAAAATAATCTCAAGTTACGGAAATATCTAGTGGCAAGGCTTAAAGAAGATGTGATGGCACAATAAAAATGGCTTTGTTCAGTGAACAAAGCAGTCAAGCTTACTTGAAGTAGCAAGCTCAATGAACTATAATGAAATAGTGCGAAAAGGGAAGTAAATTTGGGTATACATATAGAGAATGTAAATAGAAGAGGAGTAGAGAAATGGTAAAAGTAGATATATTTTCTGGATTTTTAGGAGCAGGAAAAACAACACTTATTAAAAAGTTACTAAGTGAGGCTTTTTCCGATGAAAAAATAGTTTTAATTGAAAATGAATTTGGTGACATTGGAATTGATGGAACCTTTATGCAAGAGGCTGGAGTTATGGTAAATGAAATGAACTCTGGCTGCATTTGTTGTAGCCTAGTTGGTGACTTTAGCAAAGCAGTAGAAAAGGTGATCAACGAGTATGGACCAGATAGAATAATTATTGAACCTTCTGGTGTAGGTAAGCTTAGTGATGTAATTATGGCAGTTGAAGGACTAATGCATCCGGAAATTCAGCTAAACGGATTTGTTACTGTAGCTGATGCAAGGAAGTGCAAAATGTATATGAAAAATTTCGGAGAATTTTATAATAACCAGGTTGAAAGCTGCGATGTAATTATTTTAAGTCATACTCAGGACATGAAGGCAGAAGACATTGAAAAGACAGTTGCTTTGTTAAGAGAACATAACGAAAGCGCTGCAGTAATTACCACAGATTGGGATAAACTTACAGGTAGTCAAATTTTAGACATAATCGAAAAAAATGATAACCTCAAGATTAAGACAGAAAAATTAATGAAGGAAGTTACTGATTGCCACGGCCACCACCATCACGACGGAGAGTGCTGTGGAGACCATGGACACGGCCATCACCACCATGAAGGAGAGTGCTGTGGAGATCATGGACACGGCCATCACCACCATGATGGAGAATGTTGTGGAGAGCATGGACACGGCCACCACCACCATCATGATGAAGAGTGCTGTGGAGACCATGGACACAGCCACCACCACCATGACGGAGAATGCTGTGGAGAGCATGGACACGGCCACCACCATCATCATGACGGAGAGTGCTGTGGAGAACATGGACATGCCCATGAACATGGTCACCACCATGCTTCAGATGTGTTTACAAGTGTAGGTATGGAAACTACAAAACGGTTCTCTCAGGAGCAATTAAATGAGCTAGTGTCTAAGCTAAATAACAGCGAAGAATTTGGTCAAGTACTGAGGGCTAAAGGCGTAGTGGAAGGTGAGGATGGACAATGGATTCACTTCGATTATGTCCCTGGAGATGTGGATATTAGGCCAGGAACAGCTGGAGTTATTGGTATGATTTGTGTAATTGGAGCAGAAATCCAAGAAAGCAAGATTAAGGCTTTGTTCCTTGGCTAGGCTTTGTTGTAATGTGTCAATGAAATGAAAAAAGGAGAAAATTATGGATTTGCCAGTTTTTTTGTTTACCGGCTTTCTAGAAAGTGGAAAGACCACATTTATTCAGGAGGCCTTAGAGGGTGATGATTTTAACATGGGAGAAAGGACTTTGCTGATAGTTTGTGAGGAAGGTATGGTAGAGTACCAACCAGATAAATTCTTTGGCAAAAACGTCTTCATAGAAATTATAGATGATCAAAGCCAGTTAACTGAGGAATATTTAAACTCTTTGGTAACAAAGCACATGCCAGAGAGAGTTATTATTGAATACAATGGAATGTGGCAGCTGGAGGCTTTGTTCAATGCTATTCCAAATACATGGGTACTGTATCAGGAAATGTGTTTCTTTGATAGCAGAACATTCTTAAGCTACAACCAGAACATGAGACAATTAGTTTTTGAGAAGTTAAAGACAGCTGAAATGGTAGTTTTCAACAGATTTGAAAATGATTTTGACAAGATGGAGTTTCACCAGATAGTGAGGGTTGCCAATAGAAAGAGCACCATTCTCTATGAGTACGAAAAGGACAATGTTGAACTAGACACTATTGAAGATCCACTACCATTCAACCTTGAAAAGGAGCATATAGATATTGAACCTGATTGGTATGCACCTTGGTATAGAGATATAAACGAAGAACAGGACAAGTACGAAGGTAAAGAATTGACCTTGACAGCAAGGATTGTGCTAGGCGGAGGCTTGGCAGAGGATGAGCTGATCTTTGGCCGCCATATTATGACTTGTTGTGTAGATGATATAGAATTTGCAGGCTTAGTTGGAAAATCACAAGTTCCTATCAATGTGGAGCACGGTGGCTGGGCAGAACTTGGAGGCATAATTAAAAATGAGTTTCATCCTATGTACGGCGAAGAGGGCCCAGTACTTCATATAACAAAGCTAGAAGAGGTAGAACCTCTAGAACCGGAAGTTGCTACTTTCTAAATCTAATTGGTAAATAACACCACTAGTGATAAAAATTATTAGTGAAAAAATCAGTAGTTTAGAAAGAAGGAATTTATGAGTAAGTTTAGAGAATGTTTTTCGGTAGGGGCTTTTCAGGTGGACCATGGTAACATCATAACGCCTGAAAACCTGGTTAATCTCTTACAAGAGTGTGCAAATCATCAGATGAGAGATAGAAAACCGACATATTATCAGCTTCTAAACGAAGGTAAATCATTGATAGTCTCGAGGATGAAGGTTGACATACATGGAGCGATTTATATGTACGATAACTTAGATGTAGCGACTTGGAAATGTCCTTCTAAAGGAATGATTTTGTATAGAGGTTACGAAGCCTTGTACAACAATCAAGTAGTGGCTGAGGCCATAGGGTGCTGGGCTGTAGTAGATCGGCACAAGGGACGAATTTGTCGTCCTGAAGCTATAGATTTGAGTAATTATGAAACGGATTGTCTACCTATTGACGGATTAGAACCTTTTAAAAAGGTTGGGCGCAGGGAACTAAATGAATTTGAATATTTCGGTTCCTATACAGTCAAGTCTTCAGATGTGGATATGAATTTACATATGAATAATGCAAGATATTTTAAAGTATTTTGGGATGTAGTTCAGGCTAGTTGGAAAGGTAATGATTTCCCCTTTGTAAGGACCATGGATATAAAATATGGAGGCGAAGCAATGCTGGGTAGTTGCTTTGATATATATGTAAAGCCAGGGGGGAGAACTTGGAAAATTGCAACGATTATCAATGATAAAATGGGAGCTCAATGTGATGTACACATAGATCAGAGATCCGTATGGGGGCTGAGACATGAAAGAAAAATTTAGAGTATCTGGAATGAGCTGCTCGGCTTGTTCCAGTAGAGTAGAAAAAATAGTGAAGAAAATAGATGGAGTTCAAAAGGTGAACGTCAATTTATTAACGGGAACTATGGATGTTGAAGGTGAAAATTTAGACGCAAAAGCCATCTGTCAGCAAGTGACCCACGGAGGATACAAGACGGAGCACATTATGGCCAAAGGGCAGAAAAAAGAGCATGAGACTTCAGCAGCAACATCTCGACAAATAGATGATGAGGCTAGGTATTTGAGAATTAGGTTGGTGCTGTCTTTGATTTTTTTAGTTCCACTGTTGGCAATTTCCATGGGACCTATGCTCTTTGGATTTCACCAAGCGCCTTACCCTATGACCCATGCTTTGATACAGCTTATTTTCCTAGTACCTATTGCGTTTTTAAATAGACATTTTTTCATAAGAGGAGTTCCAGCTATTTTTAGAGGCGGTGCTAATATGGATTCCCTAGTTTCAGTGGGAGCAGGAGCCGCCATAGTATACGGACTTTTTGCTATTTTCCGCATGGCCGCCGGTTATGAAACTGGAGACATGTACCTTGTAGAAACTTATGGAAACGACATTTATTTAGAGTCTGCAGCAACGATTTTAACCTTAGTGACTGTTGGTAAATATTTAGAGCTAAGATCTAAAGGCCAAACAAGCAAAGCTATAGAGAAGCTAATGGACCTAGCACCTAAGGAAACTACAGTGTTGCGTAACGGTAAAGAAGTTGTTATAGATACAGACGATTTACAGCTGGGCGACATTATGATCGTCAAGCCGGGAGAACGAATAGCAGCCGATGGAATAATCATGGAAGGAAGTTGCGTAGTTGACCAAAGCGCAATTACTGGAGAGAGCATACCGGTAGAACTTGGCGCAGGGGATACGGTAGTCTCTGCTTCTATAAATAAAAGCGGCTATATAACTGTAAAGACTACTAAAGTAGGTGCAGATACTACTATTAATCAAATAATAGCCTTAGTGGAAGAGGCCAGCAGCAGCAAAGCTCCTATTGCTAAACTTGCAGACAAGATTGCAGGCGTATTCGTCCCTGTAGTAATGGCTATTGGATTTATAACTGTGGTCACTTGGATATTGGGCGGAGCAAGCCTGGAGTTTGCTTTGTCCATGGGAATTTCTGTTCTTGTAATTTCTTGTCCATGTGCCTTAGGCCTTGCAACACCGGTGGCTATTATGGTAGGAACTGGAAAAGCTGCTGAAAATGGAATCATTATTAAGTCAGGTGAAGCTTTTCAAGTTGCCAGTGCCATTGACCATGTGGTTTTAGACAAAACAGGGACCATAACTGCAGGGAATCCAGCAGTAACGGCATGGAACCAGCTTGGAACAATGGATATGGAAGAAACTATTGACCTTTGTCGAAGCATAGAAAAGGCCAGCGAGCATCCTTTAGCACAAGCTATTGTCGACTATAGAAAGAATGAACCTTTAAAACCAGAAGAGTTTCAAGTGATCTTCGGAAGGGGCGTTAAAGGGAAAGTTGCAGGTAAACAAGTAATCGTAGGAAATCGTTCCCTTATGAAAGATGAGCATATTTCCTGTACAGAAGGAGAAAAGCTTATTGAGGAGTTTTCTTCAAAAGGCTGGACTGGCCTGTTTGCTGCAGTAAATGGTCAATTACAAGCAGTAATCGGCCTTGCAGACGTCGAAAAATCAACTAGTGCTCAGGCTGTTGAGCAATTTAAAAAAATGGGAATAAAAGTGAGCATGCTCACTGGAGACAATCAAGTAACGGCTGAGTTTTTAGCTAATAAGCTAGGTATAGACAACGTAATCGCTCAAGTTCTTCCTCAGGAAAAAGAAAACAAAATTAGAACTTTGCAAGAGCAAGGTGAAAAGGTGGCCATGGTTGGTGACGGAATTAATGATGGACCTGCTCTAGCAAGGGCTGATGTAGGTATTGCCATTGGTGGGGGTACTGACGTTGCAGTTGAAAGCGGTGATATAGTACTTATGAGAGACGACTTGTTAGATGCAGTAAATGCCATTAAGCTGTCTCGGTCAGTGCTTCGTAACATTAAAGAAAACTTGTTTTGGGCTTTTTTCTACAATGTAATTGCAATTCCAATGGCCGCAGGTGTCTTTTATCCTTCTTTGGGGGTGAAACTTTCACCTATGATTAGCTCTTTGGCCATGAGTATGTCAAGTGTATGTGTTGTATTAAATGCATTAAGGTTAAAAAGTTTTAAGGTAAAGTCAAGTATGCCAGGTTCGTCCACCGGAAAGGAGCAACAAATGAAAGAGTATGTACTAAACATCGAAGGCATGATGTGTGGCCACTGTCAAAGGCATGTAGAAAAGGCTCTAACGGCAGTTGAAGGAGTATCACAGGTAACAGTTAATCTTGAAGAAAAAAACGCTGTAGTTAGCGGAGCTGATGGCCTTGAAGAAGAATTAAAAAGAGCTGTGGTAGATGCAGGATACCAAGTGGTTTAATAAACTAAAATGGTTGTCTGTCTTCCAGGCGACATAAAGCCAGATTTTCTGATAGATGATAATTTTAAACAGGCTATAAACATGATATTCAATGTTTATAGCCTGTTTTCAGATTGTACAGGAATTAAATATTGAAATCCTTAAATTCCTAATTATTCACTTTGCGCTTGGCTCTTTGCAATAAGCTCTCTTGCATTTGCCAAGGAAGTTTCAGTTATTTGATCGTGACCTAACATTCTTGCCAGCTCTTCTTCTTGCTGGTTCGGTGCTAGTTTATCTATATAGGTTTTAGTTCTTTCACCGTCGAATTCTTTACAAATTTTAAAACTGTTATCAGCAAAGGCCGCTATTTGCGGCAGGTGGGTTATACATATTATCTGTCTGTGTCTAGCAATAGACTTTAGTTTTTTACCTACTACAAAAGCAGTTTTTCCGCTAATGCCAGCATCGATTTCGTCAAAGACTGCTGTAGGAATAAAATCGCTTTGTGCGGTAATATGTTTAATTGCAAGCATTATACGAGAAATTTCACCACCTGATGCAACCTTTACAAGAGGTTTTAAGCCTTCTCCTAAATTAGTAGAAATATAGAACTGCGCCTTATCAAAGCCATCTGCCTTTGCTTGTGGTAACTGAGTAAGTTCAACATGGAACTTAGGGCCCTGAAAGTTTAGCTGGCTTAATTGTTCTTCAACTTCTTTTTGCAGATCTATGGCAACTTGTTGACGACCTTTAGTCAGGTTTTCTCCGGAAGTTTTCAGAAGCTGACTTAAGACTTTAGCCTCCTCAGTTAGTGTTCTTTCGTTTTGATTGAAGCCTTGAATCTTATTTAACTTCTCTTGAAATAGGTCGATTTTTGATATAACGT
>F241_Great_Cormorant__coassemble_633_pt1 | contig 18042 bp, 9 predicted proteins | sample F241_Great_Cormorant__metabat2_high_PE_004 | metagenome-assembled genome bin F241_Great_Cormorant
ATCATATATTAATCGGATTGACAGATAAAAACCTTGAAATTTCAAGGTTTTTATTTTTTTGCAACAAAGCATATCTTGACAAACAACTTCTAAGCCCATGGGAAAGTTGAAAATCCAAAAAAATAAATGTAATTTATATGTTTGTCTTTGGGAAATAAATGAAAATTTGAATTGACTGTAAAAAAGTAGTTGACGCTACGGTAGTTTTGGTTTATGTTAGAGATAGTGCAAACTAACTTGAGTTGTGCAATTACAACTTTTGCGTTGGTTATGTGTATGAAAAAAGAACAAAGGGGGTATGGTTTGTAGACATGTTATTTTTGATTGTTTTAGTAGTTACAACTTTTTTATCGTTACTGCTTTGTAGCTTTGACGGTTTTAGGAAAAAGGCGTGGATCGCTTATGTGGTTTCTTTAGGAATCAATGTGGCAACCACTTATGTTTCTTTTGCCTATCCAGATATTAAAGGATTTGGAGCAATGTTCATGGTAATAATGAAACAGGGCTTAATAGCTATGGCTTTGTTTATTATTGTCATGTATGTGGGGGCTTTAAAACCTGATAAACAGGTAGTTAAATTGATGAAGTACAGGGGAGAATTATCGATTCTCGCCGTTATTTTCATGTTAAATCATGCGATATATTACGGATATAATTTGATACACGCTTTGCCTACTTGGATACAGCTTACCAGAGGGGCTATGTTTTTGAATATAATGGTTTCTCTTCTGAGTTTGTGGGCGTGGGCAATTTGCATCCCGCTATTTGTTACGTCATTTAGGATAGTAAGACGCAAGATGAAGGCTTCTGACTGGAAGAACTTACAAAGGTACGCTTACATGTTTTACGGTCTTGTGTATATTCATGTTTTTTTGGCTATTTTAGCAAGACCTGGATGGCAACAATATTGGTTTACTTTGATTTTATATAGCGCAATCTTCTGGGTATACGGCTTCTTAAGGTTGAGGAAGTCGGCTGTTAAGTTATCTGCTAAGATTGAGGACAAGAAGGCTTTGATGTTATCTAAGGTCAATAAGGCCTTTGCTTTTATGTGCATTTTAGCTTTGTTCTCCATGTCTCAAGCTGTTGCGTGGGCAGCATATTTGCACCATTCCGAACAGAAATCTGTAGAAGCTGCTCAAAGGGCGGCAGAGGAAATGGCTGGCCAGGAAGGAGAAGATCAAGAAGGTCAAGGTGCTAATGAGAATTATTACAAGGATGGAACTTACGAAGGGGAAGCCAAGGGATATAAAAGCAGTGTTAAGGTAGCTGTGACAATAAAGAATGACAAGATGGTTGGCGTTGAACTTATTTCCTCAGGCGATGATGGCCCTTATGTTGAAAGCAGTAAGGCTGTACTAGGCAGAATAGTTAATGCCAATAGTACAGATGTGGATACTGTATCAGGGGCGACAATTACTTCAAGTGCCATGATTAACGCAGTGAATCAAGCGTTAGAAAAGGCGGTGAACAATGAATAAAGTTGCAGCAGGTTATATAGCTATGAGTTTGATGGTGACAAGTAGTGTGGCTGTGTCGGCAGTAGCTTCTTATGAACTAGGACAGCCTGCTTATCCTACTATAAAGACAGCAGCAATGGGAGAGGCAGAAAATGGGAAAATTGCCAAGTCTCCATCAGATAAACATAAAAAAGCAAAAAAGAAAGCTAAGAAGAGTGGAGCTATAAAGACTAAAAAGGCTAAACGCCCTGCAGCTACTGGACGTAAGGTAGTTCCGGCGGCTGTAGGAACCATAGTCTCTGGTGATATAGATGTAAGCCAACTGGAAGATGGTACTTTCACCGGTTCAGCTGAAGGGTTTAATGGTCCTGTGGAAGTTAGTCTAACTATTGAAGATGGAAAAATCGTGGATCTTAAGGTGACTTCTCAAAACGAAACACCTGAGTACTATGCTATGGCAAAGGCTGTGATTCAGAGAATATTAAATGCTCAGTCGCCTGATGTAGATAGTGTTAGTGGAGCTACTATTACAAGTAACGCTATTAAGGTGGCTACTGTGAGAGCTTTGGCCCAGGCAGGGAAAAATGTTGAAGATGAAATTGAGTTAATAACTGCATCTGAATCAAAGGCAGCTAAAGAGAAAGCTAAGAAAACTGCTGGCAAAGAGGAAGGTGAAGAGCCTAAGGAACCTGGAAAGGATAAACCTTTAGCTAGCGGTAAGTTCAGAGGTAGCGCAGTTGGGTTTGAAGGCCCAGTAACTGTTGAGGTAACAGTTGAAAATGGCAAGATGACGGATATTAAGGTTGTAAGCCACACTGATACTCCATCATACTTCGCCAGCGCTAAGGCAGTAATCAACAGGATGCTCAAAAGCCAAAGCGTCAGTGTGGATACAGTGTCAGGCGCTACAATTTCCAGCAGGGCTATTAAATTGGCAGTTTCAAGAGCATTACAGGAAGCTGCTGCTAAAGGCGGAAACATAAGCAAGGATTTAGCCAATTCTTCTACTGAGTTTATCGATAGTAAGCCTAGTGAAAACGGAGGATTTATAGCTCTTCCGGCACCTATTGAAGAAGTATCAGGCCCTACGTCCGGTACTGCGTTCAAGGACGGAATTTACCGTGGAGAGGCTAGTGGCTACAATAGTGTAAGCAACATTGTGGTGGATGTAAAAATCGAAGGCGGAAGGATGACTGCCATTAAGGTGGTAAGTTCAAATGACGACCAGCCTTACTGGGATAATGCTTTGTCCATAATAAAAAGGCTCATCGGTACAGAAGACGTTGAGAATGTAGATACGGTCAGCGGAGCTACTTATTCTTCCAGAGGTATTAAAAATGCGGTGAAGAGGGCCTTAAAGAAGGCTGCAGATGCTAAAGTACAGGAGGCTGTTGACGGCCCTGTAACTGAAGGTGTGGTTGTTACAAAGGTTGACGATAGTAAGTTAAGTGAAGCTTTAACAGCAAAGCAAGAAGAAACACTGGAAGCGATGAAGCGTGAAAGTTATGTGAAACTTCTATGCTTCACCGTAACTTTTGGCAAAGAAGATGCACCGGAAACTTTTGCGTATAAGGTTCCTTTGGAAAACAAGCATTTAAAGTCTATAGTTGCTTTGAAGGAAGACGGAACAAAGGTTGAAATTCCAAAAGATCATATTGCAATAGGTCAGTATGGTGATGGTGAAAAATATGCTCGTATAGAAACTAAGGACATCAACACAATAGTAGTGGTATACGATGACAAAGCTACACCTGGAGAAGGTTCTGGCCACGAAGACGGGGCAGGAAAGCCAACAACATCTACTTATGTAGCAGATATAGTTGGAACTTATAACAATCCTTTATTTGTAAGACCTCCTGAACTGGATGCACCTTTACACGATGGCTATTACGTAGGTCATGGTAAGGGCTACTATGGTGGATTTACCAACTCTTATATAAGACAGACAAAAGTCGGAATTAAGATTGAAAATGGTAAGGTTGCAAAGGTTGAGGAAGTTGACTTCGGTGATGATAGAACTGGAGGCGGTCCCGGATTTAAGTTTAAGACTAAAAAATTCGTAGAAAAGGCTTTTGATCTTGTGAAAACCAATACTAACCAGTTTATTAAAAACCACTTAGATTTTGAAAGGTATATCACTGGAAGATGGCTAAACAGCTATGAGGTACCTGGTATAACGCATTTCCCTCAGGATGATGATGAAGCTATTGATACTACTTTAAAAGATAAGGTTAAGGCTATGGACGGCCTAACTGGGGCGACTATGAGTAATTCAGGATATTCAAGAGCCATTGCAGAAGCCTTGTACAAAGCATCTAAGGGTGGGAAACAGATAAACGATATGTACTTGGAGGACCATAGCTTTGATAGAATTTTAAATCTGGATTTGCCAGCCGATGGCTTCCCTTATGACAAGATTACTTATTACGCATTAAAACCTGATGCGAGAAGGGAATTTAGGTCTGAAAGAGGTTATGGAAGAGTTGTATATTACACCAATGAGACATTTGATCCTGCAGGCTTTGTTCTTACAGTAGAATACAGCGATGGAACTAAGGAGCAGATACCTTTCGAACAGCTGGAAGAAAAAGGATTCAGAGCTAGAATCTGGTACCAGGATACGAAAGAGTTTGAACCTCTTAGAAAGGGTGTGCAAATAAGGAAGATTCCTTATGATACCTTGCTTTACATAGATCGCGCTGACAGTGATCCTAATATTAAGAGCAACTTCGTAAATCATCGAATTTACGTATTTCAGAAAAAGAAATAGTTGAATTTATACTTCAGCCAAAGGCTGGAAAAGGGTTTTGACAACTTATAAGTGTTAATTAATTTAACGGAAAGGGATTAAACATGAAAAGAAAACAAATTATGGCGACGGTAATGATGAGCGCTATGTTAACAGGTGGTGCAGCTGCCGGTGCGTACGCTACTGCTGCAATGTCTACTGCGGCGGAAGCGAGCCAGTCCATCGAAAGCTACACTCCTATAATTCATTATAACCATGTAAAGAGCAAGGATGCTAAAGTGGGTACGGTGTTAGCAACTTTTTCCATGCCAGAAGGTGCGCCTCAAGATGTGACTTATGAGATGGTAGAAGATGATGGAGAAGGTGGCTGGAATGAACGTCCAATGAAATATCTAGAAATAGATGGTAATCAGTTAAAGATAAAACAGCTGGATAGTCCTGCAAGCCCTGAAGAGGTGGTGGATTGTCCTGATGGTGGCAAGTGCATGGCACCAGCTGAAGTGAGTCTGCTAAGTGTTGCTGTTGCAGCAGTAAAAGATGGTAAGAAATCTAAACTTGCTAGAAATTACGAAGTTGTAGATGGTGATATGACTAATTACACTTATCTAGTGGAACCTAACGACAGCACTCCTTCAGAAGGAGATGGTGAGGAACATGGAGGCAGTAGCGCTGCTTCATCTGATATTACTCAGATGAAACCTATCATTACTCCAGTAGCTGACCTTAACGAAAAAAACGCTGTTGATGGCGCACTGATAGCCACTTTATCCATGCCAGAGGGAGCACCATCATCAGTCACATACAAGCTTGATACTTCGGATCCTGCCTTACTAGGTATATATGATTTTATAGAAATTGTAGGCAATGAAGTACGCCTTAAGGAAAACCTAGATGCTGTTAAGTCTAATTTTGAACCACTATTGGAGAAATCGACATCGCAAGAACGCTATCACGACAACAAGAGACATGCTAAAGAAGATGCGGCCTTTGCTTTTAAAATTATCGCTGAAGCTGATGGCAAACAGTCTCAGTCTGCTGCTAACTTCGAAGAAGGATATACAAATATACAGGCCACAGTTAAACACTATGTGCCGCCTGCAACAGAAAACCCTAATAGCTTTAACATTACAAATATGTATTATTACATAGGTCCAGCTAAGACTAGAGCTGAAGTTCCAGAAGACAAATGGGTTAAACTGTCAGCGGAAGATATTGCAAAAATCAACTCGTCCAATGGAGAAGCAAGTTATTTAGGTGACCATCCTATAGATATAACCCTTGTGACTCCTTTAAATCTTAAAACAGTAAAAGGCAGCAGGATTTTCTTAAAGGTGGATGCTGACAAGGAAGGTGTGGTACCTTATGGCTTTGACGATTTGATGCAAAGAGGCGCTAAAGATGAAAGAGGAACTTCCATCATATTTAACTCCGTTGCCTTTTTAAAGAGCGGTGGTGGCCAGAGCTTTTGGAGACCTATGAATATTCATGTGGAGACATCTGACTCAAACATTGACGGAGAAACACCTGTACTTAACTTAAATCGCATCGTCACCAACAAAGCTGTAGCTGGCAAAGAAATTGCTACTTTGTCCATGCCATCTAGCTTTAATGGGGACCAAGCCCAAGTGGAATATAGGATTTCAGGTTCTTTGAAATCACCTTACAAAAATGTGGTTAGAATCGAAGGTAATAAAGTTTACTTGGTAGATGACCTATATGAGACTTTGCACGATGATTATGGCTCAATGCCAGAAACTGATGCTTTAATAGACAAGTCTGATTTTACAAAGGCCAACGCACATTTAAAGGCAGGTGCCAGACTTCCTTTAGCTTTTAAAGCCTTCTACGGAGACAAGCTATCTCACGAGGTTACTGGTGAATTAGTAATTGGAGAAGATGATGGAACTGGAGCAAGTACCCTTTCAGACTACACTCCTATAATTACTCCAGTAGCTGACCTTAACGAAAAGACAGCTGCTGATGGCGCACTGCTAGCCACTTTAACCATGCCTGAGGGAGCACCATCACCAGTTACGTACAAGCTTGATACTTCAGACCCTAACTTACTAGACATATATAAATTTATCGAAATTGTAGGTAATGAAGTACGCCTTAAGGAAAACCTAGGTGCTGTTAAGTCTGATTTTGAACCGTTGATGGCGGCCGACGAATCGGAAAAACGCTTCAACGACAACAAGAGACATGCTAAAGAAGGGAAGCAGTTTGCATTTAAAATTATTGCAGAAGCTGATGGTAATCAGTCGAAATCAGCTGCTAACTTCGAAGAAGGATATACAAATATACAGGCCACAGTTAAACACTACGTGCCGCCTGCAGCTGAAAATCCTAATAGTTTCTCCATTAAGAAACTGTTCTACTATATAGGTAAAGCCAAAAGTGCTGAAGCTGTGCCAGCAGATCAGTGGGTTGAAGTCCCAGTAGCAGAAGTAGCTAAAATCAACACTTCTAACGGTGAGGGCAACTATTTAGGAGAGCATAACATCGATGTAAACGTATCTACTGACAAGGAACTAAAAGAAGTAAAAAAGAGCAATATATTCCTTAAAGTTGAAGCTGATAAAGACGGTGTAGAAAGAAATAGCTTTAATAACTTAATGGAAAGATCTGTAAAGGACACTGAAGGTAACACTTTAGTATTCAACCGCCTGGCATATTTGAAAAGTGGTGGCGGTGCTACTTTCTGGAGACCGTTTAATTTAAGAATAGAAACCTTCAGTTCTAACATCGCTGAATTGGCCCCTGTAGTTTCAGTGCAAAATGTACCTACTAACCAGGCAAGAGCCGGCAAAGTAATTGCAACTATTGCTATGCCTGAGAACTTCAATGGCAACAGAGACCATGTAGAGTTTAGACTGTCTGGAGCATTACAATCCCCTTATAGAAATATCATGAGGGTTGAAGGTAACAAAGTATACTTAGTAGATGATTTGTACAGCGTTTTACATATTGACTATGCTAACTTGCCAGAAACTAAAATTTTAATCGATGGAGAACACTTTACTGAAGCAGATGCCAGCCTAAAAGCTGGAGCAACCCTTCCTATTAAGATCAAAGCCTTCTTTGGAGACGGAGAATCGAGAGAAGGGGCTGCGAACCTTGTAATTGGGGCTGATGACGGCACTGGCACAGAAGTAACTCCTCCGGAAGAACCAGGTGGAAACGACAATAATGAAAACCCAGGAAGTGGCAGCGAAGAACAACCGTCAACTGATTCGAAGACAATTGCAGAAGCCAATGAAGATGCTAAAATTACAGTAGCTCCACTTGGAGAAACTTTGCCTGAAAATGTAGTTTCTAAGCTAAATAAAGTGCAGAAAAAAGCTTATGAAGAGGCTTTGAACGTTGGATCTGATCTTTACAGAATCTTTGATGTAACTGCAACGGTTGAAAAAGATATGTACAAGTTTAGACTACCTTTAGAAAAGAAATTGCTAGACAACAAGAAAACTGTTAAAAAGGTTGTCCATCTAACTAAAAATGGACAGGTAGAGGAGTTTGCGGAGAATTTAGTGGTTCAGTACGATAAAGACGGTGCACCGTTTGTGTTACTGCAAGCTAAAACCTTGTCACCATTTATTGCAATTTATGGTGATGCAGCCCATACAGGTTCAGGTTCAAGCGATAGCCTAATTCCACCATATATAGGCAGAGTAGGTTCAACTACTGATGGCAACAATTCTACTGAAGTAGCAACATCTGAAAATCGTGGTAATGAGCCAGATGCTGATGAAGATGCTGTTAATAAGGCGGAAGATAAAACTGTTGAAACAGCTTTAGCGAAAGAGGAAGACGGCGAAAATAAGGCTGCATCCAAGAAAACATTGGCTAATAAAGGTTCTGGACAAGGTGCAGGCTCAGTTGCCCCAGCTAAAGGAACTATGGTACAAACTGGAGACCAGACTGACCTTGGGAAAACGGCAGTTATGGGTGTTCTAGGGCTGTTTGCCTTAATGCTAGGCGGATTTATGACTGTTTTAAAGAAAATCAAGTCATAATCAAGAGTTGTGGGAATGTTGAACCATAACTTAGTCTAAATAGAATAAAGATTAACAACTAAAGACTAAAGATTAAAGATTAAAGAGTCCATGTGCTACAAGGAACTGCTATTGGACCTGCAATTCAGTGAGGTTGCAGGCTGGAGCAAGGCTTTGTTCGCTGTGTGGGCTCTTTCTTTATTATGGTGGGTGAATTTGTGGTATAATAGATGGTATATGTAGGTATAATAACTGGTAACTAATGGTAATGATAAAGTTGTCTAGATTAAGAAGGAAGGAGCTTTGTATGAGTAAGGATGTTTTAAACATTAGTAGAGAGCCTCTTGAAGATGTGCTTTCAAAGGAACAATTAATGGATATTAAAGAAACACAGCGTCACTGGTTTTATTTTAAGGACAAATCCTTTACTCCGGGGCAGAGGGCTTTGTTACTTAAGGCTTTGCAACTGACCATTCGAAAGTATGAGGATGAGATTTTGGAAAGCCTGTATTTGGATTTAGGGCGACATAAGGTGGAGTCATACGTAGGTGAAGTAGCCATAGTTTATGAAGAATTAAGGCGTCATATCCGCAATGTGATGTTGTGGGCGCGGCCGAAAAAAGTCCCTAGTCCACTTTCTATATTTCCCTCAAAAAGTAGAATTTATAAAGAAGCCTATGGTAATGTGCTGATTATTGCACCTTGGAACTATCCTTTTCAGTTAGCTTTAATGCCTTTGATCGGTGCTATTTCAGCAGGTAATACAGCAGTGATCAAGCCTTCGGAATTTAGCCCAAACACAGGGCGAGTTCTTGATAAAATCATTTCTGAGGTTTTCCAAAAGGAAATGGTAAAGGTTGTACTGGGAGCCAAGGAAACTAGTAAGATGCTTCTTGATATGAAATGGGACAAGGTTTTTTTTACAGGCTCTCCTAGCATCGGCAAAAAGGTAATGGAAAAATGTGCCGAAAACTTAACTCCTGTAACCTTAGAACTAGGCGGCAAAAGCCCGGTTATCATCAATGATACATCTAATATGAGGGTATGCACCGATAGGATTTTGTTCGGCAAAGCTTCTAACAGCGGACAAGTATGCGTGGCACCGGACTATGTGCTGGTGAAGGAAACACTTCTAGTTGATTTTGTAAAATCCTTTAAGGCTTCCTGTGACAAAATGTTTCCAGGACAAGGTATGGAGCGTTATGAGCAGATGGCTAGAATCATCAGAAAGGACGCTTTTGACCGTATTGTTGACGAGTTACAGGAGGTTGATGTGCTTTTGGGCGGTGGCTTTGATGATGAGAAATTGAAGATAGAACCGACATTAGTAGATGGTGGCAGAGCTTCGGAGCCTTTAGATATTCCTTTTATGGAACGGGAAATTTTCGGCCCTGTTTTGCCGGTGCTAACGTATAGAACCTTAGATGAAGCAATTGAATACGTGGTTAAAGGCGAAAAACCTCTGGCTTTGTATTTGTTTACAGGTCATAAGAAGGTTGAGAAAAAGGTTTTGAGCAAAGTGAGCTTTGGTGGGGGCTGCATAAATGACACTTTAATTCACCTGGCAAACGGTCGTTTACCACTGGGCGGAGTAGGAATGTCCGGTATGGGAGCCTATCATGGGCGAAAGAGTTTCGATACCTTCACCCATGAAAAAAGCGTGGTAAAAAAAGGTGTCTTAATAGATATACCTTTAAGATACATGCCTTTTACGGACAAGAAGTATAGCTTAATTAGGAAAATTTTAAAATAGAAAGGTATTGACGTAGATGGATAAAGGATTGGAACGCCACTTTACGGGACGAACCATTGTCTGGTACACTGCGCCAAGTGTGATGATGTTGGTGACAATTTCACTATATATGATAGTGGATGGTTTTTTCGTATCGTACTTTTTAGGTACCACTGCTTTGGCTGCAGTAAATATAGTGTATCCCGTGTCGGGTATGTTCTTGGCAGTAACTATTATGCTATCGTTAGGTGCCAGCGCTATAGTATCAAAGCGGCTAGGGGAAAAAGACACCAAGGGCTCCAACGGAGGTTTCAGTTTTATATTTGCGGTAGGTATGACATTTTCTGTAACTGTGTCGGTACTTATAAATATATTTCTGAAGCCAGTAGTAGGCTTGCTTGGGGCAGAACCTGTACATATGGGACTTTGTTTAGCCTATGGAAGAGCGCTGTTTTGGTTTTCTCCTATGTTTTTTATGCAAATGTACTTTCAGACTTTTTTCGGCGTGGCAGGTCGACCTATACTGGGCCTTGCTACTACTGTTACTTCTGGGGTAAGCAATTTGATCATGGACTATGTTTTCCTAGGTATATTTAAATGGGGAATGGCAGGAGCAGGACTTGCGACAGGTCTTGGATATAGCATTGGTGCCACAGTTGGGCTCATTTACTTCATAGCTAATAAAAAGGGCCTACATCTAAAGAAATCGTTTAAATACGATTGGAAAATGCTGTTGAAATCATGTACTAACGGTTCATCTGAAATGATAGGCAATATGGCCAATGCTTTAACTACCTTGTTGTTTAATTTAGCAATGGTAAAGTACTATGGCAGCGATGGGGTTGCAGCTATTACTATTGTCTTATACTTTCAGTTTATTTTCTCTTCCATACACATGGGCTATGCCGTAGGGGTCTCTCCTATTATAGCCTTTAAATACGGTGAAAAAAACTTACCACAGCTACGTCATATTATGAAAATAAGCCTTATATTGGTAATAGGCAATTCATTGATAATATACGTGTTATCTAAGCTGAGCGCAGGATATTTGACAGGTATTTTTGCACGAGGAGAAAGTAGTGTGTATAATTTGGCCATGTCTGGCTTTGTTATATTCGGATTGTCGTTTTTATTTAACGGCATCAATATATTTGCGTCAGCCTGGTTTACGGCTTTGTCCAACGGGGTGATTTCGGCAGTAATATCTATTATGAGAACCTTTGTGTTTATACTGATAGCAATAGTGACGCTGCCTAGGATTTTTGGAGCTTTTGGTATATGGATGGCTATGCCGTTGGCAGAGTTGCTGGGAATGGGAGTTTCTATATTTTTCTTGGTGAAATATGCCTCTGTATACGGATATGGAAAGTCCGTTCGAGGTAAAGAGCCTAAGGTATAGAAAACAAAGCTATCATTAGGAAATGCTTAAAATCGGCAGAGCCTTAGACAAAATTGCAGAATTTAGGGCAAAAACGTTGATTTTCTTTGTAAATTACCTCAGTTTTGTGTATACTATCTGTGGTTAATATCTAGTAAAATTAGGAGAGTGTAATGGAAAATTACAGAGATTATCTGAAGAGAGGAAGCTACAAGAGACCTGTTTTCTTTCTGGTAACTATGGCGGCGGCTTTGTTGACGCTGTATTTCGGGTTTAAAAACTTAAACTACATCTATACAGTAAGCAGTAGGTGGTTGTTCACTTTTCTCGATGCATTGACACCGCTGTGGATTGGATTGCTACTTGCTTATATATTAGATCCTATTGTAGATGTCATCGATAGACAGGTGATGGGTAGGCTAGTAGTTAGAAGCAGAATGGAAGATGTAAAGAAAGAAAAGAGGTTTGCCTTAGCAAGGACCTTGTCTATTGCTATGACCTACCTGCTAGTACTGGCAGCTATTGTAGGCGTGCTATACGGTTTTATGTCTTTAATCAGCGGCAAGTTGGTCTTTGAAAGCGTACCTAGGCTTTTTAATAGCGTAGTGGATATGGTTACTGGCTTTCAGAAGGAAATTCAGCAGTTTATGCGTAATATTCCTAATAATTCTTTATCGGAACACACTAAAGATGTTGCAGGGAATTTTATGAAGTGGCTCACTGAAAGCTTTAACTCTAAGGCCATATTAGGCAAAGTTACTTCTTTTGGTTCTAGTACCTTCAATTTTATTGTAGGACTTATAATATCGATTTACGTGTTACTAGACAAAGAATTTTATACTAATTGCTGGAAGAAATATATGCCAGTATTCCTAAGGAAGGAAAGACTGGAATCCATAGAAGAGAACTTGAGGGATGTAGATAATATACTTTCGAAGTTCATACGAGGAGTTATGATTGATTCTATGATTATAGCCCTTGCAAGCTCCATAAGTTTGTCGCTACTAGGCGTAAGATTTGCTGTATTCTTAGGAATTTTTGCAGGTGTGGCCAATGTTATTCCTTATTTCGGACCTGTAATGGGAATGATACCAGCCTTTATTATCGCTACATTTAATGACAGCATAACTAAAGGTCTGATGGCTATTTTAATTTTATTTATCATACAGCAGATTGACGGCAATGTTATTTATCCTAAAGTAGTAGGCAGCTCCACTGGTTTAAGACCGCTTGTGGTGATTGTAGCTATGACTTTGTTCGGATACTATTGGGGAATTTTAGGGATGGTTATTGCTGTACCACTTTCAAGCATATTACAGATGTTCTTTTTGAAGTGGCTTCATAAGAAAGCTGATTTAGCGGAGCTGAAAGGAAAAGGCTTAAAAAATGAAATGCACGATTCAACCAATGGTCAAAGTGGTGTGGAAAATAATACTGAAGTAGAAGGTTAATGTAGGAAAGAGAGGAAGTAGTAAAAACAATGGATATTTTTTCTGTTATAAGCCTTGTAGGAGGCCTGGCGTTATTTCTATATGGAATGAGCGTAATGTCCCAGGGTTTAGAAAAGCTAGCAGGAGGAAAGTTAGAGGTTATCTTAAAGAAAATGACTTCGAACCCTGTTAAGAGTTTGATGTTAGGAGTAGGGATTACCGCAGTGATTCAAAGTTCATCTGCTGTAACTGTCATGTTAGTAGGTCTTGTAAACTCAGGAATTATGGAATTGTCCAGCACTGTAGGAGTAATTATGGGTTCTAACATAGGAACTACTGTTACTGCTTGGATTTTAAGCTTAATAGGCGTACAGGGTGGAAATATATTCATGAAACTTTTAAAACCTGAGTCTTTCTGTCCAATACTTGCTTTTATAGGTATAATTATGACTATGACAGCTAAGAAGGACAAGAAGAAAGACATAGGTGGAATACTAATAGGCTTTGCAATTTTAATGTACGGTATGAATTTTATGAGTGAAGCAGTGAAACCATTGGCTGATTCACCTCAGTTCACATCTATTGTTACGGCATTTAGCAACCCTATTTTAGGAGTTTTAACTGGACTGATTCTTACAGCTATTATCCAAAGTTCGTCTGCCTCAGTAGGTATCTTACAGGCACTTTCTTTAACTGGTAGTGTTACGTATGGAATGGCAATTCCAATTATCATGGGGCAGAATATAGGAACTTGTGTAACTGCTTTGCTATCAAGTATCGGCGTTAGTAAAAATGCAAAAAGAGTATCGGTTATTCACATCAGCTTTAACCTAATTGGTACGGCTATATTTATGACAGCTTATGGCTTTGCTTACTATGTATTTGATTTAGCTATTATCAACAAAGCAATCGGCCCTGTAGAAATCGCAGTGGCTCACAGTATTTTTAACATAGGAACAAGCATAATCTTGCTTCCATTCTCTAAGTATCTTGTACGCATTGCTAAAAGCGTTGTTAAGACAGGTGAAAAGAGAGAAGGCATATTCATTGATGAAAGGTTGCTTAATACACCGGCAGTTGCTTTGCAGGAATGTTCTGTTTTGGCCAATGAGATGGCAGAAACTGTTCAGCAGTCTTTATACCAAGCCTTAGAACTGATCAATGATTACGATGACAAAAAGGCAGAAAAATTAAAGTTAATAGAACGTGATATAGATAAGTATGAGGATCGTTTAGGCAGCTTTTTAATCAAGCTTTCAGCCTGCGATTTAACTGAAAAAGACAGAGGACAGGTATCAAAGATGCTTCATTCCATTGGGGACTTTGAGCGTATAGGTGACCATGCTGTAAACCTTATAGATATAGCTCACAGCATTAAGGCTAACAACTGTCGTTTTTCTGAAAAAGGTGCAAGAGAAATTCAGGTGTCAACACTTGCTATTAAAGATATAATGAAAATGGCTGTAGATGCATTTTCGACTAATGATGTGGAACTTGCCTATAAGATAGAGCCTCTTGAAGAGGTAGTTGACGATTTAATGGAGACCATTAAGTTAAAGCACATAGATCGTCTTCAGAAGGGCAAGTGTACTATCGAGCATGGTTTTATTATGAGCGATCTGCTAAATGATTATGAACGTATTTCAGACCACTGCTCAAATATAGCCCTAGGAATAATCGAAATGTCTAAATCTGCATTTGAGGCCCATGACTATGTAAGTAAGCTTATGGCAATGGACGATCCGATGTTTAGAAAGCAGTATAAAGAGTATAGTGAGAAGTACAGCTTGTAGAAGACGCAGCTGGACTGTATAATGTATACATGCGTTTGAAAGGAGAAAAGTATGGCAGTAGAAGTTGGTATTGACTTAGGTACGGCTAACGTACTAGTTTACATAAAGAATAAGGGGATTGTACTGGAAGAACCAGCAGTAGTAGCTGTAAATAACGATACGGAAGAAATTTTAGCTGTAGGAGAAGAAGCTAGACAGATGTTAGGTAGAACTCCTGCCAATATCGTTGCAGTAAAACCTTTAAGAGATGGTGTAATCTCTGATTACGATATTACTGAGAAGATGTTGAAATACTTCATTAGAAAGACTTGCGGCAGTGGTAGATTCTTTAAACCTAAAATTATGGTTTGTGTACCAAGCGGAGTAACAGAAGTAGAGAAAAGGGCTGTAAGGGAAGCGGCGACACAAGCAGGTGGAAAAAACGTGTTTTTAATTGAAGAACCTGTAGCAGCTGCTATTGGAGCAGGCCTTGATATATCAAAGCCAGATGGAGTAATGGTAATAGACATTGGCGGAGGAACTACAGATGTTGCAGTAATAGCTTTAGGTGGAATCGTAGCCAGCGCCTCAGTTAAGGTTGCTGGTGATAAGTTCGATGATGCAATCGTAAGATATATGCGAAAGACACATAAGCTATACATTGGAGAAAGAACTGCTGAAGACTTAAAGAAGCAGATTGGATCAGCTTATCCAAGAGAAGAAGTAGTAAAAGCTGAATGTAGAGGTAGAGATTTGGTTACAGGTCTACCTAAGGTAGTTGAAGTGACATCAGATGAAATCATGACTGCCCTAGAAGAACCGCTATACACTATTTCTGAAGCTGTACACGGAGTGCTAGAACAGACACCACCGGAATTGGCAGCTGATATTACTAATTCAGGTATTGTAATTACAGGTGGAGGTGCTTATCTGTATGGAATTGATAAGCGCATTCAGGAGAGAACAGGTATAGAAGTTAGAATTGCCGAAAATCCTGAAGCTTGCGTGGCTGTAGGTACGGGTCAGGCTCTTAATGTAATAGAAGCAATTGAGAATAATAAATTAAATAGGAGAGAACCTTACCTATAAGGTGAGTAAGTATGAATATAGAATTAATTGCAAGCTGTAATTTCGGCCTTGAGGCTGTTGTTAAAAGAGAAATTGCGCAGCTTGGATATAAAGTAGTGAAAACAGAAGATTGTAGGGTGTTCTTCCAAGGTGATAACAGGGCTATTGTAAGAAGCAACCTTTGGCTTAGGACTGCAGATAAAGTTCTCCTGAACATGGGAGACTTTGAAGCAGTAACATTTGAAGAGTTGTTTCAACAGACGAAGGCTTTGCCATGGGAACAGCTGATTCCGCCAGACGGTAACTTTCCTGTAACAGGAAGCAGTATAAGATCAGTATTAAAAAGCGTTCCTAGCTGTCAAAGCATAATAAAAAAAGCCATTGTAGAACGCTTGAAAGAAGCCTATATGATGGATACCTTCCCCGAAGACGGGCCTGTGTATAAAATAGAGTTTATGATTATGAAGGATAAGGTGACTATTGCTGTAAATACCAGCGGAGAAGGACTTCATAAACGCGGCTATAGGAAGGCGCAGGGACCGGCACCTATTAAGGAGACCCTAGCGGCAGCTATGGTGCTGCTATCGTACTGGAAAGACGATAGAATTCTTCTGGACCCATGCTGTGGAAGCGGCACCATTCCTATAGAGGCAGCTCTTATAGGACGTAATATTCCGCCTGGAATTAATCGCAGTTTCGTATCACAAGATTGGGACTTAATTGATGGCTCTGTTTGGAAGGAAGAAAAAGCTAGAGCTTTTAAGGCTATGAATGTAAAAAATCCTTTGAGAATTTATGGATATGATATTGATAAAAAGGTGCTGGCTTGTGCCATGGTCAATGCAGAAGAAGCTGGCGTATCCGATGATATAGTCTTTAGATGCAAGGATGCAACTACATTGACTTCAAAGACGAAAAATGGAATTATCATCACCAATCCTCCTTATGGAACTAGAATTGGTAGTGAAAAGTCCATTAAGAAACTATATGACGGAATGAAAAGGTTTTTTGCAGAAAACCCTACTTGGTCATTATTTATGATTACGCCAGACGAAGGTGTCGAAGAGGCGATTTTCCAGCATCCAGCAGACAGAAGAAGGAAGCTTTACAACGGAAGAATGAAGGTCTGCTATTACCAGTTCCATGGAAAGAAGGATACTGATGAAGCTCAATAAAGAATCTAAGGTTCCTTTGTACCAGCAGCTAGCCAAGATCTTGGCAGCTGAAATCCTAAGTGGGCAAAGGCCTGATAAAAGCCTGCTTATGCCAGAACGAACAATGGCAGAAGCGCTGGGCGTTCACAGAAATACGGTGATGAAGGCTTATAATTTATTGAAAGATTGGCAACTAATAGAGGGGCGCGGCGGCAGTGGTCACTATGTGACCTATGCACAAGTCGCTCCTTTTTGCCATGATGAAAAAAAGTCTAAGTATGTTAACTGGCAGGCTTTGTTAAATTTAAATGAAGCCAATGACATAAGTGATTTAGACAGGTATTACGAAAGGCCTAAAGACCACGTAATTTCCTTTGCCATAGGTAGTGCATCGCCTCAAATTTTTGGTAAGACTGCTGAGCAGATGGTAGCAAAAATCGCCTGTACCTTACCGTATAAAGAAGGTGGTACTTCCTATTCTGGAAGCCAGCAGCTCGTTTCAGCCTTGGTTGGGATGCTAAAGAATCAAGGAATTAGTTGCAACAAAGCAAACATCCAGGTTCTTTACGAAATCAACCAAGCCATGGACTTTCTCTCCGCCATTTTAATACAAAAAGGCGACGCGGTTCTTATTGAAGAACCGGTGTCCCCAGATGTGTACAGGGCCTTTAAAAATGCAGGAGCAAAGCTAATACCTCTGCCAACTGACGAAGATGGCCTTATAACCAATAACCTTGAGCCGGCAATAATTCATTATGAGCCTAAGATGCTGGTAGTTTCCACTGGTGTCAGCGACCCTACAGGAAGTAGGTTATCCTTAAAAAGACGGCAGCAGCTAGCTGATATATCATATAAGTATGGACTTATGATAGTGGAGGATAATACTGGAGATGAGCTGTCATGGGGTAAGAAGCTTCCGCCTTTAAAATCATTTTGTCCAGAAAACGTTATTTATATTAAGTCTTTTGGACTTACCTTCCTACCAGCCATGCCGCTGGCAGTAGTTTGCGGCAATAGGCTGTTGATGGAAAGGCTGGCTGCCCTAGTTTCAGAAAGGGTACTGTCCATAAATTGGCTTAGCCAGCAAGTGTTGGCAGAATCATTGGAAAAAGGCCAGTATGAGAAATGGGTCAAACACCAGAGACGAAATAACAAGCAACAAATGGAGAAAATCTTAGGCTTAATAGAGGCAGACCAGGTGTTGAGAGATGCCTTAGCTCCTCAAGACGTTGGAGGAGGTTGCTATCTTTGGATAAAAATCAATGAAAAATATTTAAAAAACAGCAGTGTTCAAAGTTTTGTGC
>F241_Great_Cormorant__coassemble_642_pt1 | contig 17099 bp, 17 predicted proteins | sample F241_Great_Cormorant__metabat2_high_PE_004 | metagenome-assembled genome bin F241_Great_Cormorant
TAAATGCTGAATACACCTTGCCTGACGTAAGCCAAACAGTAATTTTGACTAGAATGGCCGGAAGAACTCCTGTACCTGAAAAAGAAGAAATAGCAAAGCTAGCATCTCACCAGGCAACTATGGTTATCTTCCTTACATCTACAATGATACATAAACTTTCAGAAAGGTTGATAGAAGGAGGATATGCGCCAGATTCTCCAGCTGCCATCGTCTACAAGGCAACATGGCCAGACCAGAAAGTAATCAGAACTACAGTCGAAAACTTAGGAGAGGCAGCAGCTAAGGAAGGTATAAATAAAATGGCTTTGATTATGGTAGGTGGATTCTTAGGAGATAAATATGAAAGATCAAAGCTTTATGATCCAACCTTTACTCACCTCTTCAGAGAAGCAGAAAAGGCAGCTAAAAATGACTAGATGTGCTCTAATCTATTTTACCCATCATGGTAAGAAAGTGGCTGAAAAGATTATAACTGAATATAAGCAGGATATTGATTTTATTATTTACGAGAAAGATAAGATAAGCCTTGATGAGTTTGTGTCTAAAGAGTTTGCTACAAGCGAAATTATGATATTTATAGGCGCTAGTGGCATTGCAGTAAGAAAATTAGCACCTCATATTAAATCAAAGGCAAAAGATCCGGCGGTCATCGTAATAGATGATGGAGGAAACTTCGTTATATCACTGCTGTCTGGCCACTTAGGTGGTGCTAACCAGTGGACCAAGGATCTAGCAACATCTTTAGGAGCGACGCCTGTTATTACTACGTCTACTGATGTAAATCAGGTATTTGCTATTGATAATTGGTGTAAGGAAAACCAATGCCAAATAGAAGACCTTTCAAAGATTAAGAAAATATCTGCTGCCCTTATAGCCGGAGAGAAAGTTGGGTTTATCAGTGACTTTCCAGTGGAAGGACAGCTGCCGTCAGGTCTTGTTTCCTGTGACTCTACTAAGGGTACAGAAGACATGGAACTTGGTATTGTAGTGTCATATAAAATAGACTCACCTGCATTTGCTGAAACGTTTAAAGCTATACCAAAGCAAATAGTGTTAGGTGTCGGATGTAGAAAAAATATTGAAAGCCAAGTATTTGAAGAAGTTATTTTGCAGCAGCTAAAAGAGAATAATATAGATATTAATTCTGTAGCTACAATGCACTCAATAGACTTAAAACAGGAAGAGAAATGTATTTTAGATTTCAGTGAGAAGTACAATATTCCTTTTTCTACTTATAGTGCCAACGAACTTAAGGAAGTAGAAGGAAGTTTTACGCCATCTAAATTTGTTGCCGGCGTTACAGGAGTTGACAATGTGTGTGAACGAAGCGCCATTAAGGGGTCAAATGGGCAGCTAATAAGCAAAAAAATTGGATGCTGTGGTGTTACAGTTGCCATTGCAGTAAAAGATTGGAAGTGTAAGTTTTGAATATAGTAATGTCTTATATAGACTATAACATGGCCAGTTTGGAAGAAAGAGAAGTGTTTTCCATTACTAAGTCCATGGTTAAAGAAATTTATGAAAACCTGGCTAAAGATCCTAGAGTCTTAGGCAGTGTTCTAATAGCCACATGTAACAGGACAGAATTTTACATGTCATTACAAGAAGGTGTTGAACTATCGCCTTTCCAAGTTCTCTGTGATTATTTAAAACTAGATCACAAGAAATATTCCAATATGGCAGCTACCTTGCATCAAGATCAAGTGATGATTCATCTCTGTAAGGTGGCATGCGGCGCAGAATCTCAAATATGGGGAGAAGATCAGATTATTTCTCAGGTTCGCGATGCCATAAAAACTGCACAGCAATTAAAAGCTTCTGATACGCTATTAAATGTTATGTTCAGATTAGGTGTAACAGCAGGAAAGAAAATCAAAACCTTGGTTGATTTTAAGGTACATGATAATTCAACTGCAGCAAGAGCAGTCGCAGTCATAAAAGAACAAAAAGATATCGAAAAGGTGCTAGTAATAGGTAACGGAATGATTGGACGCCTAGTAGCAAGTTTACTGGTCAAAGCAGGGAAGAAACCTACTATGACTTTGAGACAGTACAAATACGGCGAAATAGTCATACCTAGAGGTGTTGAAACAGTAAACTACATGGACAGGTATAAGGCAATAGAGGAAAGCCATGCTGTAATAAGCGCTACATTAAGTCCACACTATACTGTAGACATCGAAAAAATGTTGGAATTAACTAAAGTTCCAAAAGTATTTATAGATTTGGCAGTGCCAAGAGATATTGCACCAGAAGTAGCAAAGCTAGAAGGAGTTTCATATCACAACGTTGACTCCATTAGCAGAGGTGAAAGAAGTGCAAAGCAACAGGAGCAATTAGCTCAAATAGAAGTGATTATCATGGGTTTCATACGAGAATTTCATCGTTGGTATGACTATAAGCTCATGTTAGAAGAAAGGGGTTTAAAATAATGAAAATTTCAGTAGTAGGTATTGGGCCAGGAGGCAAAGAGTTTATGACACCTCAGGCGGCAGATGCCATTATGGAGTCTGATGCCATTGTGGGATATACAGTTTATGTAGACTTAATTAGAAATATGATCGAAGGTAAGGAAGTTGCGACAACTGCTATGAAGCAAGAGGTTGATAGATGTAAAATCGCCTTAGATATGGCACTTGAAGGAAAGAAGGTAGCCTTTGTATGTAGTGGAGATGCCGGAGTCTATGGCATGGCAGGCATTATGATGGAAGTTGCTGAAAATCATCCAGAAGTGGAAATTGAAATCGTTCCTGGAATTACAGCAGCTTGCAGTGGAGCTGCTTTGTTAGGTGCACCGTTAATTCATGACTTCGCTATTATATCTTTAAGCGACCTTTTAACTCCATGGGAAACTATAGAAAAAAGACTGAAGCTGGCAGCAGAAGGCGACTTTGTCATTGTACTATATAATCCTAAGAGTAAGAAAAGAAATGATTATATCGACAAAGCAGTAGACTTCATAAGCCAGTTTAGAAAACTAGACACACCTGCTGGCTACGTTAAACACATTGGTAGAGAGCAGGAAGAAGCTGTAATTTGCACTATGGAAGATTTGAAGAATAACGATAATATAGATATGTTCACCACAGCTTTTATCGGTAATAGTACTACTAAAATTGTTAATGGGAAAATGGTAACACCAAGAGGATATAAGAATGTTTAAAAACAAAGTCCTTATTTTTGCCGGCACATCTGAAGGGTATAGCTTGGCACAGTTTGTTAAAGACAAGGGCCTAGGAGAAAAGGTCACTTTTTCTGTTGCAACGGAATACGGTAAGGAAGGTTTTGATGAGTTAGAAGGTATTAATGTTGTATGGGGAAGAATGACTCCTGAACAAATGGAAACAACTATTGTTGAGCAGGGTTACACCCTTGTTTTGGACAGTACGCACCCTTATGCTAAAGAAGCTACAGCTAACATTAAACAAGCCTGCAAAAATACTGGAATCGAGTATGTCCGCTTATATAGAGAAGAATTAACCTTAGAGAGTTTTCCTCAAAAGGTTCAAGAAAAAATCCATTTAGTGGACTCTATTGAAGCTGCTGTGGATTTGCTTAACAATCGCTTCAGAAGGGATAAAGTCCTATTAACTACTGGCTCTAAGGAAATTGGCAAATTTGTGGGCATTGAAGATTTTCAGGAAAGGGTGTACCCGAGGGTCTTGCCTTTCTTCGAGTCTCTGACTCTATGTAAGGATGCCAATGTACCTTCAAAAAACATAATAGCTATGCAAGGGCCTTTTACTGGACTTATGAATAGAGCCACAATGGACCAATACGGTTGCAAGGTGCTAGTAAGCAAAAGCACTGGCAAAGCTGGTGGCTTTGATGATAAACTGTTATGTGCAGAGGATGGCTTTGATATTATAGTTATTAAGCGACCTACTTTAGAACAAGGTCTGTCTTTAGAAGAAGCAAAAAGTTTGCTGGAGAACTTATTAGAAGATGGAAAATAATAGAAAAAGACACTTTCCCTTATTTATTAACCCTAAAGGTTTAGAGGTTTTAGTAATAGGTGCAGGAAAGATAGGAACTAGGAGAATAAAAACCTTAGTCAAGTATGACTTTAATATAACTGTAGTTTCAGGCCATTTAAGTGATGAGCTTGATGAATGTTGTGCTCAAGGGCAACTATCTTGGGTGCAGGGACATTTTAAAGAAGAAATATTAGATTTAAAAGAGTGGTTTTTCGTTGTTGCCTGTACTGATGATAAAGAAGTCAACGATGCAATTTATAGGCTTTGTAAGGACAGAGACATTTTAGTCAATTGCTGTGATAACGTTAACCACTGTGATTTTTACTTTCCAGCAGTATTTATAAATGACCCTATAAGCGGAGGCCTTGTAGGTGATGGAAGTGACCATCACCTAGTATCTAGGGCTGCAAAAGAAGTGAGAAAAGTTATTGAGTCTATTGTAGATGAAAGGAAATAAAAGTGGAAATAAAAGTTGGTAGCAGAGAAAGCAAGCTGGCTGTAGTTCAGTCTGAAATGGTAATGGATTACTTGGAGCATGCTCATAAAGATCTTAAGACTAAACTTGTAACAATGAAGACTACTGGTGATATTATTCTAGATAGAACATTGGACAAGGTTGGAGGCAAAGGTCTTTTCGTAAAGGAGCTGGATAAGGCTTTAGAGGAGAAACGAGTAGATCTGACAGTGCACAGTTTGAAGGACGTACCTATGGAAGTTCCTGAGGCAATGCCTCTATTGGCCTATTCCAGTCGAGAAGATGAACGTGATTGCCTTATTTTGCCAGAAGGTGTGACTCAATTAGACTTATCTAAACCTATTGGATGTTCATCATTGAGACGTACTTTTCAGTTAAAACAAATCTACAAAGATGTTAAAATAGAATCTATCAGAGGAAATGTTCAAACAAGACTATCCAAGCTTGATTCAGGCCAGTACAGCGCCATTGTGCTAGCTTATGCAGGCATTAAACGACTAGGTCTAGAGCACAGAGTTTCGAAAATCTTCAGCGTAGATGAAATGATACCGGCGTGTTGTCAAGGAATTTTGGCTGTTCAGGGAAGGGCAGATTTTCCAAAGGCTTTGTTAGAAGGTTATAACTGCCCTAAGACGGAAGTTGTAGCTTTGGCGGAACGAAGCTTTGTTGCTACTTTAGATGGAGGATGCAGCACACCAGTTGCTGCCCATTGTCAGTGGCTAAATGATGAAGAAATTCAGCTAAAAGGATTTTTTGTAGACAATAAAGAAAATATTTACATAGATGTAATTAAAGGTTCCTCTAAAGATGCTAAGGATTTAGGATCAAAGCTAGCAATGAAAATGAAGGAAAAAATGGGAGATGGAAAAATTTATGTCAGGTAAAGTGTATTTAGTAGGAGCAGGTCCTGGAGACGTTAGGCTGCTCACTCTCGGGGCTTTAGAAGCCATTGAAAAAGCCGATGTGGTAGTGTTTGACAGATTAGTAAGCAGAGATATTATGGACTTAGTACCAACAAATTGTCAGCTGATAGACGTAGGTAAAAATGTTGGAGACCATCCAGTTCCTCAATGGAGAATTAACGAAATCTTGCTGGAAGAAGGTCAAAAAGGTAAAACTGTAGTTAGGTTAAAGGGTGGAGATCCTTTTGTATTTGGCCGTGGTGGTGAGGAGCTGGAGCTTCTGGCGGAAAACGGTGTAGACTTTCAAGTTATTCCTGGAATAACGTCCTCCATTGCAGCTGCTTCCTATGGTGGAATACCAGTTACTCATAGAGATTTCACCTCTTCATTTCATATTATAACAGGACATGGAAAGAAGGATTCGCAGGTAGATATTGACTTTGAAAGCCTTGTTAAACTTAATGGAACCTTGGTGTTTATGATGAGCGTAGGCAGGTCTGGCTTCATTGCTGAGGGACTGATCAAAGCAGGTATGGACAAGGAAATGCCTGCTGCCATAGTAGAAAATGGAACTAGGCTAAATCAACGCTCTTTCGTTACAGACTTAGGGCATTTAAAGGAAACTATTGAAAAAGAAGGCGTTGTTTCTCCTGCCGTTCTAATAGTGGGCAAGGTTGCATCTCTAGGCGAGAAGTTCAACTGGTTTGAACATTTGCCACTTTTTGGAAGTAAGGTATTGGTGACCCAGCCTGTAAAGAAAGCATCAAAGCTAAGGTCCCAGTTAGAAGAAGCAGGCGCTTCGGTTACTTTGGCACCTGCCATAGAAACAATTCCATTGGAAAATCTAGACCCTCCAGTAAACAAAGGAAACTGGTTAGTATTTACTAGTGCAGCAGGAGTAGATGTATTTTTCGATAACCTAATGGAAAGTGGTGTAGATGTTAGGTGGCTACAGGGCAAGAAAATAGCTGCAGTAGGGCCTACAACTAAGGCTGCTTTGAAAAGAAGAGGCATTATGGCAGATTACATGCCTGAAGAATACACAGGTGAAGGCTTGGCTTCAGGACTGGTAAAGCTAGTAGATAAAGGGGACACTGTAGTATTTTTAAGGGCACAGCTAGGAGACCAAAAACCTATTGATATCATAAAAAGTGCAGGAATAAATGTTATCGACTACCATCTTTACAATACTGTTTTATTAGATCAAAATCACTTGAAGCCAGAAGACTTTCATATGATTACTTTTACTAGCGCATCTTGTATTAGAGGGTTCTTGGCAAGTAATTCTATTGAAAAGTGGAAAAATATTCCGGCTGTTGCCATAGGAAAGATTACGGCAAAAGCATGCGAAGAAGCTGGCTTTGTTAATGTATATGTAGCTAAAGAGGCTACAACGGCTTCGATGGTAGAAGTGGCTGGAGAAGTATTTAGTCAATCTCAAAGGAGGTAAAATATGAATCGAGGAAGAAGGCTTAGAAGCTGTGGTCCAGTTAGGAGCATGGTGAGAGAAACCAATCCTAGAAAGGATAGTCTGATTTACCCTATTTTCTTTGAAGAGGGAAAAAACATTAAGACTCACATTGATGCTATGGATGGCCAATACAGATACAGTCCAGATAGGGCTAAGGAAGTTATTGATCAATGTCTGGAACATGGAGTAGATAAGGTATTACTTTTTGGAATTCCAAATGAAAAAGATCCACATGGTTCTGGTGCATACCATGAGCATGGTGTTGTTCAGGAAGCTGTAGATGCCATTAAAAGCGAGTATAAGGACCAAGTTTATGTTATTACTGATGTTTGTATGTGTGAGTACACATCTCATGGTCACTGTGGCATTTTAAATGGTCACGATGTTGACAATGATAAGACGCTGGAGTACTTGAACAAGATTGCCATCTCTCATTGTCAGGCGGGGGCAGATATGGTAGCACCATCTGATATGATGGACGGACGTATAGGAACAATGAGAATGGCCCTAGATGAAAGTGGCTTTACTAACATTCCTATTATGTCTTATGCTATTAAATACGCATCTTCTTTCTATGGACCTTTTAGACATGCGGCAGATTCAGCACCGGCCTTTGGTGACAGAAAGACTTATCAAATGGATTTCCACAATAGAAAAGAAGGACTTAAAGAAGCCTTTTACGACGAGATGGAAGGCGCTGATATACTTATGGTAAAACCGGCGTTGTCATATTTAGACGTAATTAGAGAGCTTTCCAATAACACTAACTTGCCAGTGGCTACTTACAGTGTTAGCGGTGAATATTCAATGATTAGAAATGCTGGTAAAAATGGGCTGATCGATGAGTACAAGGTTATGTGTGAATCAATAGGCTCTATGTATAGGGCAGGTGCTGATATAGTAATTACTTACTATGCAAAAGAAGCAGCTGATGCTATGAAACTTGGAGATATATAAGACTAGGAAAGGAAATAAACTATGAAGGTAAATAGATCCGTTAGTCTTTTTGAAGAGGCTAAACAGGTAATGCCAGGTGGTGTAAACAGCCCCGTTCGAGCTTTTCAATCTGTTGACATGTCGCCTCTCTTTATTGAAAAAGGTAAGGGAAACAAAATTTACGATGCCGATGGCAATGAATACATCGACTATATAGGTTCATGGGGACCTATGATTTTAGGCCATTGTCAGGAAGATGTCCTTGAAGCTATTAAAGAAGCTGTAGATAAAGGCTTAAGCTTCGGTGCATGTACTGAAATAGAAGTTAAAATGGCAAAGCTAATTACAGACAACATTGCCCATGTTGACTTGATTCGTATGGTTAACTCTGGAACAGAAGCTGTAATGTCAGCTATTAGAGCAGCTAGAGGCTTTACTAAAAGAGATAAAATCATTAAATTTGAAGGGTGCTATCACGGTCATAGCGACAGTATGTTAGTAAAGGCAGGTTCTGGAGCCTTAAGCTTTGGAGCGCCAAGCAGCTTAGGCGTAACTGAAGGAGCCGCTAAGGATACTTTAATTGCCAGCTACAACGATTTAAGCTCAGTAGATGCTTTGTTTGAAGAAAACGAAGGTCAAATTGCTGCTGTTATTGTTGAGCCAGTTGCTGCTAATATGGGAGTAGTACCTCCTGCAGAAGGATTTTTAGAAGGTTTAAGAAAACTATGTGATGACAATGGCTCTCTTTTAATTTTCGATGAGGTAATCACTGGTTTCAGATTGGCCTTCGGCGGTGCAGCAGAATATTATGGTGTAAGGCCAGACCTTGTTACTTATGGTAAAATAATAGGGGGAGGTATGCCGGTCGGTGCCTATGGCGGTCGAAGAGACGTGATGGAAATGATTTCACCTGTCGGCCCGGTTTATCAGGCAGGAACCTTATCTGGAAACCCTATTGCTATGACAGCTGGCTTAGTTATGCTTGAAAAATTATTAAATAATAAAGATGTTTATGATTATATTAATCAACTAGGTCAAAAACTGGCTGTTGAGCTTTCAGAGGCAACTGGGTTCACAGTAAATCAGGTAGGCTCATTAGTCTGCTTATACTACACTAAAAATCCAGTAAATAATTTTGAAGATGCTACAAGTAGCAATATGGATGAGTTTAAACATGTTTTTAAAGAATTGCTGGAAAGAGGGATTTATATTGCACCTTCACAGTATGAAGCGATGTTTTTAAATGCATGCTTTACAGAAGAAGATATTGAGAAAACAGTTAAAGAATTTAAAGAGATTTTGGGAGGAAGAAAATGAACGGAGTATTAGTTTTAGCACATGGCAGCAGGATTGCAAAGACAAAGGAAACAATAAACACAGTAGTAGATATGGTAAGACTTCAAATGAAGGATACACCTATAGTAATCGCTTACATGGAATTTTGTGAGGAAAACATCGAAAGAGGTATTAAAGAATTGGTAGATATGGGCGTTACTCATATTAAAGCAGTACCGTATTTCTTATTTGAAGGAATTCATATTAAAGAAGATATTCCAAATGAACTTAATGCAATTTTAAAAGATTATCCTGGAGTAACCTTAGAAATGGGTGATACTCTTGGTGCAGACGAAAGACTTGCAGCGATTTTAATCGATAGGATTGCAGGATAGGAGATAAAATGAAGATAACTGTAGTTGGCATAGGTCCAGGAGCTATAGAGCAGCTTACGCCAGAAGGGGCAAGGGTTCTAAAGGAAGCTGACATAGTAATTACATCTATGGAACGAACTAAACACCTTACCTCATTAAATGAAAATATTGAAAAGATGGGAGTAATGGATACAGTTTCCTATATTAATGCCAATAAAGATAAAGATATGAAAGTTGCAGTTGCAGCTTCTGGTGACACTGGATTTTATAGCATTGCATCAACCATAAAGAAGCTTTCAGAAGGAGCAGATGTATCTTTTCTTCCAGGTATTAGTAGTATGACTTATTTTTTCAGTAAAATAGGTATGTCTTATGAAAAGGCTAAACTAGTTAGTGCCCATGGCAGAAGTCAAAGCTTGCTTCCACTGGTATGCTACAACGAAGTAGTTTTTTCCTTAACTGGTGGAAAGCTTAAAGCACATGACCATCTGAAAACTTTAGTTAATGTAGGATTAGGTCATTTAGAGGCTTATGTAGGTGAAAACCTTTCGATGAGCAATGAGAAGATTTATTCTGGTTCAGTTGAAGAATTAGAGAAAAATTCATATGAAGACCTTGCAGTTTTAATAGTAGTAAATCATAATTATGTTAACAGGTATAAGACGCTGAGAGATAGTGATTTCGTGAGAGGAAAGTCTCCTATGACAAAGGAGCCTCTTAGAGTCCTATCTTTAGGAGCACTGGAGATTGAACCAGATGACGTTGTATATGACATTGGTGCGGGAACAGGAGCAATGACGTGTGCTATGGCTAAAGAAGCCTCTTCATCGATGGTTTATGCCATTGAGAAAAACCCAGAAGGCTGTCTGCTAGTCAAAGAAAACATGAAAAATTTAGGGATTCACAATATAGAGATTGTAGAAGGTGAAGCTCCTGATAAAATTGATGAGTTTCCGGCACCAGACAAAGTATTTATAGGGGGAAGTACAGGCAAGGCCGGAGAAATTATAGACATCTGTCTTCAGAAGAATCCTAAGGCAGTGATTGTTGTTAACGCCATTGCACTGGAAACTATTAGCAACACCCTGACTTTATTTAAAGAACGAGATTTAGAAACTACAGTTCAGTGCGCCAACGTGTCTACAGCCAAGAAACTAGGAAGGTACAACTTGATGATGGCAGACAATCCTGTTTACATTATCAAAGGGTACAAGGCTACTGAGAAAGGTGGGGCTGAAAATGAAGGAAAAGACATTACCTAGAATTTTAATTGGAGGAAGCGGCAGTGGTTGTGGAAAGACAACGGTAGTAGTAGGCTTGTTAAAGGCTTTGATGGATCAAAATAAGAAGCCTGCAGCTTTTAAATGTGGACCTGACTACATAGATCCTATGTTTCACAGCCAGGTAATTGGAGCTAAGGCAAGAAATCTGGACCTCTACATGTGTGGCCCTGATGCAGTAAATTTCATCTTAGGGCAAAACGGTGAGGAAGATGGTATATCGGTCATTGAAGGCGTTATGGGCATGTTTGATGGGCTGTCCTTCGATGACCCACAGTTTTCAGCCAGTGATATTAGCCTTTTAACTGAGACCCCTGCTTTGTTGGTAGTATCTGTAAAAGGTAAGAGCGCATCTTTACTAGCTGAGATTTCAGGATATCTAAATTATTATGAGAACAATATTAAAGGTGTAATTCTAAATAGGTGCTCTAAAGGTATGTATCCTGTCTATAAAAAAGCTATTGAAACTCATTTGCCAGTCAAAGCCTATGGGTACCTGCCGCCAATGGATAACATTTCCATAGAAAGCAGGCATTTGGGACTTATTACTTCTGATGAAGTTGAAGGCCTAAAGGAGAAAACAACGCTTCTAGGGGATACAGCAGCTGAAACCTTAGACCTGGCAGGTATAATAGAACTTGCATCAAGTGCACCTAAGCTTGTGTACAACGAAGAGCTATTTGCCTGTGAACCCCTTACGAAAGAACCAGTAAAAATTGCAGTGCCAAAAGATAAGGCTTTTTGCTTTTACTACGAAGAAAACATACAACTAATGAGGAAATTAGGCTGTGAAATATGTTACTTTTCTCCGCTTTCGGATAAACATTTGCCGAAAGATATTTCAGCCATATACTTGGGTGGAGGCTATCCTGAGCTTTATGGAGAAGAACTGGAACGTAACGACACCATTAGACAAGAAATAAAAGAAGCTGGCCTTAGCGGCATGCCAATTTATGGAGAATGCGGCGGATACATGTATTTAGGCAAATCTATAGAGCACAAAGGCGCAACACATGAAATGGTAGGGCTATTGTCAGGACATTCTTTTATGACAGGGGGGCTTGTTAGATTTGGATACAAGAATCTCATAGCTAATAAAGATAATATTCTATGCAAAAAAGGTCAGGCCATCAAAGCTCACGAATTTCATTACAGCGATAGCGACTGCCCAGGTTCCACTTTTACTTCAGTAAATAGACGAGGATCTGAGACAGAGGCCATAGACGAAAATTTGCAAGTTTTAGGCGGATATCCTCACCTGCATTTCTACAGCAATATGGAGTTTGCAGTGAATTTTGTCTCAAAAGCCATTGAGTTTAGAGATTCAACAAAGAAATAATTTGGAGGATGAATAATTGTTATTTGTCGTATTAAAAATATGGTTAGCCTTCCTGTTAGACGTGATTTTTGGTGATCCACAGTGGCTACCGCATCCTATTGTGCTCATAGGGAAACTCATTAGCTGGCAGGAAGGCTTACTAAGGAAAATTTTTCCTGATAAGAAGGTGGCATTAATAATTGCTGGTGGAGTTTTGGCAATTTTAACACCACTATTGGCCTGGGCCATTTCATTTGGCATTTTATCAGTCTTTTACAGAATTAACTTCTACTTAGGAGTTGCCGTTGAAATCTTTATGATTTTCCAGATCTTTGCTGCTCATTCTTTGAGAGCTGCCAGCCTGAGAGTTTACAACCAGCTAAAAGTAGGAGACATAATAAAAAGTAGAAAATATCTGTCTTGGATAGTTGGGCGAGACGTGGATTCTTTAGATACTGAGTCAATTACTAAGGCAGTCATTGAAACTGTAGCAGAAAATACTAGCGATGGCGTAATTGCACCTATGATGTTTATATTTTTAGGTGGCGCACCACTAGGCTTTTGTTACAAAGCCGTAAATACATTGGATTCAATGGTTGGATATAAAAATAATAAGTATATCTATTTCGGACGTATCTCAGCAAAGCTAGATGATGCAGCAAATTGGATTCCTGCTAGAATCACTGCTTTGACAATGGTAATCTACAGTTTTTTTGCACCTAAATTAAATGGAACAAGGGCCTTAAAAATTCTTGCCAGAGATAGGTATAACCATTCTAGCCCCAATAGCGGCCAAAGTGAAGCAGCATGTGCAGGTGCAATAGGAATTCAGCTAGGTGGTAACGCCTATTATTTTGGACAGCTTTATGAGAAAAAGACCATAGGAGACCCAGTAGTACCTGTGGTTTTCGACCATATAAAACTAGCAAATCAGCTGATGTATGGATCGTCCATACTAGCATTAATATTATTTTCAATAATAAGGGTATTAGTATAATGAATAAATATCAGCATGGTGGAGACATATATAGCAGCGAAAAACACGTTTTTGATTTCTCTGCTAATATAAATCCTCTTGGAATGCCTGTTGAGGCAGAAAGCTCAATAATTAAACACATAGACCAGTACAACGTGTACCCTGATCACTTTAACCGAAAGTTAACAGAGGCACTGGCTTTGTACCTAGATGTACCGACAAAGGAAATAGTCGTAGGAAATGGGGCAGCGGATCTTATTTTCCGTCTTTGCCTAGCAACAAAGCCACAAAAAGCTTTGATCATAGGTCCCACTTTTTCTGAATATGAAGAAGCAGTTTTACAATCAGGAGGTCAGGTAGAATACTTTATTTTAGAACCTCCTTTTGAATTTGATCAAGAGCGGAATTTAAAAGATATAGAAACAAAGCTGGAAGGCTGTGATTTAGTCTTTCTCTGTTCTCCTAACAATCCCAACGGAAGTTGTGTATCATTGGAGACTGTGTTTCAGCTAGATAGTTTATGTAAGAAATGCGGATGCATTTTAGTCGTGGACCAATGCTTTGTTGAACTATCATCTAACGAAGAAGAATTTTCCGTATTAAAAATATGGGAAAGTTTATCTGCTACAGTGATTTTAAGGGCCTTTACAAAGTCTTTTGCGATGGCAGGAGTGCGACTAGGTTACATGGTTCTTAAAAACCAGGCACTTGCTCAGAAAATCCAAGGCACCTTGCAGCCATGGCCTGTGTCTAGTGTAGCGACATGGGCTGGTATCGGCGCTTTAGAAAGTGCAATGAAAACCAATTATTTAAAAGACTCCAAGGAGTTAATCCTGGAACAGAGAAAATATTTGGAAGAGAATCTTAAAAAGTTTGGATTTACCGTATTTCAAGGTCAAGCAAACTTTATTCTCTTTTATGGAGAACCTGATAGCTTTGGTGATTTGCAATATAAAATGGCTGAACTGGGATTTTTAATTAGAGATTGTAGCAACTTTGAAGGTTTAAGGAAGGGATATTACAGGATAGCTGTTAGAACTCCCGAGGAAAATCAGCTTCTAATAAAGAATGTAAGTAAGGTTTTGGGGATTTCCATTGATGAGCAAGAAATATAGAGGAAAATTAATGCGAAAAATATGTGAAGCGAGGCATTAAAATGACAAAGAAAAAAACGATAATGGTACAAGGCACCTGCTCCAATGCAGGAAAAAGCTTAATTACGGCTGGCTTATGTAGAATTTTAGCTGAAGATGGCTATAAGGTAGCTCCTTTTAAGGCTCAGAACATGGCTTTAAACTCTTTTATTACAGAGGATGGCTTGGAGATGGGAAGGGCTCAAGTAGTGCAGGCTGAGGCTAGTAAGGTGAAACCTGATGTAAGAATGAATCCTATTTTGTTAAAACCTAATAGTGACAAAGGTTCTCAATTAATTTTACATGGTCATGTTCAAGGTAATTTCAGTGCAAGAGAATATTATAAACAAAAACCTCAGCTTCAGCTAGAAGTTAAGAAAGCTTTTGACAGCCTTCAGGAAGAGTATGATATAATTGTTATGGAAGGTGCTGGTAGTCCTGCAGAAATCAACTTAAAGGATGAAGATTTAGTTAATATGGGAATGGCTAAATTAGTCAATTCACCAGTAATTTTGGTAGGAGATATTGATAGAGGAGGGGTTTTTGCTTCTCTAGTAGGTACTATTGCTTTGTTTGATGACGAAGAGAAGTCTCTCGTAAAAGGATTTGTAATTAACAAGTTCCGAGGTGATAAAACTATTTTAGATCCTGGTATAGATATGCTGGAAGATATTACTAAACTGCCAGTTTTAGGGGTTGTGCCATACTTAGATGTGGACATTGACGATGAGGATAGCTTGGATGTAAGGGCAGGAAAGATGGCCTTAGGCCAGTTAGTGGACATTGCAGTTATAAGAAGTCCAAGGATTTCTAACTTCACCGATTTTGCGGCTTTGGAGGCTATTGAAGGCGTAAATGTTCGCTATGTAAGAACTGTAAAGGAACTTGGTATGCCAGATATGATCATCCTTCCAGGTAGTAAAAATACTATGGGCGACTTAAAGTGGCTAAGGGAAACAGGACTTGAAGCCAAGGTTCTACAACATGCTAAGGCAGGTAAGCCTGTATTTGGCATTTGTGGAGGCTTCCAGATGCTAGGTAAGTGTCTTGAAGATCCACTGGGAGTAGAACACGGTGGCACCATGAAAGGACTAGGGCTCTTACCTCATACTACTGTTTTTAAGGACCAAAAGGTACAAAAAACTGAAGAAGGTACTTTAAATGAGGTAGAGGGTATTTTTTCTGAGCTTTCAGGTAAAGAATTCAAAGGTTACCACATACATATGGGCGTTTCTAATACTGAAAAAAGCATTTTAAATGCTGGAAATATCTATGGAACATATATCCATGGCATATTTGACAAGGAAGAAATTTCTAAAGTGGTGGTAGGTGCTTTGATGAATCAAAAAGGAATTAGCTCTGACGAGTTGAAAACATTTGATTTGGAAAGTTACAAAGAAGAGCAATATGGAAAACTAGCGGCTGCTTTGAGAGAAGTGCTTGACATGAATAAGATTTACGGCATCTTAGGTTTGGAAAAGGCTGTGGAGGCTTAAGAGAAAGGAGTTTCACATGAAGAAAGATTTAGGGCTTATACACATTTATTGCGGAGAAGGCAAGGGAAAGACTACTTGCTCAGTTGGACTTACTGTAAGAGCGTCAGGCTACGGTCTAAAGACGTTATTTATGCAATTCCTAAAATCAGGTGATAGCAGTGAACTTAAGGTTTTAAAGAGTCTCGATAACGTTACAGTACTTGGAACTAAGCCTATTAAGAAGTTTTCTTTCCAGATGACTGAGGAAGAGAAGGAAGAAACTAGGCAGGTAAATGCTCAACAGTTTAATGATATGTTGAATATGTTAGAAGAAGCCGGTGATTATAATATGTTGGTGCTCGATGAATGTTTAGGTGCCATAGAAACAGGCCTTTTAGAAGAAAGTCTTATTGTTGACTTCCTTAAGAACAAACCAGAGCATTTAGAAGTGGTACTGACTGGAAGGTATCCGACTGATACTTTAGTTGAGCTGGCAGACTATGTTTCAAGAATTGATAAAGTAAAACATCCATTTGATAAGGGGATACCGGCAAGAGCTGGTATAGAAGCGTAATACGCTTAGAAAGGGAATTATGAAAATAGATCACATTAAACCACAAGATATAGAACAAAAAAGCTTTGAAATATTGAGCAGTATTTTAGAGGAGCAAGGTAAGGCAATAGATGAAAAACATGCTCATATTATAAAAAGATGCATTCATACATCAGCAGATTTTGAATACGCAGATTCAATGTACTTCTCGGAAGGTGTTGAAGAAAAAATTGCAGAAGCTATTAAGAACGGTGGCTACATAGTTACTGACACAAGAATGGCTCAAGCAGGAATCAACAAAGCATATATTGAAAAACTAGGAGGTCAGGTTCTTTGCTTTATCGGTGATGAAGACGTTGCAGCAGAAGCTAAGGAACGTGGTCTGACCAGGTCATTTATAAGCATGGAAAAGGCTGCAAGGCTTGATAAACCAGTAGTTTTTGCTATAGGCAATGCACCTACTGCTTTAAAGTCAATTTGTCAGCTTCATAGGGAAGGTATCCTAAATCCTGTAGCTGTTGTAGGTGTACCTGTTGGCTTTGTTAACGTTGTGGAATCTAAGGAAGAACTAATTGAATCTGGAATTCCTGCAATTGTTGCAAGGGGAAGAAAAGGCGGAAGCAATGTGGCTGCTGCCATTATAAATGCTATTCAGTACAAACTGAAAAATAGTGAAGCTTAGTTTTAATGTTGTGTTGCAGTCCGTCAAGGCCATTATGCCGTGATGGACTGTGGCGTAATTTATGATAATAGACGATAATATATAAAGAATGAAAAGGATTTTTAGATTATGAAGGGAAGATTTTATTTAGCACTCTTTGTCAGTAAATCTATAGTGTCTTTGATGAATTTTCTCAAGTTAAGAGGCGGCTCCGATATTTCGGGGAAGTTCGCCTTAATAATTTGTCCTGAATTCATATCTTATTTTAAGGATATAGATTATTCTAAAACAGT
>F241_Great_Cormorant__coassemble_644_pt1 | contig 16807 bp, 18 predicted proteins | sample F241_Great_Cormorant__metabat2_high_PE_004 | metagenome-assembled genome bin F241_Great_Cormorant
CAACGGTTTTACAGACAATAGGAGGAGGTCGCATATGTATAAAAGCGGCACTGTTGGCTTTGTTGACGTAATTTTAGGCTCCAGTGATATTACGGAATTTCTTTCTAATATCAACTTGCTTCAGAGAATTTATGATAGCGACCAGAAGCTTTTGGAAACTCTAAAGTCTGAACATCAGAAAATGGAAGCAAAGCAGGCGTCTTTGAAAGACTTGGAGGCAAGTTTGAAAGCGGCCAAAGAAGAACTAGACAAGGATAAGGCACAGGCAAAAGAGAAAGAAGATGCAATGCAAGGCGAAATCAATGCTTTGCAGTCGAAACTTGATTCCCTAAATGCAGATGCTGCTGCTCTAGTGGCAGTTATCCAGTCTCAATCAGGTGGCAGCGCTGTTAGTGGAGGAACAGGACAACTTGGATGGCCTGTTAACGGTCCAATTACGTCACCTTTTGGCGGAAGAATACATCCAGTTACAGGTATATGGTTAGGACATACTGGACTTGATATAGGTGTGCCTTATGGAACTCCAGTTCATGCAGCTGACGGTGGTAAGGTTATTTTAGCTAGCTGGTACGGTGGTTATGGAAATGCTGTGGTAATAGACCATGGCAATGGTATAAGCACCTTATATGGACATAATAGCAGTCTAGCGGTTTCTGTGGGACAGACAGTTTCAAAGGGAGAAGTAGTGGCTTATTGCGGTTCAACAGGAGTTTCAACAGGACCACACGTTCATTTTGAAGTGAGAATTAACGGAAGACCTGTAGATCCATTAGGATATCTGTAAGCCAAAAATAAATTGAAATTTGTGTGGCAGTCCGTCTATTGAAAATGGCAGGGCTGCCTAAGTTTAAGGTGAAAAAATGAAGTTGCATCCAGCGATTATTGACATTTTAAGGGCACGAGGCATTGTGGAAGAAGATGATATTAAAGAGTTTCTTTCAGATAAGCCTCAGAAGACTTATGACCCGTTTCTACTACCTCAGATGGAAGAAGGTGTAGATTTAATATTATCTGCTGTTGATAACGGCATGAGTATTTGTATTTATGGTGATTACGATGCTGATGGCGTTACTTCTGTTGCTTTGTTATGCGATGTATTGCGGTCAATTGCAGAAGATCCAGCTCAAATTAAATATTACATTCCTTCTCGTTTCGATGAAGGGTACGGCTTAAATAAAAATGCATTAGAGAAAATCAGCCAAATAGGAATAGACCTGGTGGTTACTGTTGACTGCGGCAGTTCATCTCCTGAGGAAGTGGAGTATGCCAAGTCCTTGGGCATGGAAATAATCGTAACAGATCACCATACTTTGCCACCTGTATTGCCTAATTGCGTTTTAATCAATCCTATGAGGAGCGATAGCCAGTATCCCTTTAGAACTCTAGCTGGTGTAGGCGTTACCTTCAAGCTTTGTCAGGCGCTGATCGAAGTGACAGGAATGGAAAAAAGCATAATCACTAGGAATTTAGATTTGGTGGCCATTGGAACCATAGGTGATTTAATGCCGCTAAAAGACGAAAATAGAACTTTAGTGAAATATGGCCTTCGTGCAGCAAGGCTGGGGAACAGAAAAGGCACTGAGCAGCTGATGAACTTGCTTAATAAACCGGTTGAATCCATTGATTCTCAAGTAGTATCCTTTAATATCGTACCTCATATCAATGCCAGTGGACGAATGAAAAATGCCTACGGTGCAGCAAAGCTAATGCTGGCTTCAACAGACGAAAAGGCCGCAGAAATGGCGTCACAGCTGGTTGAGACCAATAAGAAAAGGCGAGAATTACAGGAAGCACTGTACAGTCAGTGCCTAGTAATGATAGAGAAAGACCAAAGCCTTATTGAGCCTTTCGTCTTTTTAACTTTAGATGAAGCCCATGAAGGCGTAACAGGAATTGTAGCAGGTAAACTTAAAGAGAAATTCAATCGTCCGGCTATAATTGTAACGGATATTGGAGAAGGAGTTTACAAAGGAACGGGAAGATCTGTTGATGGCTTTGATCTATATCGTTTGTTGAAACATGGCGAACAATGTTTTCTAAGGTTTGGAGGACATAAAGGCGCCTGCGGATTTTCCATAGAGAAAGAACAGATTCATAAGCTGAAAGACATAATTTTTGAAGCCTATGATATAATGATCCACGAGTGTGAGGACCAGCTTCAACCAGCTAAGTACTGGGATTTAAGTGCTGAGATGTGCACCTTAGACTTTGCAGAACAGCTTACACTACTGGAGCCTTTTGGACGAGAAAACGAGCCGCCCGTTTTTAGGACGGTTATAGATACAGAATGGATAACACCTATTGGCGCCCAAGGCCAATACTTCAAAATAACAGGTGTAACCTCAGATAATTGTAAGTTAACAGTACTTGTGTTCAATGTTCCAAATTGGTTGAAAGAGGAGCAAAATTCTAAGTTGAGATTAGAAGTAACAGGTACCTTAGATATAAACGTCTATAACGGAAACAAATATTTGCAAATGATATCGAAGACTGTGACGAAAAGAGAAAGGGAAATAAGTGAATAAGAAAGAAAAGAAAAAGCTGGTAGTAGCTACTGCTTTGATCACTATGTTCGCAACTTTGGTGGCAATAGTAGGGTTACAATACATCTTTGGCATTAGGTTTATCGCCCTTGGCACCTACAAGGAAATGAGCAATATAGCTAAGGATTTCAATAAGTTCTATGCCATGGAAAAAAACGTAAAAGAAAACTATTTATGGAAAAAAGATGCTGATTTTAACAAAGCCATGGAAGATGCGTACAAAGCGTATTTATCCAGCCTAGGCGACCCATATACAAGATATTTAGATAAGGATGAAACAGCTGCCCTTTCCGAAATGCTTGAAAACAAGTACACAGGCATAGGACTTTACATCGGACAAGATAAAGATGGACAGATTCAAGCTGTGGAAGTAATAAAAGATGGCCCTGCCTACAGTGCAGGCATAAAAGACCTGGATGTTATCAAAGCCATAGATGGGAAAACATACGATAATACAAAAGATGCTGCAAAGGCTATGAGAGGGCCAGAAGGAAGCAGCGTTAATCTAACTATTTTGAGAGATGGTAAGACCTTCGATGTGTCTGTTGTCAGAAGTCAAATCAGCCAGTCCACTGTAGAATATAGAATTCTAGATGGGAAAATAGGCTATATACAAATTAAGTCTTTTGGTGAAAATACTAGTGAAGAGTTCGATAAGGCAATTAGTTACCTAGAGTCAAAAGATGTTAAATCAGCAGTAGTGGATCTGAGGAATAACCCGGGAGGGCTACTGGATGAAAGTATTAAAATTGCCGATAGGTTAATTGGTGACGGACTTATAACCTACACTGAGGACAATAAGGGTAAAAAAGAAGAATTTAAGGCTCATAAAGGTCATAGCGACATTAATCTGGTACTTTTAATAAACGAAAATACTGCCAGTGCTGCAGAGGTGTTAGCGGCGGCAATAAAAGACCATGGTGGTACTCTTGTAGGCGTCAAATCTTATGGGAAAGGCATTATTCAAGAAACTATCATGTATAAAGATAATACTGCTCTTTCAGTGACTACTAAACAATACTTCTCACCGAAGGGCGATGTTATACATAAAAAAGGCATTGAACCTACTGTAGAAGTTTCATTGCCAAGTGATGCTACCGATGACTTACAGCTAAATAAAGCCATTGAGATTTTAAACAGCAACAAGTAAGGCCATGGAAGATGACTAGAAAGGTAAGGTGATGTTATGGCATACGAGTCTCAACTTAAAAACCCAGATGTAGATTTCCTTTTTAAGGCAATTATGACCCTAGAAACAGAGGAAGACTGTTATCGATTTTTTGAAGACATATGTACCATTAAAGAAATCCAAGCAATAGCCATGAGACTAAAAGTGGCTAAGATGTTAAAGGATGGGCACACCTATAATGAAATCGAAGAGGCTACACTAGCGTCTACTGCAACTATTAGTCGAATTAACAAGTGCCTACTATATGGTGCCAAAGGATATGTTGGCGCATTAAATCGCATAGAGAAATCAGAAAGAGATCTTATAAATAAGCAGAAGTTTATAAAAAAATAGCTAGGTAGAAACTGGATGAAAATTTTTTATACGCTACAAGGTGAAAAAATTGGTAAAGGAAGTAGTGCAAACCAGCTTATAACAAAGCTAGCACGAGAACTGACCAATAAAGACATATCTGAAGACATGATAGTGAGAAAGCAGGGAAAACCATTTTTTAAGGGCAGACCTATAGAATTTTCTCTATCACATAGCAAAGAGCTTTGGGCTATTGCTTTCTCATTGACCCCCTGTGGCTTAGATGTACAAAAGCGAGTAGATACACGTATAGATGCCATAGCTGGTCGTTATTTCTCAAAAGAAGAATACGATAAAGTTAAAGCCCAAGGAGAAGATGCTTTTTTCAGAATATGGACAGGCAAAGAAGCATTGGCAAAATATGAAGGAACTAGTATTTTCTCGACAAAGACAAGCTTAATAGAGAAAGCAGAGTATAAAAGAAATGTAAATATAAATGAAAATAATGTTTACATATATCATAAGACGATTGGAAATACATATGATGTAACGTTGGTGACAGAAGAGGAAAATTTGTGTATGGATCTGATTATGGAGGCAATAGAACTGTGATGATGGAAGCGAATATTGAACAATGGAAACTAAAGGCACTTAGATCATTAAGCAGCAAGCAACAGACAACTAAGGAATTAACAGATCGCTTAACGAAACGTGGATGCCCTGAAGAGTTCATAGATGAAATTATCGATGAACTAACAGAGATGAGGGCATTGGACGATTATAAGTACGCTTATCAATACACCAATGAGAAAATTGATAAGGGATACAGCAGATGGCTTATAGAGGCAAAATTAAGGGAGAAGGGTGTACCGACATACCTTAGCAACGAGGCCTATGACGAATACTGCCATCTCCATCAATTAACTCAAGTAGAGATAGAGCGAAACCAAGCATATATGATTATAAATAGCATGGCAGCTGGCGGAGGTTACTTAAGCAGAAAAGACGAAGCCCGTATGTTACGACGTCTAAGGCGGTATGGTCATCAAATTCCGAGAATAGTCGAAGCTGTACACATGTATAAGGACATTAAGGATATTAGTGAAATAGAATAAGGGGATTTATTCATTAGAGGAGATTAATTGTGGAAATAAAGACTAAGGAAAGATTTTCAAGAACTACTATGCTCATAGGTCAAGAGGGTAACTTGATTTTAGACAAAGCAAAGGTTCTGGTTTTTGGCGTAGGTGGAGTTGGTGGTTTTGTTGTAGAAGCACTGGCTAGAGCAGGGGTCGGTCACATTACCATAGTAGATATGGATGTGGTGTCTGAAAGTAATATAAATAGACAGATTATAGCAGATTACAGTACTATAGGCCAATATAAGGTAGACGTCATGTCAAGGCGTATTAAAAGTATAAACCCAGACTGCACTGTTGAGCCTTTAAAGATGTATTACACGCCGGGGGACAGTGAGTCTGAGGCCATTGATTTTCGAATGTTTGATTTTATAGTTGACGCTATAGATACTGTCAAAAGCAAAATTGACATTATAAAAAGGGCATGCGACCTTAAGGTGCCTGTAATATCGTCTATGGGTACTGGAAATAAATTGGATAATACTGCTTTTGAAATTGTCCCTATAAGAAAAACTTCAATTTGCCCTCTAGCGAAGGTTATGAGGAAGGAATTGAAGAAGCTAGGTATAACAGAAGTACCAGTGTTATATTCTAAGGCTAAGCCTATTGAAGTTGTTCAAGGTGAAGCCGATTTAAAAGAAGCTGGTAGCACCTTAGATGAGGGGAATTTAGGCCCTAGAAAGAAAATGCCGCCGGGTAGCATAAGCTATGTTCCGGCGACTGCTGGACTGATTATTGCTGGCTATGTAGTAAACCAGTTATTATACCATGGTTGCAATGGCCTCGATGGCCTTAGTTTCACCTGCAATAATAACTAAGTCGCCATCTTTAAGAACAGTTTCAGGGTCTGCAGGAACGTGGAAAACGTCATCGGATTTGATGCCGACCACATTGACCTTGTACTTTTCCCTGATGTTTTGAGACAGGAGATTTTTTCCGACCCATCTACTAGGGACTTTAAGCATGAAGATTGAGTGCTGCTCATCGATTGCCATAAAATCGTAAACTTTTTTATAGGCTAAGGATTTGGCTAGTTTTTCCCCCATGTCATGTTCGGGAAAGATTACCTTGTCTGCGCCTATTTTTTTTAGGACTTCAGCCTGAAGCTTGTCTGAAGCCTTACTTACTACGTACGGTACGCCAAGCTCCTTGGCAATTAAGGTGGCCATAATAGATGAACGCAGGTTGGTTCCGATAGATATTACTGCTACATCAAAATTGCCCAGGCCTACAGATCTAAGGGCAGTTTCGTCAGTGGCATCCACTATGGCTACGTTGTCTAGAATTTCTGAAAGCTGTTGAATTACATCTTCGTTGCTGTCAATTACCATTACTTCTTCGCCAGCCTCCACTAGAGTTTGAGCTACAGAGGTGCCAAACCTTCCGGCGCCTATGATTATATATTGTTTCATCTTTAACTTCCTTTCTTCAATGTTATTTAATATTTGAAATGAACTTTGCAATTGGATTTTACAGCTGCAAAATTGCATAGTTTCTATGGCTTACAGTCTATCCGACAGTAACGTCAGTTTCAGGGTATCTTACGTTTTTAACTTTAGTTTCTTTGATGATTAAAGAGAAAATCGTCAAAGTTCCAACCCTACCTGCAAACATTAGAAAAATAATTACCATTTTTCCTAATTGGTTTAAATTAGGGCTACCTGCAATGGAAAGACCTACAGTTGCAAAGGCTGAAATCACTTCAAAACCACTGCTTATAAGGTTAAATTGATGTCCCTGGCTCATAAGCAGGATGTAAGTTGCTGTTGTGATCAAAGTAAGGCCTATTACTAATATGCCAATAGACTTTCTAATGACAAAGGTTTTAATTCTCTTACCATATACTGTAATTTCCTTGTGATTTTTCAAGAAGGCCCTGAAAGTGAGAAATAGTACAGCAATAGTGGTGGTTTTGATACCGCCTCCAGTAGAGGCAGGCGATGCTCCAATGAACATCAGTAACATCATCATAAATAAAGTGCCTTCTTTTGCCTTAGTCAGGTCGACAGAGTTAAAACCAGCAGTTCTTGTGGTAACAGATTGGAAGAAACTGTTGATCAATTTATCGAAAAACGACATATTGCCAAGGGTCTCACCGTTATTGTGCTCCCCAGCAAAGAAGAGAAGGGTGCCGCCAATCAATAAGATCACAGTGGTAATAATGGCTAATTTCGATGTTAAATCGTACTTATCAAAGCGCATTTTCCTATGTATACACAACATTACAGGGAAGCCTATACCTCCTAAAATTATAAGTATTGAAATAGTCAAGATGGTCACAGGACTGTGATAGCTGCCAGTTAGTGAAGTAAAAGGCCCATTAACCTCTCCAAAGAGATCGAAACCAGCATTACAAAAGGCCGACACAGAATGAAAGACACTGTACCAAATTCCCTTGGTTACTCCTAGCTTTGGAATAAAATCAAAAGACAAGAGAAAGGCCCCGACTGCCTCCATAAAGAAAGTCAGATGAATGACACCTTTAATAAGTTTGACTGCCCCTGCTAACTCCTGTTGATTTAAGGACTCTTTGATGAGCATTCTCTGCCTCAAATTAATTCTCATCCCTAGAAATACAGCAATTCCAGCGCCTAAACTCATAAAACCAATGCCGCCAATCTGTATTAAAAGCAAAATTATTACCTTGCCAAACAAACTCCAGTGTAGCCCAGTATCCACAACTACCAGTCCTGTTACACAAACTGCAGATGTGGAAGTGAACAGGCTATCTAAAAATCCAGTCCAATGTCCATCTTTAGATGCAAATGGCGTAGTTAACAGCAAAGCACCTATCAGAATAACAGAGGCAAAACCTATAATCATCATCTGTGGCGGAGAAATTCTATGAAGCCACGATGGATAAATTTTCTTTTTAAATTCTAACATAGTTAAGTCTCCTCATAAGAAGTTACGTATAATTATTTATTTTATCATACTCAAGTAATAAAATAAAAACTTTTCAAAATATCTTTATGACAACAAAGCAACTACCTACATCCACACCAGCAGTCTGTCGGGCACCTTTGTCAGCCGGCCTTGTCATCTGGCCCTGTAAGCCGGCTTTGGGCATTTTAACCTGACCTGCATCTTTGAAACTATGCCACCGGCCTTGTCAGCCGGCCCTGTCAGCCGGCTCTTAACCACCGCATAAGAAGGTAATAATCCGTTGCGATTTCGCCAAAATTCCTTGATTTTTTACGGTTTCAGATATATAAATAATTATGTGAGAAAAAGAGAGATATAGCAGTTAATATTTTTTGTATAGATAGGAGAATTGTATGGAATTTACCACATTTGAAGTATTAGGCCCAATTATGGTAGGGCCGTCAAGTTCCCACACTGCTGGAGCCTGTCGAATCGCAAAAGTAGCAAGTAAAATTTGCAGCAGTGGATTTAACTCAGTGGATTTTTATCTACATGGTTCATTTAAAGCAACATACAAGGGTCATGGAACAGATAAGGCCTTAATTGGCGGAACCCTAGGCTTTGATACAGATGATCCGAGAATGGAAAAAGCCTTTGAAGAGGCCAAGGAAAAAGGTTTGAATTATAGCTTCCATGCTGTTGATTTAGGAGAGGAGTATCATCCTAACTCGGTGAAAATAGTTTATAACTACGATGACCATACAGAATACGTTATAGGTTCTTCCATAGGCGGTGGTGCCATGGTAATAGTTAACATAAATGGAATGGCAGTAGAGTTTCGCGGTAAGTTTCCTACCTTACTGATGCAGTATAAGGAACAAAAGGGAGTTATTGCTTATGTTTCTTCAATTCTGTCAGGAAATAGCTATAATATCGAGTCTATTAATACGGTAAAAAATCCTTTAACCGAAATGGTAACCCTGACAGTTGAGGTGGAAAAAAGCCTTCCTAACTGGATTAAGGATGCAATACTGGATTATGAAAACTTCATTACTGCAAAATACGTGGAGGTATAGAAATTGCTAAATACACAAAAAGAAATCATAGAAGCTTGTAGCCAAGGAAAAAGAATTTACCAGTTGGTCTTAGAGGAGGAGCAACTGATGACAAAGGCTACTGAAGATCAAGTAAGAACAAAGCTGTCAGAGGTTCTAAAAGTAATGAAGGACTCAGCAGTAGCCAACTTAAACAAAGCAACAGAAAGCAAATACAACATGATAGATGGTTTCGCTGAAAAAATGTACGCCTACAGCAAAGGAAACAAAGGCGAAACCTTAACAGGTCAATTTATAACTGAGGCCATGGCCATGGCTTTTTCCACAAGTGAAATCAACTGTGCTATGGGCAAAATTGTAGCCGCCCCTACAGCCGGCTCAGCCGGCATCTTGCCGGCAGCCATGACGGCCGTTTGGCAGCGGTACAATTACGACGAACAAACGTTGCAAAACGGCCTGCTGACAGCCACAGCCATCGGCCAGATCATCGGCAAGTACGCCACTTTTGCCGGGGCCGAAGGCGGCTGTCAGGCCGAGTGCGGAGCTGCAGCGGCCATGGCTGCCGGGGCGCTGGTTGAAATGGCTGGAGGCAGCGCCGAGGAAGTGCTACACAGTGCTAGCTTTGCTCTTATACACGTTTTAGGGCTAGTCTGTGATCCAATTGCCGGATTAGTGCAGTACCCATGTACCTTTAGGAATGCTTCGGGAGTTGTAAATGCAATGATATCAGCAGATATGGCAATGGCCGGAGTTACGTCCATAGTGCCATTTGAAGAGGTGGTGCAAGCTATGGGAGAAGTAGGAAAACAGATGGTACCAGAGTTAAGAGAAACTGGCCTAGGTGGGCTAGCAGGAACTAAGACCGGAAATGCCATTAGAGAGGACTTCTTATCAGATAAATAGGCCAGGCTCTCCGGCTGAAGCCCTGGCTGCAGAGGTCTGTTTTGTGGACTAAAATAGGCCAGGGTCTCTGGCTGAAGCCTGGCTGCAGAGGTCTGTTTTGTGGACTAAAATAGGCCAGGCTCTCTGGCTGAAGCATGGCTGCAGAGGTCTGCTTTGTGGACTAAAAAAGGCCAGACTCTCTGGCCGAAACCTGGATGCAGAGGCCTGACCTGGCACTACAAGGTGGTTATTGGTTTTCTACTGTGATTGTAAAAACGTTGATAACATCACAATCAGGGCAGCAGAATCTTATATCGCCATTGGACGATGGCGGAATCTGGCCACCGTATCTTAAAATATCTATGTAGGGGAAGGCTACATGCATTGCCATGGGACAAAGCCTTCCTCTTTCTGTATCAAAATCGAAAGTGTCACCAACCTTATGACCTCGGTGACAGTGACATGATCCTTTTTTCTCAACTAGGGTTAAGGTTATCTTTGGTTTTTTCATCAGTGCCTCCTTATGCTCTACATACAATAATATGGCAGCAATTGTTGCTCAAATAAATAAATCTGCTTCTATATAGAGCATAACACTTTTGCTGATAGATTTAAATTGTATTTTCTTATAATTTAGTAGGTAACTAGGTATTGACTTATGAGTTAAAATAAGGTATATTGTTAAAAGCAACAAAAAATAAAATGTTTTTTGTATTTATTTTCAATAAAATGACAAAAAAGGAGGCGGTGACATGAAGGATTTCACTACATGTTTACACGGTGGATATGCACCGAAAAATTCAGAACCAAGGGTGCTACCAATCGTTCAAAGCACTACGTATGTGTTCGATTCCAGTCAGGATATAGCTGATGTGTTCGATGATCCTACGAAGGCTTTAATTTATTCAAGATTTGAGAATCCTACTACTATGGCAGTTGAAGAGAAAATTGCACAGTTAGAAGGCGGTGTCGCTGCTATGTGTACATCTTCAGGTCAGGCAGCTACTTTGCTGACGATTTTAAATTTATGTAATGCAGGAGATAGTTTTATAAGTACAAGCAAGATTTATGGCGGTACTATTAACTTGTTTTCATTTACTTTAAAGAAGTTGGGTATCCAATGTATTTACGTAGATCCAGAAGAAAGTGATGAAGAGATTCTAAGTAAATTTCAATCAAATACCAAGCTGGTATTTGGCGAGACTTTAGCTAACCCGGCGTTGGAAGTTCTGGATATCCAGCGTTTTGCAAGACTTGCACACGAAAAAGGTGTACCTCTAGCCATAGATAATACTTTTGCAACACCAGTGCTTTGTAAGCCTATTGAACATGGAGCAGACATTATCATCCATTCGACTACTAAGTACATGGACGGACATGCTTTGCAGTGTGGAGGTGTTATTGTTGATAGCGGAAATTTCCCTTGGGACAACGGCAATTTCCCTGAGCTAGTAGAACCAGATCCTTCCTACCATGGAGTTTCCTACACTGAAAGTTATGGTAAGTTGGCATTTATTTTAAAGGCGAGAATGCAGCTAATGAGAGATTTTGGATGTTATCCAGCTGCTCATTCATCTTTCTTACTAAATATTGGGTTGGAAACTCTTGCTTTGAGGATGGAGAAGCACTGTGCTAACGCCTTGAAAGTAGCTGAATACTTTAAGTCTTCCCCTAAGGTTAAGAAGGTAACTTACCCATTGCTTGAAGGTGATAAGTCATATCAACTATGTAAGAAATATTTAAAGGGCGGAAGCGGTGTTGTTACTGTAGAAATTGAAGGTGGCAGAGAAAAGGCACAGAAGTTTATGGACTCTTTGAAACTGACTTCTAAACAAGTACATGTGGCTGATATTAGAAGCTGTGTGCTTCATCCTGCCAGCACTACTCACAGACAGTTGACTGATGAACAATTAGTAGATGCTGGAATTACACCAGATTTAGTAAGATTTTCTGTTGGACTTGAGGATATTGATGATATAATAGAAGATATAGAGCAGGCTTTGAAAGCGCTGTAAAGTATCGGGGCAGCTTAGGTTGCCCCTTTTTGCTTAAGTAGTGAAACTTTATATTGTATAAGGAGATGAAAAAATGTCTAGAACAGAAAAATTAAGAGAGAACGGGATGTTCAAGAAGTTAATGGTGGCGCTTGCCTTGATTATATCGCTAGCGTTAGTTTTAGGGGGCTGCGGAAAGCCTAAAGATTTGGAGTCCTATTTAGATAAGCATCCTAAGGACAAGGAGGAACTTGTTAGAAGTCTGAAGGAAGCTGGGTTTAGCAAGGTTGAAATTAAAGGTGATATGTTGTATACCACTATGTCATCTGAGCTTACTTTCGATACGCCAGAGGCTAAAAAAGTTCTTGATGAAAATATTAAGAAGATGGAAGCTGGCAAGGAGAGAATCGAAAAGGGCCTGGAAGACTTTAAGAAACAAACTGGTGTGGATAAGGTGGCCCGCACTATTATTATAGAGGATAAGAACGGAGTAAAAGTCCACCAATCTGTATACGGGGAGAAGAAGGACGGTGCCAATTAAATTACCAGATAATTTGCCGGCAGTAGATGTGCTGACAAGCGAAAATATTTTTGTTATGACAGACAAGAGGGCGATGACACAGGACATCAGGCCCTTGCAGATTTTGATTTTAAATTTAATGCCTACAAAGGTGGAAACTGAAACGCAGCTAACTAGGCTTTTGGGTAATTCACCGTTGCAGGTAGAACTTGAGCTGCTTCAAACCAGCAGTTATAAATCTCAAAACACGTCGGAAGATCACATGATTGCTTTTTATAAAACCTTTGATGAGGTTAGGGAAAAGTATTACGATGGAATGATAATTACAGGAGCTCCAGTGGAGCTAATGGAGTTTGAAGAAGTTGATTACTGGGATGAGCTTTGTCAGATTATGGAATGGTCCAAGAGCCATGTCCATAGTACTTTTCATATTTGTTGGGGTGCCCAGGCAGGTCTTTATTACCATTATGGTATTGAAAAGAAGAAGCTGTCAGAGAAGCTTTCAGGAGTATATCTACACAGGCTGACTCAGGCTAACGAGACTTTGTTTAGAGGCTTTGATGACTGTTTTTATGTACCTCATTCTAGAAACACAACTGTTGATGTTGATGATGTGAAACGTGAAGGTGAGTTGGAAATTTTAGCTTTGTCGGAACAAGCGGGGCTTCTAGCTGTAAAGTCTAAGGACAACAGGCAAATTTTCATTATGGGCCATTCTGAATATGATGGAAATACTTTGGAAAAAGAGTATTTACGAGATGTGGAAGCTGGTCTTAACCCTAAAGTTCCGGAAAACTATTTCCCAGATGACGATCCTTCAAAGGAACCTATGGTTAGGTGGAGATCTTGCGGAAATCTGCTTTATACTAACTGGCTCAACTATTTCGTATATCAGTCTACGCCTTATGAAATCGAAAAAATCCAGGTGAAATCAACTCCGCTGGTTGCTACGGAGCAAAATTTAACAGTGTGTAAATTTGGTGGCACGTCTTTGTCTGATGCTGATCAAATGGGAAAGGTTAAGGCTATTTTACAGCAAGAACCTCACAGGAAAGTTGTGGTGGTCTCTGCCCCTGGAAAAATTAATGGTCAAGAAAAAATTACAGACTTGTTAATAAGTCTATGCAGTGAAGAAAATCTGGATGCCAGCAATAAATGGAGCCTTCTAAAGGCTAGGTTCTTTGGAATTGTGGATGGTTTGGACCTTCCGAGAGATTTTATTGAAGAGGAACTGAATAATATTGCTAAGGTATGGAGAGATGAGCATAATGCCGATTATTTAATAAGCCGAGGAGAGTATTTAAACAGTTTAATAGTGAGTAGGTTTTTAGGTGGTGTGACTGTGGATAGTCAAGACCTATTGTTTATTAACGATGATGGCTCTATAGACATGGAAGAAAGTGCAAAAGCTGTAGCTTTGAAGTGTAAGCCTTTGATTAGTGAAGGTAAGGTAGTGGTCATACCTGGTTTTTATGGGTCCAATAAAACTACTGGAAATATTAAAACTTTATCGAGAGGCGGATCAGACCTAACAGGATCTGTGGTGGCTTATGGCCTTGACGCAGATCTGTATGAAAACTGGAGCGATGTTTCGGGATTGCTATTAGCCGATCCGACTGTAGTAACAAGGGCTGAGACTGTGCCGGTCATTACATATCAGGAATTGCGCCAACTGGCATTTATGGGAGCAAAAGTCATACATCAAGAGGCTATGTTACCTCTTTGGAACAAGTCCATACCTATGGAAATCAAGAATACTAATTGTCCTGATGGTGACAGCACCTTAGTTGTTAAGGATGCTTCTTACTATCAAGGTGGTAGCAGTGTAGTAGGAATTTCTGGACAAATAGGCTTCCAGGTTATAACTATGGAAAAAACAGGAATAAGCCAGGATTTCAGGCATCGTACTGAAATAATGGAAGCCTTTGAAAACAGCGGCTATGAGGTGGTGTCTGTAACTACAAGCATAGACAGTTTTACTGTTATTGCAAAGGACAAGGAACAAAGCAACCAAGCGGCCATGGCCAAATTGAGAAGTCAACTGAGAAACCACTTAGGCCTAAGAAAGGTACATTTGCGAAGCGATATGGCTTTGATAGCCGTAGTTGGAAGGCAGCTGGAAGGCGATAGCGGTATTTTAACAAGGGTATTTAATTCTTTAGGCTCTGCTAAAATCCCAATTGAGTTAGTAGATCAAAGCTCAGGTCGAAATACTGTCTTAGTAGGTGTAAAACAAAAAGACTATGAAAAAGCCATAAGGACTATTTATCAAGTTTGTAAATGTTAAAAAACTTGAAATTAAGGTATAAAATAAATGTACGGTTTAAAACCGTAGAAGTTTAAGCAACGAGAAGTCAGTAGTTTAGGAGGCACTGTGGAAAATTACATTAACGGATTTGAGGAGAAAAATCGGCTGAGAAATCAGTTTGCATCCATGGCCTTTGCTTTGTCCGACCAATATAAGAGGGTTAGTTCAGAGGAAATTACTAGGCGTATTTTAAGTTGCAAAGAATATATAGAAGCAAATTCTTTGTTCGTATATCTATCTACTGATGTGGAGGTGTCCACTACTAGGCTTATTGAAGAAGCCTGGGCTGATGGGAAGCAGGTCCTTGTTCCTAAAATAGTGGGAAGGGGACTTATGGAAGCTTTGCCGTATAATGAGAATACGGAGTTAGAACTTTACCAGGGCATCAGGCAGCCAATCAGCGGAACAGCAGTTAAGTTTGCGGAAATTCAACTGGCAATTGTACCTTCTGTAAGTTGCACTTTAGATGGGAGAAGGCTGGGCCACGGAGGTGGTTTTTACGATAGGTTTTTGTCAGATTTCAAGGGGTATTCTATTGCTCCTGTGTTTTCTGACTTAGTATCTAAGCATCTTCCTATGGACAGGTGGGATAAGAAAGTAGATATGGTAGTGACAGAGAGTTCGAAAGGAGAGTAAAATGAGCGGATGCAGTCATGATTGTTCATCTTGCGGCAGCGGATGTGGAAGTGCACAGGAAAATATGGGGATTCAAAAGGCTCCCATGAATCCTCAATCAAATATTAAAAAGGTCATCGGTGTTGTCAGTGGTAAAGGTGGAGTGGGTAAGTCATCAGTGACTTCTATGCTTGCAACTTCACTGGCTAAGTCGGGGTTGAAAGTGGCTATTTTAGATGCTGATATTACAGGGCCATCAATTCCAAAAGCCTTTGGCATTACAGAAAAAGCACAGGGAAATGATACTTTGATTTTGCCAGCTGTTACTGAGTTGGGTATAAAGGTAATGTCCATTAATTTACTTTTAGAAGATGATACTGATCCAGTTGCTTGGAGAGGTCCGATTTTAGGAAGTGTTGTAGAGCAATTCTGGACTAATGTAGTATGGGGAGATATTGATGTTATGTTAGTTGATATGCCGCCGGGAACTGGCGATGTGGCTTTAACTGTGTATCAGTCACTTCCGGTAGATGGTATTGTAATAGTTACATCACCTCAGCAGTTAGTTTCTATGATTGTGGAAAAAGCTTTGAAGATGGCTGATATGATGGATATTCCAGTATTGGGCCTAGTGGAAAACATGGCTTACTTTAAATGCCCTGACTGCGGTGGGCAACATCGTATTTTCGGAGAAGGCTCATGTAAGGAAATTGCTGATAAGTACGGTGCAGCAGCTTGTACACAGCTTCCTATGAATTTAGATGTAGCTAAGGCTTGTGATTCAGGCAAAATGGAAGAAATCGACTGCCCTGAGCTAGATGATGTGGTAGCACAAATAAAAAATTTATAAAAAAAGTTGAAAAAAACTATTGACACTCAAGTTAGAATGTGCTAACCTTATTACATCAGTTAGTTAATGCTAACCTGCGAAAGAGAGGTGGCATTGTGAGTGTGGTAATCATAGGCGGCAATGAACGTATGCGCCAAAGGTACGAACAAGTCTGCCAGGATAACGGATGTACCGCTAAGGTATATACTAAGGAAAGCGGAGCTATTAGAAAGAAAATTGGAACACCTGATTTGCTCATTTGCTTTACTGGTACCGTTTCACACAAAATGGTTAATGCAGCCAAGGCTTTATCTAAGAAAGAAGGCTTTCCTATGGCACATTGTCATAGTAGCAGCATATCAGCACTGGATATGCTTTTAAAAGAGATAACCAAGCTGTCGGTTAACTGATTCCTAAAGACAAATTTCTATAATTCACAAAAGAGAGATTGCATTGCAATCTCTCTTTTGTTATATGACAGGCATGCCGTTAATCTGGGTGGAGGCTTATAGGACAAAAAGAGTTGGTGAAAATGGCTGTAAACGTTGAAAAAACAATGTTTGCAGCCATTTTATCT
>F241_Great_Cormorant__coassemble_647_pt1 | contig 16474 bp, 15 predicted proteins | sample F241_Great_Cormorant__metabat2_high_PE_004 | metagenome-assembled genome bin F241_Great_Cormorant
TTGTTTTGACCCTGCCCTTGACTATGTGGTAACTAAACTTCCTAGATTCCCTTTTGATAAATTTCCTAAGGCAGATAGGCATTTGTTCACTCAGATGAAGGCTACAGGAGAGGTTATGGCCATAGGCAGGAATTTTTCACAGTCCCTTCTTAAAGGCATCAGGTCTTTAGAGCTGAAAGTGGATCATTTATGGCTGGAGTCTTTAGAAAACATGGATGCTAGCCAGCTGAAAGAAAAGATTGAAAGTCAAGATGATCAAAGAATTTTTGCAGTAGCCCAGTGGATTAGAAATGGCTATTCTCTAGAAGAAGTTTACCAGCTAACTAAAATAGACTACTTTTTCCTATATAAGCTAAAGGAAATTGTTGAACTGGAAGGGCTGTTAGATGATGTAAAAAGTCTTGATAAGTTAGGGGAAGATTCATTGCGCCTTCTGAAAAAAGCCGGTTTTTCCGATAGCTATCTCAGCAAGAAACTAAGTGTCAGCCAAGGGGAACTATGGAAATATAGAAAGGAAAAAGCTATTTTGCCAGTATACAAAATGGTTGATACTTGCGCCAGAGAGTTTGAAAGTGCAACGCCATACTTCTATTCAACTTACGAAGACGAAAATGAAAGTATCCCTTCACCTAATGGAAAAGTTGTGGTTCTAGGTTCAGGACCAATTAGAATCGGCCAAGGCGTTGAGTTTGACTACGCCACCGTCCACTGCGTAAAAACCCTTAGGGAGGAAGGCTATGAAGCAATAGTTATAAATAGCAACCCTGAAACAGTTTCAACAGACTTTTCTATTAGCGACAAACTATACTTCGAGCCACTTACTACAGAAGATGTTATGAACGTCATCAACCTTGAAAAACCAATAGGTGTAGTAGTTCAGTTCGGCGGCCAAACAGCCATTAACCTGGCTCAGTCCTTAGTGGACCAAGGTGTGAGAATCCTTGGAACGACTCTTGAGTCCATCGACAAAGCAGAGGACCGCAATTCCTTCGAAAAAATGTTAAAGTCCTTAAACATACCACAGCCACCTGGAAAAACTGCATACAATGTATCAGAAGCTTTGGAAATTCCTAAAGAAATAGGCTATCCTGTGCTTATAAGGCCTAGCTACGTTTTAGGCGGAAGGGCTATGGAAATAGTTGGTAATGACCAACAGTTAATAGAGTACATGGACAGGGCAGTAAAAGAAATAAGCCACGATGCGCCGGTGCTTATAGACAGATACATTGTAGGAAAGGAACTGGAAATAGATGCCATATGCGATGGAGAAAATGTGTTTATTCCAGGTGTGATGGAGCATATCGAAAGAGCAGGAGTTCATTCAGGCGATTCAATTTCAGTGTATCCGCCACAGGGAATCACCCAAGAGGTAAAGAAAACTATAATTGAGTACGGGGAGAAAATAGGCAAAGGCTTTGGCTTTGTTGGCCTATACAACATCCAGTTCATCGTAGATGAAAAGGATAGGGTGTACGTTCTTGAAGTAAATCCAAGATCTAGCAGAACTGTGCCGTTCTTAAGCAAAATCACATCGGTGCCAATGAGCAAAATAGCCACAAAGGCCATACTAGGAAAATCTTTAAAAGAACAGGGCATCACCGACACATACAAAGAAGACGAAGGCCACCTAGTCTTTGTTAAATCTCCCGTATTCTCCTTTGCAAAGCTAAGAAGTGTAGATACTGTATTGGGACCTGAAATGAAGTCGACCGGCGAGGCCTTAGGCTACGATACCAATTTGGAAAAAGCCCTTTACAAAGCCTTAGTTGCCAGCGGCGTCAAAATAGAAAAGTATGGAAGCCTCTTGATGACCATAGCAGATAAGGACAAGGAAGAAGCTTTGGAGCTGGCTAAAAGACTTAACAACATTGGTTATGGAATCTATGCCACAAAAGGAACTTGTGCCTTCTTGAAAGAGCATGGCCTATGGGCAAATCAGGTAGGTAAGGTTTCTGATGAGGAAAATACAGTTTTGGACATAATAAAATCAGGGGAAGTCAGCTTTGTTATCAACACCATCTCTCAAGATGATCAGTCTATGAGCCTAGACGGTTTTCTAATTAGAAGGGTAGCTGCTGAAAACAGCATTTCTTGCATGACTAGCCTTGATACGGCAAGGGCTTTAGTGGGAGTCTTAGAAGCACAGACTTTCACCATGGTCAGCCTAAATCAGCAAAGCAAATAGCTATCAAGGAGGAAAAGAAGGTGAAGTCTCAAGTAATTAGCGTACGAGAAATAAACAAGGAAATTTTAGAAGTTAAGGTTGAAATTCCTAGAAACTGGAAGGCAGGGGCCGGTCAGTTTGTAGAAGTAACTGTAGAAGGTTTCTTTCTTAGAAGGCCGATATCTATTTGTGATGTAGATGGGGACCAATTGACCTTAGTTTTTAAGGAAAGTGGAAGAGGCACAGAGAAACTGGCACGACTTCTTAAATCTGGTCAAATAAGTGAGCTAGACATTATTGGCCCTTTTGGAAATGGTTTTCCAATAGATGAAATTGCAGCTTTGATAAATGGAACTAATGGAAGGGTCTACCAGGAAAGTCAAGGCGATCATAAGAATCAAAGGAATTCAGTAGATGATCAAGATAGTACCCAATTGACAACTAAGAAGCTGGTCTTAGTAGGCGGAGGTATAGGCATACCGCCCCTTTATCAGGCGGCTAAAGAGGCTTTGGAACTAGGGCTAACTCCAAGTATCTACCTGGGCTTTAACAGTGATGGCGATGTTTTCTACATAGATGAATTTAAAAAACTAGGAGTTGATGTTGTAACTGCTGTAATGAAACAGTCAATGGAAGGATCCTGGGTTTTAGGAAGCGTAATAGATGCTTTGACCAGTGAAGATCCAAGGCAGATAATAGTATGTGGCTGTGGACCAATAGGCATGTTGTCGGCCCTTGAAAAGTGGGGGCATCAAGGGTATTTGTCCTTTGAAAGCCGCATGGCTTGTGGCTATGGAATATGTATGGGATGCGCTGTTAAGCAAACTGACGGGAAAATGGTTAGAGTCTGCAAAGAAGGTCCGGTCTTTAAGTTAGGCCAAATAGATCTACAGCAAAGGTTTATATAGAGAAGGAGGATTTTTATGGATTTGAAAAGTATGGACTTAAGGCAAAATCTTCCAGGGCTAAATATGAAAAATCCAGTTATGCCGGCCAGTGGTTGCTTTGGTTTTGGAAGAGAGGCTGCGGAATTTTATGACTTATCTCTTTTAGGAGCCATAGTAATGAAATCGGCAACTTTAGAGCCTAGAGCTGGCAATTCATCACCTCGAGTTGCAGAAACTTGCAGTGGCATGTTAAATGCAATAGGGCTGCAAAACAAAGGGGTTGATAGGATCATAAAAGAGGAGCTGCCTTGGTTAGCACAGTTTAACACGCCTGTTATTGCCAATGTGGCAGGTGGAACAGAGGAAGAGTACGTTCAAGTTGTGGAAAGGCTCAATGAAAGCTCTCTAGTAAATTGTTATGAACTTAATATTAGCTGCCCCAATGTAAAACATGGAGGTATAGGTTTTGGAACTGAGCCAAAGCTGGCTGAGAAGGTAACTGCAATGGTGAAGAAGGTAGCTAACAAACCTGTCTATGTGAAACTTTCACCTAACGTTACTGACATAGTGGAAATTGCCAAAGCCGTCCAAGCAGGAGGAGCTGATGGCCTTGTTTTAATCAATACTGTAATTGGCATGAGCATTGACTTAAAAAGAAGGACGCCTCTCTTAGGAAATATTACTGGAGGACTGTCAGGGCCAGCTATTAAGCCTGTTGCTCTGAGGATGGTCTATCAGGTGGCTAACTGTGTAAATCTACCTATTATAGGAGTTGGGGGAATAGATTCGGCTGAAAGTGTTATAGAGTTTTTAAACGTAGGAGCAAGGGCAGTGCAGGTAGGTGCTCAAAACCTGGTTGATCCGATGGCTTGCCCTAAAATTATAGATGAGCTGCCGGAAGCTTTGGCTAAGTATGGCTATAAATCGGTTAAAGAGGCAGTTGGAGTTTGCTTGAAATAGAAAGGATTTAAAGGTGGAAAGATGGTGAATATAGAAACTTTAAACAGGGTGATTATAGCGTTAGACTTTCCTAGTCAGGAGAGAACACTGGAGTTTTTAACGGATTTTAAAGAACCTGCCTATGTAAAAATCGGCATGGAGTTAACTTACGGTGCTGGATTAGATGTGGTGAGAAAGGTCAAGGATATGGGTCATCAGGTGTTTTTAGACTTGAAACTACACGATATTCCAAACACTGTGAGAGGTGGCATGAGAAGCCTATCAAAGCTAGGAGTAGACATGGTAAACGTCCACTGCGCCGGTGGCAAGGAAATGATGGAAGCTGCGATAATAGGCCTTGAAGAGGGAAGTAAAGGTGGAAAAAGGCCTCTTTGCATAGGAGTAACTCAGTTAACCTCAATAACTCAACAAGTGATGAATCAGGAACTGGCCATAAGTGGAGATCTGGAAGAAATTGTTGTTAAATACGGAGAAAACGCCAAGGCAGCAGGGCTTGACGGAGTAGTATGCTCTGTTCACGAAAGCAAAAAAATACATCAATGCTTAGGAGATGACTTCTTAACTGTAACTCCAGGTATTAGGCTGGCTGATCATAAGGCTCAGGATCAAAAAAGAATTGCTACTCCACAAGTTGCAAAGGAGCAGGGAAGCAGCTATATAGTAGTAGGCAGATCTATTACTGAAAGTCCAGATCCTGCTGCAATGTATGAGAAAATCAAAGGTCTGTTTGAGGGACGCTAAGGAAGGAGATATGGTAATGAAGCAGTATCAAGAAGAGTTTATAAACTTTATGTTGGATTCAGGTGCTTTGCAGTTTGGGCAGTTTACACTGAAATCAGGACGAATTTCGCCATTTTTCGTAAATACTGGTGCCTATGTAACTGGCAGCCAGCTTTGGCAATTAGGTGAGTTTTATGCAGAGGCTATCAATGACCAAATAGATGAAGATTTCAATGTGATTTTCGGCCCGGCTTACAAGGGCATACCGCTGGCAGTTGCCACAACTATGGTACTTTCGGAAAAATACGGAAAAGAAGTAAGATATTGTTCCAATAGAAAGGAGCTTAAAGATCATGGAGACGCAGGTATTCTTCTAGGCAGCCCTATAACAGATGGAGACAAGGTTTTAATGCTAGAGGACGTAACGACTTCAGGTAAGTCCATGGAAGAAACTGTACCTATTGTAAGAGCCCAAGGAAGTGTGGAAATAGTAGGGTTAATGGTGTCGATTAACAGGCAGGAAAAGGGTAAGGGAACTGAAAGTGCTCTTACGGAAATACGAAAAAACTTCGGCTTTGTGGGTCATAGCATAGTTGCTATGGATGAGGTAATAGAATACATTTACCATAAGAAACTGATAACAGATGACATAAAAAGCAAATTAGACCAGTATTATCAACTATATGGTGGAAAATAGCCTTTGTTGATGTATAATTATACATATACTTATCAGGTGGTTCCTTTGTGGTTGCAAGAAGGCTAATTAACAGGTAGTTGCTTTGTTGCTCCTAAGAAATCCCTGAAAAAAGCAATGTTTAAAGATCAGGAGGCTTTATGAAAATCAGTGGAAATACCAGGTTGCTAGGGTTCTTTGGAAGTCCAGCATCTCACAGCCTTTCACCGGCAATATATAATTATGCATTTCAACAAGACGATATTGACATGTGTTATCTAGCTTTTGACATAGATAAAAGCTCCATAGAAGCTGGAATATGGGCCATGAGAACCTTAAATATGGCAGGTGCCAATGTATCCATGCCTTGCAAAGAAAAGGTTATGGAATATGTGGATCACATAGGAAAAGAAGCAAAGCTAATAGGTGCAGTAAACACTATTATTAACGAAAATGGAAGACTCATAGGAGAAAACACAGATGCCTACGGCATTGTTTCGGCTGTTAGCAAGCTAGGAGTGGACATTGAAACAGCTTCCTTTGTCATTCTTGGCTGCGGAGGTGCGGCAAAATCTGCTATTGTAGGCCTGTGTCTTAAGGGTGCTAAGGACATAAAGGTGGCAGTTAGAAAACAAAGCGAAGAAAAGGCGAAAAACCGTTTAGAGCAGCTGTTTGCTTCTGATGATACATCGGATTTAGCCCATAAATCGGATTTAGCCAATAAAGTAACTGTAATTAATCTTGAAAATGAACAACAGTTAAGAAATTCCTTAAAACAAGCTAAGGTGTTAATTAATGCTACTAATGTAGGCATGGGAACGGAGGCAGGCAAAAGCTTAATTAAAGACATTTCCATGTTACATGAGAACCTGTTTGTTGTTGATATGATTTACCATCCAAGAGAGACGAAACTAATGGAAGATGCAAGAAAAGCAGGTATACAATGTGAACATATTACTAATGGATTGAGCATGCTCCTAGGCCAGGCGGAAAGGGCATATTACCTGTATACTGGAAAACAGATGGATGTAGAGTCTGTAAAGGAGGCGCTAATAAAAGATGGCCTTGTATAAGATGTACTTTAGCCCTACGGGAAATGTTAGAAAAATAGTAAAAGCTTTTTCGAAAGGCGTCAGCAAAGGCCTGAAGTCTAACAAAATAAATGAGCAACATCTAAAAGAGGAGCTGATAGATATAACTCCATTGAAAGGCAGAGTCGACTACGAGTTTCAGAAGGATGATGTAGTAGTAATTGGTTTTCCAATTTATGCAGGTCGCCTGCCTAATAAGCTTGTATATTACTTTGATCACTTAAAAGGCAATGGAGCGAAGGCCATTGGAATAGTTAGCTACGGATGCAGGAGTTTTGGAGATGGACTTGTAGAACTTGATATTAATTTACGTAACTCTGGGTTCGATGTTTGCGGTTTAATGGCTGTGCCGTCAGCTCATAGCTTTGCTGCCATAGGTGTAGGAAGGCCTACAGATACGGAGTTCAACCAACTGGAACAGATAGGTTTTGAAATATCAGAAGGAGGATTTCAATCGGTGGCAAAAGACAAAGCACCTGGAAATAATCCGCCTGGACCGTACTACAGACCTTTGGAAGAAGATGGAAGCTTCGCGGATTTTCTCAAAGCAAAACCTGTCACTGATGAAGAATTGTGTGATGACTGCAGAATGTGCGTTAAAGTCTGTCCTATGGGCTCTATTGACGAAATTGACGTAACTTCCGTTCCTGGAATATGCATAAAGTGTCAGGGATGCGTCAATATTTGTCATAAAAATGCAAAGTACTTCGACCATAGTTCTTTCTTATCTCATAAACGTATGCTGGAACGTGATTATAGTGCGAATTGGCCTGAGCTGACTGTAGTGATGACCAGTGGTTTCAAGGCTTAATTAGCGCATTGTAAGGGCATGATTGTGCATTATTGCACATGAGTCGACGGACTTATTTATAGAGGTTATAAGTTTAAATATCAGCGTTTACAAGTTGTTCAAATAGGTGAACTCCCTCGATTAACACATCTTCATCGAAGTTGTAGTCGCTGCTGTGGAGAGGAATATTGCTTCCTGTGCCGAGGAAGAAGAAGACGCCGGCTGTTTCCTTTTCGAAAAAGGCAAAGTCTTCTGCAATCATTACGGGATGCCTCATTTCAACGAAGTTTAAGTCAAGCAAATAAGGTTTTATTTCAGCGAAAAGTTCAGGTGAATTGACTACAGCAGGGTGGCTTTTGGATGTGTCGATGGTAATTTCCACACCAGTGGCTTCAGTGATTTCTTTGGCCAGCTGTCCCATGGCCAGTGTTAAATGGTCCCAGGTCTCTTCTGAAAATGTCCTCATTGTTCCCTCTAAACGTGAGTATGGTGATATAGCATTTCGTACGCTACCACTTTCAAGATGACCAAATTTAAGAATAGAGCGTTGCCTAATATGGTGATCTTTGTATGCGTATATGTTAGTTACAAACATACTGGCTGCAAGTAGAGCGTCGCTACCTTTTTCAGGTTGTCCGCAATGTGCGCTTGTACCTTGAAACTCTATGGTTACCTCTGTAGATTTAGCCATCATAGGTCCAGGTCTTGATGCAATTTCACCTTTGGAAAGGGTAGGCCAAAGGTGTAGACCGAATATGGCTTTGACGTTGTAAGCATCGAAAATATGCGTGCCACAGATTTTTAATGCACCATCAATAGTCTCTTCTGCAGGTTGAAATAGCATCAGAACATTGTGCGACAAAGGTCGGCCTTCTTTTTTATACTGATCTATGATTTTGGCAAAACCCAGCATAATAGCCATGTGACCATCATGGCCGCAGGCATGCATACAACCAGGATGTGTGGAATTATATGGCAATTGGTTTTCCTCTTCAATAGGAAGTGCATCCATGTCTGCCCGAAAGGCTAAAGTCGTATCTTGTCCAAAGTCGAAATAGGCTAAAATCCCTGTTGAAACTATAGGAGTTATGGTACAATCCATATTGGATAGAACTGATTTAACGTAATTTGAAGTTTTATAAACCAAGAATCCCAATTCTGGAATTTGGTGAAGAGCACGTCTATGCTCTATGATTTCCAGAGAAAGCTTATTGTAATCCATAAATTCACCTCCGTAACTACATACTTTTATAATAGTACAAAGGTAGAGGAAGTAAAAGGGAAAATAATAAAATATCAAAAGGTAGGTAAAGTATAATTGAAGCATAAAGGCAAATCGAAGTTAATAATAACAGTTATATGCATTATAGGCGTATTGACTTTAATTGAAATAGGATCGAAATTATTTTTTAACTCCTATCCTGACTCATCTTCTATAGCTCATGGTAAATATGATTTTTCTAAGTTTTATCAGGATAAAAACAATTTTAGGGCTTACGAGGACAATAAGTACATAAGTTATGCAGGTATTGATGTTTCTGCTCACCAAGGTAATATTAATTGGGAAAAAGCTAAAGAGGCCGGTGTTAGCTTTGCTATGCTAAGAGTAGGCTATAGCACCTTGGATAATGGTAATATAAAAGAAGATGCTAAATTTGCTGAGAATCTTCAAAAGGCGAAAAGTGCCGGTGTGAAAATCGGTGCATATTTTTTCTCTCAAGCAATAACAGAAGATGAGGCCCGAAAAGAGGCTAGGTGGCTTATGAAAAAAGTAGGACGTAATCTGGATTTACCCGTGGCTTATGATATGGAAGAGGTGGAAGATAACAGCCGCATAGCAAACTTGACCTTAGAAGACAGAACTAAAATCGCTTTGGCCTTTATTGAAGAGGTAAATAGATATGGTCACCAATGTTTTCTTTACGGAAACCCCGTTTGGCTTATGGAAAAATTGGATCTGCATAAAATAGGGAATAAAGGGCAAATCTGGCTTGCTCACTATAACAGCGACACCCACTTTCCATACGATTTCAGCATGTGGCAGTATTCGGAAAGCGGTATTGTTGATGGTATAAGTGTGCCAGTAGATTTAGATATTCTGTTTGTAAAAAAGCACTGAAGGCATAAGTTAACGTAAAATACAACTTTCAAAGGTTGTATCTGTTAACAAAGCCAACAGTGCTTTGATATTTTCCATGACTTTTATACAAATTTTCTATAATTATACATCATTATAGCTTTGTTATGGCTATAAAACTATACATCTATGCATCTGTATTTTCTTTATGAGGTAAAGACACCATGTAGGTCAATATAGTCCCTGAGTACCTCTCGATTTTTTCAGGTCCGTAAGATACGTCAACAATGGAACAGTTAGGACTTTTATCTTTTATAAAGCCTGCGTTGGTGCACTCAGTTACCCTTTTATACTCCATGTCGTAGGTAGTGTAGGACTTAAATGCCTTAGTGATGTTCTGTGCAAACTGGCTGTTAGGATCTCCTGTGAAGGATGGGTAAGATGCGACCTTTTCGTAGGAAAGGCTCGAAACACCAGCAGCCAATTGATAATCGTTGTCTATTTTCTGTAAATTATCGTCAGACCAGCTAACTGCGCAAGCGCCGATGGTGTAAACGGAATCGCCAAGAGCAATGTAACCAAGTGAAGTGATTGAATCTGCTTCATTGTTGTTATCTTTGCTATAAGTTCCGTTTAATAAAGTGTACATAGAAGATAAGAAGTTGTTTTGGGCATCTTCAGATAGAACTGAAGATGGCATGCTTACCTGAGAATAGTACATTTTAGCATCCTTAAAATCTTCTTTGTAGTTTTGATTGAAACTAGAAATAGTGCTTTCTAATTTTGATGTAAACTTTTCTACATAGTTATCAGGCACTACTATGGTCATTTTTGCCTTTGTTGGATAGAGATTTGCCGAATCACCACCATCGAAGGCGGCTAGCTGGAAAATCATGGCATTGGTCTTAAAATATGCCAACATATCGCTCAGTTCTTTGATCGGATTAGGATAGCTATTTATCCTGCCATCAGGTGTACCACCAGGAAGGCCATCTATGGAAATTTCAAAGGCAGTAGCACCAGTAGGTTCGATTCTGTCCACTGCTCCAGTAAACTTGTAAGAGCTCATTGCGCCAGAGCTGAAAGACCACATTTGCTTCATGCCGTCGTTCAGGCAAAATACCTTAGCGTTTTCAGGGAAATATTTTTTGCTTAAATTACTTATACCGCTAAAATCGCCACCGTCGCTGGCTGTGAAAATAACAGAAAGGTCACCAGTCTTCTGATTGTTTTTAGCTAAGAACAAAGCCGTTGTAAGCTGCGGAACTTGAGCTTTGATATTCTTGTAATCGTAAGTGGCTACAACAACAGTAGGTGGTGCGTCTTTATATTCCTCTGTACTTGGTATAGAAAGAATTAAATTACCGTATTTGTCCTTTTCATAAGTGATGCTCTTTGTTTTCGCCCAACTGATCAGGTAATCTAAAATATCTTGGTTGGAATGGAACGATTCCAGCGAATCTTCCAAGTCCGTTTTGTATGCAACAGTTTTACTTTCAATTATAGGTTTTATATCTATGTTTTCCGTTTTTTTGCATTGGGAAAGGCCGACAGCGATTCCTGCTGCGATGAACAAAGCTAGCACTAGCAATTTCACTATGGTTCCTTTATTGAATTTGGTCATAAGTTTCTCCTAAATTTCAATTTTGCATGTATATTCATTTCAAAACTCTTTATTTTACATATGAAATACCTTATAATAATATCATAAAATAAGTGATTTTGCATTTATTTGTTGTATGTTATAGCTGTGAAAAGATGAAAGGGACAGGTAGAGTGATGGAGACTAAGAACCTGATAATTAAAGAGGCTACTTTTGACGACTGCCAGTATTACGCTGAATGGGAGAAAATACCTCAGGTTACTGAATTCTTTTCCATTGATGAAAGTCGTGATTACAAGCAGGTTGTAACAGAATTTGTCAAGGACATGGATGATCAATCGACTAAACACTTCACTATTTTCTTAAAGCCAAATAAACCTATTGGTAAAATATATGTGACAGGAATTAATAAGAACACGGATTCTATGGACATTACAAGGATGTATATAGGCTCTTTAGAAGATAGAGGACAGGGCTATGCTTACGAAGCTTTAAAGAAGTTTCTTGAATATGCTTTCATAAATCTGCACATGGAAAGGGTTACTTTAGATTACTATGTAGGGAATAAGGCAGCCTCAGCTCTTTACGATAAGCTAGGCTTTCACAGTGAAGGAGTAAGGAGACATGCTGCTAAGAAAAACGGAAAATACTACGATCTGCACCAGATGTCTATGTTAAGGTCAGATTTTTTATAATTGAAATAGCTTAATAACCATAAAAAGTACACGTTTTTAAGTGTATTCTCAAAGACGCTTAGGCGACCTCCCCATTAGAAATCTTTCTGAGGGAGGTCGTAGTTTTATATTGAAACAAAGGTGATGCTCATGAAGAAAGACTACTTTCCAACCGGGAAAAAAGACAAGATGAACGACCACGAAAAAGAAAAGAACAGCTATACGAACCAAGGACATAAAGCTACCTTGAGCCAGATATGTCTGATGTCCATCAGTGTTGGCTCCATGACTTTTGGAGGCGGCTATGCCATGCTTCCAGTTTTGCAGAGGGAAGTTATAGAAAAAAGAAAATGGGCCATAGAAAGTGAAGTTTTAGACTACTACGCCATGTCTCAGTGTTTACCTGGACTTTTGATGGTAAATACATTAACTCTCATAGGCAGGAAGGTTGGCGGTAAAAAAGGTGGCTTTGTTGCTGCAATTGGAGCTATGATACCGTCATTTATGGTTATCTTGATTATTGCTGCTTTGTTAGATGGAATGGGACACTATGACGTGGTAGAATCGGCCTTTGCAGGTGTTAGGGTGGCCGTTTGCGTTTTGGTACTGAATTCAGTAATTAAACTGGGACAAGTTTCTCTGAAAGATTTTTTGACAAAGGCAATATTTGTAACTGTCACAGCGCTATCGGCAGTTATTAAGCTGAGCCCCTTTGTGTACGTTATGGCAGCTGGGGCTTTAGGTGTTTTTTACTGCTGGTTAAAGGAAGAACGTAAGGAGCAAAGCTGATGATTTTACTTAAGATTTTGTGGGAGTACTTGAAAATAGGCGTTTTCGCAGTGGGTGGCGGCATGGTTGCTTTGCCGTTTCTATATGATATAAGCGAGAAAACTCATTGGTTTACAAAGGGCCAGCTAGTAGATATGTTGGCAATTTCTGAATCAACTCCTGGTCCTATTGGCATTAATATGGCTACTTTTTCCGGATACACTGCAGGAGGCTTTTTAGGGGCACTTATAGGTACTTTAGCAGTTTCTATGCCAGGTGTAATACTTGTAGTGGTTTTAAGTAGCCTCAATGGTGCATTACCGGAAAATAAGCTGATTCAAGGGGCTTTTTATGGCATTAGACCTGCTGCAACAGGCCTAATCTGTGGCGCAGGTTTATTAGTAGCAAAGCTTGCGTTTTTTCATGCTGGCATAGTTGATCTGGGAAATCTGGATTTAAAATCGATAATTTTAGGAATAACTATTTTTATTTTTTCTAGATATTTGCCTGAAACAAAGCGGCTTCATCCTGTAGTTTTCATAGGTTTTGCAGCTATTTGCGGTGTATTTTTAGGTTTATGATTGGGTTGACACAATTCGCAAATATAGTATAATGTAACAAGTGAAAATAATAAAAACCACAAAATATAGTATAGGAGGAAGCGATGGAAAATATTAGAGAAATCGTAAAAAGAGATGGCCGTAAGGTGGATTTTGACAAGAAGAAAATTAGCGATGCCATCTATAAGGCAGCAGCAGTTATTGGCGGACATGATAAGCAAATTGCAGACCACTTAGCTGATGAAACTGTAAAATATCTTGTGAATAAAGGTATTGCGTCTGCTCCCTCCGTTGAAGAAGTACAAGATGCTGTAGAAAAGGTCTTAATAGAAAACGGCCATGCCAAAACGGCAAAGGAATACATTCTTTATAGGGCAGACAGGACAAGAGTAAGAGAGATGAATACCAAGCTTATGAAAGTTTATGAGGATCTTACTTTTAAAGAAGCTGCCGAAAACGATGTTAAGAGAGAAAATGCCAATATAGACGGTAATACAGCTATGGGAACTATGCTTAAGTACGGTTCTGAAGGAGCCAAAGAGTTCTATAAAATGTATGCAATGGACCATAGCTTTGCTAAGGCTCATGAAGTTGGAGATATTCATATACATGATATGGACTTTTATACCTTAACCATGACTTGTTGCCAAATTGATCTTGTTAAGTTGCTTAAAGGTGGTTTTTCAACAGGCCATGGCCATTTAAGAGAGCCTAATAGCATTGAAAGTTATGCTGCTCTGGCTTGTATTGCTATACAGTCAAACCAAAACGATCAGCACGGCGGTCAGTCTGTTCCTAACTTTGATTATGCAATGGCACCAGGCGTTGTTAAAACATATAAAAGCGTATATAGAGAAAATTTAGGTAAGATATTAGAGCTGCTGTGCGATGTGGAAGAAGGCGTTGAACTTTCAAAAACTTTATCTAAGACTATTGAAATTGAAACAGGCTACTATCCATGTATGGATGGAGAACAAGAGTACTTCTATCTTGAAAGACAGAGATTACAGCAAGCTGTTGACCTGGGAGTTCAACAGATTCAAGATATTCAGAGGAAGGCAGTACAATTTGCCAATAAGGAAATCGAAAGAAGGACTTATCAGGCTATGGAAGCACTGATTCACAACCTTAACACCATGCATTCAAGAGCAGGTGCTCAAGTTCCGTTTAGTTCAATTAACTATGGAACAGATACTTCTACAGAGGGCCGCCTAGTTATGAGATGCCTCCTAGAAGCTACAGAGGCAGGTTTAGGTAATGGAGAAACTCCGATTTTCCCTATTCAGATTTTCAAGGTAAAAGACGGCATAAACTACAGATACGGCGAACCTAACTATGATTTATTTAAACTGGCTTGTAAGGTATCTGCAAAAAGACTTTTCCCGAATTTCTCATTCCTTGATGCCCCATTTAACAAAGCATACTACAAGGAAGGTAAGCCTGAAACTGAAATCGCTTACATGGGATGCAGAACAAGGGTAATGGCAAATACTTACGATCCGGAGAACGAAGTTGTCTATGGAAGAGGTAACCTATCATTTACATCTATTAACTTGCCACGTCTTGCTATCGAGGCTAAAGGTGATATAAGCAAGTTCTATAAGGAGTTAGATAAAAAAATCGATTTAGTCATTGCCCAGCTACTTGAAAGAATGAAGATTCAAGGGCAGAAGAAGGTTAAGAACTTCCCGTTCTTAATGGGACAAGGAGTGTGGATTGATTCAGATAAACTAGGTCCTGACGATACTATTGAAGAGGTTATCAAACATGGCACATTAACAGTTGGTTTCATCGGTCTTGCAGAAACACTAAAGGCACTTGTAGGAGCCCATCATGGAGAATCAGATGAAGCATACAAGTTAGGTTACGAAATCATTAAACACATGAGAGTTAGAATGGATGATGAGGCTAAAAAGACAGGTCTAAACTGGTCATTAATTGCCACTCCTGCAGAAGGTCTATCAGGAAGATTTGTGGCTATAGACAGAAAGCGTTACGGCGTAATCGAGGGAGTAACTGATAGGGATTACTATACTAATAGCTTCCATATTCCTGTATATTATCCAATTACTGCCTTTGATAAAATTCGAAAGGAAGCTCCTTTCCATGAACTGACAAATGCAGGCCACATATCTTATGTGGAATTAGACGGTGACCCACAAAACAACACAGAGGCTTTTGAAACTGTAGTTAGAGCTATGAAGGAAGCAGGAATTGGCTATGGTTCAATTAACCATCCTGTGGATAGGGACCCTGTGTGTGGATATACTGGAATTATAGGTGAAACCTGCCCTAAATGCGGTAGAAAAGAAGCTGAAGGCGCCGTTCCATTTGAACGCATAAGAAGAATTACTGGCTATTTAGTTGGCACTATGGATCATTGGAACGATGCAAAAACTAGTGAAGAAAAAGATAGAGTTAAACACTCTATGATGTAAAGTTTATAACCATGGGAGGATAACATGAGAATAGCAGGCATAGTGAAAGAATCCATTGTGGATGGCCCAGGGTTACGATATGTAATATTTACGCAAGGTTGCCCTCATCACTGTGTAGGATGTCACAACCCATCCACCCATGACTTTAAAGGAGGATACGAAGTCAGTTGGCAGGATTTGTTGGAAGAAATAAAAAGTAATCCTTTATTAAGGGGAGTTACTTTTAGCGGAGGGGAACCTGTTTGCGCTGCTGAGGACCTTGCTTTGTTGGCTGATGAAATAAAAAAAACAAAGCTTGATATTATCATGTATTCAGGTTATACTTATGAGCAGATTATAGAACTGGCTGAAGAAAATCCATGGATAGAACGTTTGATTAAAAAGGTGGACTATCTAGTTGATGGGCCTTTCAAAGAGGAAGAAAAAGACTTAACTTTGTTGTTTAGAGGAAGTCGAAACCAAAATATAATCGATGTCCAAGAAAGTATAAAAAGTGGTATAAAAAAATGCTTGATATCCTTTTGAACTTTATGGTATAATATCACTTGCGGTTCAACAGAGAACTGACTAAAAGAGTAAATGTGCAATATGCTTAAAATATTAAAGGAGGTGCGGTAGATGTCAAGAAAATGTGAAGTATGTGGTAAGGGACAGGTTTCTGGAAACAGTGTATCCCACTCTAACAGACACACTAGAAGAAAGTGGAACGCTAACATTCAGACTGTAAGAGTTAATGAAAACGGTACAGTTAGAAGAGCTAACGTATGCACAAGATGTATCAGATCTGAAAAGGTCGTAAGATATGTAGGATCAAATGCGAGCAACCGTGCCATCTAAATTTGTATCTAAACCCGCAAAGTAGCCTTTGCGGGTTTTTTCATGGTATAATGTAAGAAAATGACCAGAATATATCTGGAAAACGTCTATAAAATAGAGGAGGAAGGTTTTGTCAGTATTAATAAATAATGAGTTAGGTAGCATAAAATTAACATCTTCAGTAGCTGCAAAAATCCTGTGTAAGTGTATTGAAGAAAACTTTAAAGACAAGGTTTGGCTTACAGACTTAAAC
>F241_Great_Cormorant__coassemble_653_pt1 | contig 16140 bp, 14 predicted proteins | sample F241_Great_Cormorant__metabat2_high_PE_004 | metagenome-assembled genome bin F241_Great_Cormorant
AATTTAAATTGACTTTTGGCACGCAAAGCCTTGGAGTTGTCCTTGTTGTTAAGCCAAGAGATGGTTTTTTCATCGAATCCAAAAGGAGAATAAAATTGAAAATCATTGAGCTCTTGAGTTTTTACATAGTCTTGACCTGTTTTAATCATAGCTTTTCTAGCTGTTTTCAGGCCGAAGAAAAAGGACACCCCCAGGGTTACTATTAGCAGTATTGAAAGAAACCTCCCGAAGGATTTCTTGATTGTACGAATTATAATCTTAATTAACATTCTTGCCACCACCTATAAGATTGTTTAAGGAGCAATATTTTACGGTTTACCATTGAATGTTTTCAATTGGAGTAGGTGCTTTGTTGATGGAAGAGGACATAATGTGGCCGCTTCCCATGGTGACTATTTGATGGGCCATAGGTGTTATGGCTTGATTGTGAGTGATTATCAGCACTGTAACGTTAAACTGGCGGCTTACATCTTGTAGTAACTGCAATATGTGTTTGCCTGTTTCGTAATCTAAAGCACCGGTAGGTTCATCACAAAGCAGCAACTTAGGCCTTTTGGCAATGGCGCGAGCAATGGCAACACGCTGCTGTTCACCACCTGATAGTTGGCTTGGAAAATTGTTGATTCTGTCCTTTAAACCTACTGCGTCGAGGATTTCTTTAGGATCCACTTTATTCTTTACTAGTTCTGTGGCCATGGCAACATTTTCATAGGCAGTCAAATTCTGTATTAGGTTGTAAAACTGAAAAACAAAGCCGATATCACGCCTCCTGTAAGTGGTCAGCTCTTTAGCTGTCATGGTGGAAAGTGGTCTATCTGCCAGGTATATTTCGCCGGAAGTCATTTGATCCATTCCGCCGATAATGTTTAAAAGTGTAGTTTTCCCTGCTCCTGATTGACCGAGAATTACACAGACTTTTCCTTCATCTACCTGGAATGAAACGTCTTTTAACGCCTCTATGGAAACTTCACCTACATTGTAAACTTTGCGGACGTTTACACATTTTAAAAAGGACATATAGCCACCGCCTTTCACTTGATTTCTTTAAGCAATTTTACCACAAATTACTGGGTTTTTCTATGTGAAGCAGGAAAATTTGGAGTTTTCCAACATGCATTTCTCATCTGGATATTTAAGATTAAGGTCGTAAGAAATGAAGTGGGGACATGTGTAAGGTCAGTCTGACAAGATGAATGAGAAGAAAATACATGATAATATTAAATATTTGCCTAGTTATAACATTAATGGCAAAAACTGTCAGTACATTCTAATCCCGTTATATTGTAGGCGTTAAAAAAATAACCACAATATAAAGTGGTATTTGCAAATTATCACGCAATTTCAAAATAAAACAATAGTAAAAGTGATTTTTTTGTGAAAAGTTATTGTAAGAAATATTGATTGGTGGGGGATAGTGGTGTATAATGGGGTTACTCACCAGTAAAGTGGAGGAAAGTTTAAAACAAGTGGAGGAATGATCGATGTTCACCGGTACCTATTACAATTCGATAGATAACAAGAACAGAATGATTGTTCCATCTAAGTGTCGAGAACAATTGGGGACAAGATGTGTACTTACTAAGGCAATGGATAATTGCTTGGACATTTACTCCATGGAAAATTGGCAGGAGAAAGTAGATAAGTTAGCTAAACTCCCTGAGTCAGATCCAAAGGTGAGAGCATTTATAAGACATTTTTGTGGAAATGCAGTAGAATGCGAGTTTGATAAGCAGGGAAGAATTACTATTCCTGCAGAATTAAAGGCTTATGCAGCCATAGACAAGGAACTTGTAACCATAGGGGCCATGTCGAAAATAGAGGTTTGGGGAAAGGAAAAGTGGCAGGAAGAACATGCTGAAGATCAGGTGAATGTCAGCTTTGCCGAACTTCTCCAAGGATACGATTTTTAATTGGGAGGAAATATGGAGTTTAAGCATACGTCTGTTTTATATGAACCAACCATTGAAAAATTAAATATTAAAGAAGATGGTGTTTATGTAGATGGGACTTTAGGCGGAGGCGGCCACGCCAGTGGTATTTGCCAGAAGTTAGGAGAAGCTGGAACTCTTATTGGGATAGATAGAGATAAGGATGCTTTGAAGGCAGCAGAAAACCGATTGAAGGAATACAAGTGCCATAAGGTTTTAGTTCAAAGCAACTACGCAGATGTGTTAACTGTTTTGGACGACCTTAACATAGACGGAATCGATGGTGCGGTTCTTGATTTAGGTGTTTCGTCTTTTCAATTAGACAATAAGGATAGGGGTTTTTCCTACATGCAGGATGCGCCATTGGATATGAGAATGAATACAGATGACGTACTTACTGCATATGAAGTAGTAAATAACTACCAAGAAGAAGAGCTTTTCAGGATAATTAAAGAATATGGTGAAGAGCGATGGGCTAAGAAAATAGCTTCGAAAATAGTGAAGCATAGGGAGAATTTTCCTATCAATACCACCTTTGAACTGGTAGATATTATAAAAGGGGCCATTCCGGCCAGTGCCAGAAGAGATGGACCTCACCCAGCAAAGCGAACTTTTCAAGCCATTAGAATTGAAGTTAATCAGGAGCTGGCCTTGTTAGAAAAGGCAGTGAGAGACTTCTGTAAGGCTTTGAAACCTAGTGGACGCCTAGCTATTATAACCTTTCATTCCTTGGAAGACAGGATAGTAAAGGATGTTTTTAAGGAGTTGGCAAATCCGTGTATTTGCCCACCTAAAATGCCGGTATGCACTTGTGGGAAGGTGCCGGAAATTAAAATAATAAATAAGAAACCTGTAGTGGCAGGTGAAGAGGAACTTCTGGAAAATCCAAGGAGCAGAAGCGCTAAACTACGGGTATGCCAAAAGATATAGTTGTGCAATTTGCGTTTTAATTAATTTGTGAGATGGAGGTGAATGAAGAGATGAACGATGCACTAAGGCGTAAACTTTTATCTCTTTGTGTTGCAATTGGTGGTATACTAATTGTAATGGTAGTGTTGACTGCTCATGCTGCAGAAGTGAAACACGATAACAATATCATCGCCAAACAAAACGCAGCTTTGCAAGGTGAAATAGACACGCTAAATATCAAGATCAAGTCAGCTAACAGCATCGACCACATCGAGTCGATAGCTGGAAATCAGCTGGGGATGGTCTATCCAAATAAAGGGCAGTGTGTATACCTGTCTGATCAGAAGGCTCCTGGTGGAGACTTGGCATTGACTATTAAGGGAAATGCCTACAATTAATGAATAACTTCATAGGAGCGCATTAACTTAGGTAACTAAGGCTGGACAACTGAATACCATTTAGTTGTCTGGCCTTTAGTTATATTATTTTGTTAAATGAGAGAGTGAAAATGGCAAGGATTAAAGCAAGTAATAAAAAAAGAATAGTTTTAGTATTTGGCATCATGAGTATCATGATGGCTTTGCTTGTTATGAGGATGGCGTGGGTTCAGGTAGTAAAGGGCCAAGAGTACAACGAAAAGGCTGTTGCGCAGCAAACTAGTGATATACCTATTAAGGCTAAAAGAGGCGATATTCTTGACCGTAACGGAAAGGAACTGGCTTCTAGCGCTACTTGCTACACATTATGGATTAGACCTGAAGAAATGAGAAATGAGTACAACAAACAGAAATTGGAAGAAGTTGCCAATAAGCTGGCAGTTCCACTTTCAATGGATGGAGCTGAGGTTCTCAAGGAACTGAATTCCGATAGCAAGTTGATGGTACTTAAAAGATATCTTGAGAAAACGGAAGCAGATAAGGTTAGAGAATTGAAAATCTACGGTACAGAGCTGGTTGAGGAAACTAAGAGGTACTATCCTTTAGGCGCTTTTGCGTCAGTAGCTCTTGGCACTGTAAATAGCGAAGGTGTTGGTACAAGTGGTGTAGAGCAGGAATATAACAACTACCTAACAGGAGTTTCTGGTAGGTGGGTGAAAAATAGTGACATAGAAGGTAACACCTTGGCTTACGGAGAGAAGAAGTTTTATGGAGCGGAAGATGGTGTGTCAGTGGTGCTAACCTTAGATGAAGTAGTTCAGCATTATCTGGAAAGCGCCATGGCTGATGGATATAAGAAGACTAAGGCTGATCAAGTGAGGGGAGTAGTTTTGAATCCTAAAACTGGCGAAGTTCTCGCCATGGGAACTTATCCTACCTTCGATCCCAACACACCGTCAAAGCCGGCAGACAGCGAGGAATTAGCTAAATTCAACAGCTTAAGCAATGAAGATAAGGCTAAGTATTTAAGTAAAATGTGGAGAAATCCGTTAGTTAGTGACGTGTATGAGCCTGGTTCTACTTTTAAGTTACTGACTGCATCAGCTACTTTAGAAGAAGGAACTGGTACACCTGATACTACTTATAACTGTGCAGGTGGCTATACTGTTCATGGCACTACATTACATTGCTGGGGTGCTCCTCATGGAAATCTTACTCTTAAACAGGCTGTTGGAGTTTCTTGTAACCCTGCACATATTCAAATGGCGGAGAAGCTAGGTAAGGACAAGTACTACGACTATTTGGATCTATTTGGAATCACGGAATACACAGGAATCGACTTGCCGGCTGAGGCAGGATCTATTATACAGCCTAAGGAGTCTACAGGTCCGGTAGAACTGGCTACTATGGGATTTGGACACGGTATAGCTTTGACGCCTATTGAACTTGTTACTGCCATTGGTGCCATAGGAAATGATGGAATGCTAATGAAACCGCATATTGTTAAGGCTTTTAAGGGAGCTGATGGCAAAATTGTAAAAGAAGTAAAACCTGAACTTGTTAAGAAAGTAATTTCTAAAAAAACTGCCGTTCAGATGAAGGATATTATGGAATACGAAGTTGCAGAATCCGGTGGTTTTACAGCAAGAATTCCTGGATATAGAATTGGCGGAAAAACTGGTACAGCCAACAAAGCTATTGAGGGCGGTTACAGCAAAGAGGTAGTTTGCTCCTTTGTGTGCCTTGCACCTGCCGATGATCCTAAGTTAGCAGTGCTTATAATCGTTGATAATCCAAGAGTTGGTAATTATGGTTCTGATACTGCTGCACCAATAGCTAAAGAATTTTTGCTCAAAGCTCTACCTTACATTAATGCAAGTAAGGACGAACATGATAATAAAGAGTCTAGCGGTGTACAGTATGTGCCAGAAATTACAGGTAAAACATACAAAGAGGCCAAAGAAATCTTAAATGGCCATGGTATACTTAGTGAGGTTAGACCTGCACTAAAGGACGGAGAAAAAGAAGAAGACCTTGACTTTAAGGTAATAGATCAATATCCTAAAGCGGGAAAGAAATTGGAAAAGGACGGTAAGGTTCTCATTTACCGAGAATAGAAAATTTAGGAGATAATTTTGGACAAGATGAAAATAGAAAAACTGGCTCAAGTTATAGGAGGCCAGTTATTGGAAGAAAATAATGGCTTTGTAGACAGTATTGCAATAGATTCACGGCAGGTGAAAAGTGGTAGCGTATTTTTCGCATTGAAAGGTGAAACTCAAGACGGTCATAAGTTTTTGGAAAATGCCGCTGATGGTGGAGCTTCGGTTCTAATAGTTTCTGACCTTCAAAGGGGAAGACAGCTGACAGAAAAAACAGGGGTAATCGTTGTAGATGACACTTTAAAGGCTTTGCACCGCTTAGCTAAATGGAAAATGTCACAGCTAGATGTGCCTGTGCTGGCAGTAACTGGAAGTGTTGGAAAAACAACTACTAGAGACCTGGTTTCTACTATGCTGGCATCTACTTACAAAATTGGTGTTAGTGCGAAGAACTACAATAGTGAAACTGGCTTGCCGCTAACTGTAATGTCCTTTAACGACGATATAGAAGTAGCAGTATTAGAAATGGGCATGGATGCCTTGGGACAGATACATGATCTGGCAGATATTGCAAGACCAGATGTGGCTATTATTACTAACGTAGGGGTTTCTCACCTAGAAAGGCTGGGAACCGTTGAAAATATCTGTAGAGCAAAGCTAGAAATAGTTGATTTCTTTAACCAGAAGAATGCTTTGATAATTCCGTCTGGCGGCTTGCTTGAACAAGAAGCTAAGGCTAAGGCAGAACAGTTAGGCTTTGACTTGACCTGTGTAGATATCAACTGCCCATCAACACGTATGAATTGGCAGGTTGTAGTAGACAGCGTTATTAACAAAGGCGATTTAGGTCTTCAGTTTGAAATTGAAAATTCTGAGGGCATTAGAAAAATAGTAAGGCTGCCTATAGTTGGTGGTCATAATGTTGTTAATTTCATGCTGGCTTTGGAGGCTGCAATTGCTATGGGTGTCAATGTGGATGACGGAATCAGAGCTGTTGAGAACATGACGGTAACCGGTGAAAGGATGAAAGTAAGCACTTATGGTAATATTACTGTATTAAACGATGCTTATAACGCTGCACCTGTTTCTATGTGTTCTGCTATTGAAACTTTAGATGTAACAGCAAAAGAAAAAGGCACTAATGTGGAAACTATAGCTGTGTTAGGCGGTATGAACGAGCTTGGAAGTTTTGAAGTGGAAGGCCATGCTAAAGTTGCCGATGCAGTAATGGAAAAGGACGTAGACAGGGTGATTACAGTAGGAGATAAGGCTTTGTTAATAGATAAAAGGCTACTGGAGCGAGGTTATGATAAGTTTTGCCACTATGATTGTGTGGAAGAGGCTTGCAAACATGTAAATTCACTGATTTCTCGTCCGTCAGTAATACTTTTAAAGGGATCGAGAAGTTTCCAAATTGAAAAATTTGAAGATGCCATAAAAGAAATGACTAATAATTTAATGTAACGAAAGGTAGGAATATTTTAGATGAATTTAATGCCACTTATAATTACAGCCATATGTGCTATGATTATTTCGACCATAGCAACAGGAATACTTATACCTCTTATGAAGAAAAAACAATTTGGACAGTACATAAGAGAAGAAGGGCCTGCTTCTCATTTATCAAAGGCAGGGACACCTACTATGGGTGGTATTGCAATAGTTGGCAGCGTATTGTTGTACTTGTTGATCAGTAGGCAGTTTTATCAGGTTACTTGGGTTTCTGTGGCCGTAATGATGCTTTTTTTCATTATAGGTTTTCTTGATGACTATAAGAAAATATCTGGAAAGCAGAACCTAGGTCTAACAGCAAAGCAGAAAATTATTTTGCAGGTGTTATTTGCAATTGGTCTTGCCGTTTATGGGCAGATGAATATCGGCAGCGAGGTGTGGTTCCCGTTTGTAGAAGGAAGACAAATTGACTTAGGGTACTTGTACGGTCCTTTTGTAGTACTAGTTGTAGTTGCAATGGCAAATAGCGTAAATTTAACAGATGGACTAGATGGACTATGCGGCGGCGTTACAGCAATAGTGGCATTTTTCTTTGGACTACTTGGAACTCAGCTTAAAGCTGATGGGATTGTGCCTTTTGTTGCAGCAGTTTCAGGCGCGTGTTTAGGTTATTTAGTGTTTAATAAGTATCCTGCGAAGGTCTTTATGGGCGATACTGGTTCTATGGCCTTAGGCGGTGCTTTGGCGGCTGCGGCTGTTATTTTGAAAATGGAATTTATGCTTGTAATTGCAGGGTTTATATATGTAATTGAATCACTTTCTGTAATTATACAAGTTACATCATTTAAACTTAGAGGGAAAAGAGTGTTTAAAATGTCTCCTATACATCACCACTTTGAGCTTTGTGGTATGAAGGAACAGTATGTAGTTCTTATGTTTTGGGGACTTACAGTATTATTTTGTGGTCTTGGATGGCTAGTTTACAGTATGTAAATATAATGTTTGGGCTGTGCGAAGAGAGGTGTAGCTATGATGGTTAATAATAATATGGATAATTTAAAGAATACTAAAGTTTTAGTGGTTGGTTTAGGCAAGTCTGGTGTTGCAACTGCTCAGGTGCTGCCTAAGCTAGGTGCAAAGGTATACGTTCAAGATATTAAAAGACGTGATGACTTCCCTCCTTCTGTTTTAAGGTTCTTGGAAGAACAAGGGGTGGACGGTTTCTACTTAGGTGAGACACCAAAGGCAGATGAAGGCTTTGACATGATAATTCTAAGTCCAGGTGTTGACCCTCAGCTTGACTTTATCACTAAACTTCAAAAAGGCGGAGCCCAAGTTGTAGGGGAACTGGAACTGGCTTACAGAATGTGTAAAGGACAGTTTATAGCAATTACTGGGACCAATGGAAAGACAACGACTACTACATTAGTAGGTGAAATTTTCTCCAATGGAGGACTTAAGACTAAGGTGGTTGGAAATATTGGAGTTGCAGCTATTGGTGAGGCTGTATCAGCTGATGAAAACACTTTTATGATAGCAGAAGCCAGCAGTTTTCAACTGGAAACTACCAAGTATTTTAAACCTAAAGTGTCAGCTATTTTAAATGTTGCAGAAGATCACTTAGACAGACACGGCACTATGGAAAATTATGGCAAAGCAAAGGCTATGATTTTTGCAAACCAGAGGGCAGAGGACTACCTTGTAGTCAATTACGATCATCCTGAGGTCATGGCTTTAGTTGAGGGAGCGAAGTGTAAGATAGCTCCTTTCTCTAAGTCTACAAAGCTTGAATTCGGCGGCTGGATTAAGGATGGATGGATAGTAGTTTCTGATGGAACTAAGGATCATGAAATTTTGCCAGTTGAAGATATTAAGTTAATAGGTTTACATAATTTAGAAAACGTTCTTGCGGCAGCTACCATTGCGTTTTTTGCAGGAGTAAAAGAAACTGCCATCGGTAGGACCATCGCAGGTTTTACAGGTGTGCCTCACAGAATTGAATTTGTAGGCAAGGTGGATGGCGTGTTGTACTATAACGATTCTAAAGGAACTAATGAAGATGCAGCAATTACTGCTTTAAAATCCATGGATAAGGAACCTATTCTAATTGCAGGAGGAGATGGCAAGGGGCAGACCTTCGAGAAATTAGGACAGGCTGTTAACGATATGGTAGACCAATTGATTCTATTAGGCAAGGATGCTCCGGCAATAGAAAATGTTGTTAGGGCCAAGGGCTTTGACCGTATACACAAGGTTAGAAACATGGCGGAAGCGGTGAATCTTGCAAGTCGCCTGGCAGATAAAGGGCAAAGCGTGCTACTTTCGCCTGCTTGCGCTAGCTGGGACATGTATGACAACTATCAGCAGCGAGGCGACGATTTTAAAGAACAGGTAAGGAGATTGGAAGCGTAATGAAAGAACTGGCAGTCAATCTGAAGAAACGAGGGTCTAAAGGGAAGAAGATAATAAAAAATAGCAAAGCCTTCAGCTCCCCTAAGGGAACTACAGGGCAGTGCGATTTCTTGCTGACTTTTTTTACGACAATCCTTGTTATTTTCGGTGTTGTAATGGTATTTAGCGCTAGTTATTATTATTCTATAAGTAGAGAAGGTACGCCTTATGCATATTTGATCAAGCAGATTGTATATGGAGCTGTAGGCTTTGTTTTGATGTATGTAATGTCACGTTTTGACTATCATTTGTTTAGGCGATATTCACTGATTATTGTACTGTTGAATATTATCATGCTCATGCTTTTGTTCACCCCTTTAGGTACTACTGTAAATGGTGCCACTAGGTGGCTTAGAATAGGAATAAGCGTTATGCCAGGTGAAATAGCCAAGTTCAGTATAATAATCTTTTCGGCCGTTTATTTATCAGCTGATATAAATCGCGCTAAGAACTTATCGGGAATGTTGCCACTGCTAGGCGTAGTTGGTATATTTGCTTTGTTGATTATGAAACAACCTAATCTTTCCACTGCCATGACTCTCGTGTTTATTGCAGGTGGAATGATGGTACTTGCAGGAATGCCTTGGAAGTACAGTGGAACTGCCATTGGTGGCATTGTCGTCCTTGCTTTGATGAAAGGGTTTATGGGCGGCGGTTATCAACGGGCTCGTATGCTCAGCTTTCTAGACCCTTTTGCTCAGGCTCAGGGCGATGGCTTTCAGGTGGTCCAATCACTTCTAGCTTTAGGAACAGGTGGCGTTTTCGGCGTAGGTCTTGGACGAAGCGTTCAGAAAACATTGTATTTGCCAGAACCTCACACTGATTTTATTATGGCTATAATAGGTGAGGAACTAGGGCTTGTGGGAATTATTGGTCTAGTTGTAGTGTTTATGCTAGCAGTTTGGAGGTGTATGGCTATAGCGATGGACGCCAGCGATAGGCTTGGAATGCTTTTGGCTGGAGGAGTTGGCATAATGATAGGGATTCAATTGATCTTCAACATTGCCATCGTAACATCATCGATGCCTCCCACAGGAGTTGCTTTGCCGTTTATAAGTTATGGCGGAAACTCTCTATGGATTTTTATGGCACTTATGGGAGTAGTTTTAAATGTGTCAAGACAAAGCAGAAAAGAGGTTAAATAAAAATATGAAAGTTGTTATCACTGGTGGAGGGTCTGGAGGTCACATATATCCGGCGCTGGCCATAGCAGATAAAATACGGGAAAAGAAACCGGATGCCCAGATTGTTTATGTAGGCAGTAAAATTGGGCTTGAAAGCAAAATAGTTCCTAAAAACGGCTATGAGTTTAAGGCGGTGCCTGCAAGATGGGTAGATTACCACAATAGCTTCTTGGCTAGAATGAAAGAAAAATTCAAGGCAGGGTGCCTCACTACTGCAGGTGTGGTTAAGACCTTTGGCATGATGCGAAAATTAAAGCCTGATGTGGTTATCGGTACAGGTGGTTATGTTTGTGCTCCTGTTATAATCGGTGCTAAATTGGCAGGTGCTACAGCTTATATACATGAACAAAATGCTTTTGCAGGTAAAACTAACAGATTGTTGGAACCATGGGTTAGTAAGGTGTTTTTAGGAATGAAGGAGGCCTCTGCCAACTTTAAGGATAAGAAGAAGGTTCACGTAGTAGGCAATCCTGTTAGAGCTAGTTTCTTCGATTACAGTGGAGAAAAAGGACCGGAGCTGAAGGAAGCTGCCAGGGAGAAGTTTTTTAATGGCCCTGTATCGTCAGAAGAAACTATTATATTGACTTTCGGCGGTAGTCAAGGCTCTATGATTATAAATAACATTGCTATGGAAATGGTGGAAAACCTTCATAAGCACCAAAATGTGAGAATTATTTTTGTTACAGGCGCCGAATTCTATCAGCAGATTTCTTCTTTGGTCAAGGCTAACTGGCAGTGGGAAGAAGATGAAGAAGGAAGACTTCGTATTTTAGATAATAGGGTCGTTGTCCTGCCTTACATCGATGAAATGGATACGGCTATAGGTGCTAGTGATTTGGTAATAGGCAGGGCTGGAGCTTTGACCATAGGTGAAATTACAGCTGCAGGCCGTGGTTCTGTACTTATACCTATGGCTATGGCTAAGGATAATCACCAATATTACAATGCCCTTGTACTAGCTAATGCAGGCGGAGCCATGTTAGTGGAAGAAAAGGATATTGAAAATGTGCGAACAGCTGAGGAAATTTTAACTTTAGCTACTGATAAGGAAAAGGTGGAAGCTATGGGGCGCAAGGCTGCTTCCATAAGTAACTCAGAGGCGACTGAACACATTTGTCAACTTATGTTTCGATAACTGTGATTAAGGAAGAAAAGAAATGAAGCGATCAAGGATTTTGGAAAACAATAGAAAACATATTTTGGTAGCGGCCCTATTACTTGTTTTAATAAGTTTTTTAGCTTTGCTGTTTATGCGTTCCAGCTATTTTCAAGTAGATAAGATTAAAGTAACTGGTAGCAGTTATTACACTGATAAAGAGGTTATTACTATGGCTGATGCCAAGGTGGGAGGGAATATTTTCTTCGGTGTTGACACTGGAGACATTATGTCTAGACTTGAAAAAAATCCTTATTTTAAGTCTGTTAAGGTGAAAAGGCGTCTGCCTAAAACTCTGGAGATAGTAGTAGACCCTCGAACACAAATAGGTGCCTTTGCCTATGGTGATCAGTACGTAGTAGTTGATAGTGAAGGTATTGTTCTTAGAAAAACAGGTGTAGAGCCTAAAGTGACAGTTATCAATGGTCTTAACATAAGTAAGATGGAGTTGGGGAAAGAAGTTGAAGTAGAAGAAAAGGATGGGCTTTCAACTGCATTGCATTTTCTCAACACCATGAGGCAAGGGAACTTGTATTTTAAATCAGTATACTTTCAAAAGTTAATGGTCAAAGCTTATATTTATGATAGCTTATATGCCAAGGGTACTGTAAAAGAGGTGGAAAATTCTATTAAGAACGGGCAACTTCAAAAAGTAATTGCCAACCTTTTACAAGACGGAATTTCTAGAGGAGCTATTAGTATAGGATCTAATGACTACATGTCATTTTCCCCTGAAACCAATTAAAATACACAGTATGAAATAAAATATCCATTAAATAAGTAAGAAAAAACATAAAAGATACTAAAAAATATAGAAAAACAATGGTTTATATGATAAAATCAATCTATATATGTAAATTAAGGAGGCACAAATGCTGCAGTTTGAGAGAGAACAAGACGGATCAGCAGTTATCAAAGTCGTAGGTGTAGGCGGTGGTGGCTGCAATGCTGTAAATAGAATGATAGAGGCAGGACTTAAAGGTGTAGAGTTTATTGTGGTCAACACTGATAAACAAGCACTAAACAAGTGTGCTGCCGATACTAAAATACAAATAGGCGAAAAGTTGACTAGAGGTTTAGGTGCTGGTGGAAATCCTGTAGTAGGAATGGAATCAGCTAAAGAAACTATCGATGAAATCACTGAACGTCTAGAAGGCGCAGACATGGTCTTTATTACAGCCGGTATGGGCGGTGGTACAGGAACAGGTGCTGCTCCTGTAATTGCAAAAGTAGCTAAAGATCTTGGAATTTTAACAGTTGGAGTAGTTACTAAACCTTTTGGCTTTGAAGGCAAGAAGAGAATGGCTCAAGCAGAAAAGGGAATTGGCTACTTGAAGGATTATGTAGACTCTCTTGTAGTTGTGCCAAATCAGAAACTACTTGCAACTTGTGATAAGGCTACAACTTTATTGGAGTCTTTTAAAAAGGCTGACGATGTACTGAGACAAGGTGTTCAGGGTATATCAGATTTAATTTCAGATTATGCCATCGTAAATGTGGACTTTGCAGACGTAAAATCGGTAATGACAAACCGTGGCGTTGCTCACATGGGTGTCGGCGTAGGCCATGGAGAAGAGAGAGCGAAGGACGCAGTGACTGCTGCCATCGAAAGCCCGCTTCTAGAAACTACTATTGGTGGAGCACGTGCAATTTTGTTATATGTAGCAGGTGGATACGATATAGGAATGATGGAAATAGATGCAGTTGCATCTATGGTACAAGAGCAGGCAGATGAAGATGCAATTCTAATCTTCGGTGCAGCTGTCGACGAATCATTAGAAGATGAAATCCATGTTACAGTAATTGCTACAGGCTTTGAAAACGGTGTAGCAGACAGTGATGAAAACGATATCTATGGATACAATAAATTAGAAAAGGAAGAAGTTAAAGGGAAAAAGGTCATTACTGAAGATGGCCTAAATGGAATCGAAATGACCCTAGATGATATCTTTGAAAATTCCAGCAAGGAAGACAGTGAAGATGGAGTCTTTGGCATACCTTCTTTCTTAAGCAAATAAAAAGCAGATCAAAGCCGGCACACCACCGGCTTTTTCGTGGTTATATGGGAAAAGGAAAATGTTAGAGTCAAATTGTAAAACCATACTTTCTGAACAGAACAAGACTTATAAGGCTTGGCAGAAATTAAAGCAACGTAAGCACAGAATGAAAGAGAAGAAGTTTCTAATTGAAGGCATTAAATTGGTAGCAGAAGCAATAGCCAGTGGACTTGAAGTAGAAGCTTTGATTTTGTGTGAGAATAAATCTCTGGAACAGTTGGTTTTAACCTTGGAAAGCACAGTGTCCGCCAGCGAAAAGCCTTGTTGTTCTCCTGTGGAAATCTCTGATGTGCCAATTTACATCCTTAGTGAAAAATTATTTCTTGGGCTTTCGGAGACTGATTCTCCTCAGGGGCTTATGGCAGTAGCACAGATGATTTACTTAGAAGATCAGGATGTGGTGACATTTTCTGGTCATCATCAGTTGCCGTCTGAAGGCAATGACGATGGAGCCAAACAGGATGATAAGTCCATACTAGTTTTAGATAGGCTGCAGGATCCAGGAAATTTAGGTACTATTTTGCGAACTGCTGAAGCTGCAGGAATTGAAGAAATTTGGTGCTTAAAAGGCACAGGCGATTTATACAGTCCTAAGGTGGTCAGAGCATCTGCTGGCGCCATATTTCGGGTGAAAATACGATTTATGAGCGGTCCCAATGAAGTTTTAGAAAGGGCGGCCTTACTAGAGAAAAACTTGATTGTGACCAGTCTTAAAACGGACCAGAACTATTATGAGACAGATTTAAGAAACAGTGTAATAGTTATAGGCAATGAAGGCAGCGGTGTCTGTGATCAGTTTCTGGAAAGTCATAGGTCTACTAAGGTTAAAATTCCTATGGAAAACCAGGTTGAATCTTTAAATGCAGCCGTGGCAGCTGCTTTGTTGATGTATGAATCAAAGCGTCAACTAGAACAAAGCATTAAGTAGAGCAAAGCAGTAACCGGTTTTGATGAAATAATATCAAGAGAAAACCATTGACTTCCTATAATTATTGATAACTGGAAAATATACTAATTGAAATAGAGGTAATCATGGAAACTAAGATAAAAGAAATACTTCAGGCAGGCAGAAATGCCATGTCACAGGCTACAGAACTAAAAGAATTAGAAGATATAAGAGTTAAATTTCTAGGTAAAAAGGGTCAAGTTACAGAGTTGTTGAAATCAATGAACACCCTTACTGTAGAAGAGAAGAAAAACGTAGGTAAAATGGTCAACCTTGCTAAAAAAGAGTTGGAGGACCTACTTGATTCCAAGAAAGAAGCTTTGAAAGAAACTCTAAAAGCCGAAAAACTAAAGGGAGAGACTATTGACGTAACAGAACCTGGTCAAACCTTTGAAATTGGAAGGCGCCATCCTATTACTCAAGTAATCGATCAGGTGGTCTCTATTTTTTCTTCCATGGGATACGAAATTATAGAAGGACCTCTTGTAGATACTGTATTTAACGCTTTTGACGGCCTAAATTCACCTAAGACTCACCCGTCAAGAGATTTAACTGATACATTCTACTTAGATGAAGAAAACTGCTTAAGACCTCATACTTCAACTGTGCAAATAAGGACATTGCAAGACAGAGAAGTTCCGATTAAAATGATAAGCCCAGGTAGATGCTTTAGGTGTGACACGCCAGACGCTACCCATTCACCTATGTTCCATCAAATAGAGGGAATGGTAGTTGATAAAGGCATTACCATGGCTGACCTAAAGGGCAGCTTAGATTACATGGCAAAGCAGCTTTTTGGACCTGAAACTAAAACTAAGTTCAGACCTCACCACTTCCCATTTACTGAACCAAGTGCTGAAATGGATGTCAGCTGTTTTAAATGTGGAGGAAAGGGATGTAATGTATGCAAGGGCAGCGGATGGATTGAAATTCTAGGCTGCGGTATGACTCATCCTAACGTACACAGCGTTGGAAATATCGATACTGAAGAATATACTGGCTTTGCTTTCGGTATGGGAGTTGAAAGAATAGCTATGTTAAAGTACGGAATTGATGATATTAGATATTTCTATGAAAACGATATGAGATTTTTGGAGCAGTTCAAGTAGGAGGAAGATAGATGATAGTTTCATGGAATTGGCTTAAAGATTACATCTCAGTAGATGTGGATATAAATGAATACTGCGATAGGATGATAATGTCAGGATCTAATTTGGAAACCTGCCTTCCTTTTGCAGAAGAAATGGATAAGGTACTAGTAGGAAAAATCTTATCAATAGAAAAACACCCTGATGCAGACAAGTTAGTAGTGTGTCAAATAGATGTAGGAGGACAGGAACCGTTACAGATAGTAACAGGAGCAAACAATGTCTTTGAAGGTGCTTTTGTGCCAGTAGCAACACACGGAAGCACTATTCCTGGACCGCTACATGGTCAGCCTAAAGGTGAACCTATTAAAATTAAAAAAGGTAAGTTAAGAGGCGTAGTTTCTGAAGGAATGCTATGCGGATGTGGGGAACTTGGCTTTGATGAAAAAGTAGCACCACTTGCTAGCAAAGATGGAATTTGGATTTTACC
>F241_Great_Cormorant__coassemble_657_pt1 | contig 15472 bp, 13 predicted proteins | sample F241_Great_Cormorant__metabat2_high_PE_004 | metagenome-assembled genome bin F241_Great_Cormorant
ATTGAAGACGCAGCAAACAAAGATAAGGAAAACATCGACAAAGCAACAACTACTGAAGAAGTTGAAAATGCTAAGAAAGATGGAGAAAAAGCTATAGAAGCTGCTAAGAATCTAACTCCTGATAAGAAGGCTGAACTTGAAAAGGCTAAGACAGATGCAAAGGCTGAAATCGAAAAGAAAGCTGAAGAAGCTAAGAAAGAAAAGCCTGAAAACGCTAAGGAAATCGATGATGCAGCAAACAAGGCTAAGGAAAGCATCGACAAAGCAACAACTCCTGAAGAAGTTGAAAATGCAAAGAAAGCTGGAGAAAAGGATATAGAAGATGCTAAGAACCTAACACCTGATAAGAAAGCTGAGCTTGAAAAAGCGAAGAAAGATGCTAAGGAAGAAATCAACAAGGCAGCTGAAAACGCTAAGAAAGGTGTTACAGATCCTAAGGTGATTGAAGCTATCAATAAGGCAGCTAAAAAAGCTAAGGAAAACATCGACAAAGCTACAACTACAGATGAAGTAGATACTGCTAAATACAATGGAATCAAAGAAATTAATAAGATCAAAGAAGTAGCTGATACAGCAGATAAGGCTAAGAAGGAAATAGACGGTATGAACCTAACAGATCCTGAAAAAGAAGCTGCTAAGAATAAGATCGATGAACTTGTTAATAAAGGTGGCGAGACCGCAAAGAAAGAAATTGAATTAGAAAAAGAAAAGGCTAAGGGTAAGAGCGATATTAACGATAAGGTTAAAGAAGCTAAGGACAAAATAGATCCACAAGATCCTAAAAAAGCTGAAAAAGAAGCTGAAATCGATAATAAAGCTAAAGAAGGCAAAGACAAAATCGATGCAATAGACAAGGTAGGAGATAAGGACAATATAAAACCAATAGTTGATGAAACTAAGAAGAACATCGATGCTGTGGTAAACCCAAGGTCAGAAGGATCTCTTCCAGATTCACTAGTTACTAACCCAAATGCAGGAAACAATGGCAACGCTGGTAATGTAGATAACTCAGGTAATGCTGGAAATGCAGGTAACAATGGCAACGCTGGCAATGTAGATAACTCAGGTAGTGCAGTTGCTCCAGGAACTGGAAACAACGGTAATGCAGGTAACGCTGGTAATGCAAATGGACCTACAACAAGCGTAACTACACCAGCAGAAAAAGAAGTTGTTGGTAAAGGTGAAGAAGTGAAGAATGCAATCGACAAGCTTCCAATATCTGAAGGTCAGAAGAACCAGTTGAAAGACAAGGTTTCCGCAGTTGTAAATAATGCTCTTTCAGCATTAAAGAAGGCTAACGGACCTAGAGAAGAAGCTCAAATCGTTGCAAATGCTAAGATGCAGCTAGCATCAATCCTAGAAGGCGCAGTTAAGTCTGCTAAAGCTTCTGCGAAGAATGCAGTAGAAACAGGCGATACTAATATGCCAGTAGAAACTATGGCACTAGGACTTGGAGCTGCAATGGCACTAGTAGCTTTGTTAAGAAGAAAAGCTAGACAGTAACTTTAATTCAAAGCACTGGAAACCATGTTCTAAGTGAACATGCTATAAGAGGACTCGTATTGTACGGGTCCTTTTTTTGTATTGTAAGCCGAAATAAATTCCTCTTTTTTTGCAAAATGTGTTATTTACCACATCAAAAACAAAGCTAAGGGTGTAGACTGGGAAAGAAGTAAAGAAAGGTAGGTAAACATGTGTAAGAATATCGAGACTCTGATGGCAGAGCATCAGGTGATTTTAAGAAATATAGCAGTTATGAGAAAAAGGGCCATTGCTTTGATGAAAGGTGAAGATGTGGATATGGACTTGTTCACTATGCACATCGAGTTTGCTAGACATTATGCAGACAAACATCACCACGGTAAGGAGGAGCAAATACTTTTTGAATACATGACTGAGCATCTAGGTGCAACTGCTGAGAAGTTAATTGGATTTGGAATGCTGGTTGAGCATGATCTGGGAAGGCTTTATGTAGGAGCTTTGGAAGATGCAGTAGCTAGGTTCAGGGAAGATCCAAGTGATGAAAACAGACTTGATATTGTAGGTTATGTGGTTGCCTACAGCGATCTGCTAAGACGTCATATTGAGAAAGAAGACCAGGTTGTGTATAACTTTGGAATTCGTGGTTTATCAGAAGAGCAGATGGCAGAAGTTGAAGTTAAGAGCCAGGCTTTCGATGAAGAGCATAAGGCAAGGAAAGAAAAGTACGAAAGATGGATAGAGGCTCAGGAAGAAGCTGTAAAGTAGAAAGATAGGGGGAGAGAAAATGAACATGTTTTGTTATCAGTGCCAGGAGACAGCTGGTGGAAAAGGATGTACAAAAGTAGGTGTCTGTGGTAAGAAGCCAGAGGTTGCAGTAGCGCAGGACTTACTAATTCATTTGTGCAAGGAAATTGCTGGAGTAGTAACTAAGGCTGGGCTTGATGTATGTCAGCTGGAAGAAGTTAACAGAGAAGTAGTTAAAGCTTTGTTCATAACTATTACAAATGCTAACTTCAGTTTAGATGCTATTATAGAGCATGCTCGCGTGCTGGAGGCTTTGAGAGATAAGCTAGTAGCTGAAAATAAAGGGAAATTAGGGGAAGAATCATACTTTGTTCTAGGGGATGATGTAGAAGATATTCTTGAAAGAGCAGGCAAGGTAGGAGTTTTAGCAACTGAAAACGAAGACGTAAGATCTTTGAGAGAGTTGATTACTTACGGCCTAAAGGGGATGGCTGCTTACCACAAACACGCTTGTGCTCTTGGTAAAGAAAGCATGGAAGTATACCAGTTTATGTACAAAGCACTTAACGGGCTTACTGACGACAGCCTAACTGCTGATCAGCTAGTTGCTCTTACTATGGAAACTGGAGAAAATGGTGTTAAAGTGATGGCTTTGTTAGACGAAGCTAATACTGGTGCATATGGAAGTCCAGAAGCTACAGAGGTTAATATCGGAGTTAGAAACAATCCTGCAATTCTTATTTCTGGTCATGATTTAGCTGACCTTGAGCAGCTATTAGAGCAGACTAAGGGGACTGGTGTGGATGTGTACACTCACAGTGAGATGCTGCCTGCACATTACTATCCTAAGTTTAAGGAGTACGATAACTTGGTTGGTAACTATGGTAACGCATGGTGGAAGCAGACTGAGGAGTTTGTTACTTTCAACGGACCAATCCTATTTACAACTAACTGTATTGTACCTCCTAAGAAGGAAGAAGTTAGAGATAGAATCTTTACTACTGGCGCAGCTGGTTTCCCTGGTTGCAAGCACATCGAAGCTGATGAAAACGGTAAGAAGGACTTTAGCGAAATTATTGAAATGGCTAAGAAACTTCCTGCCCCAACAGAAATTGAAAATGGAACTATCGTAGGTGGTTTTGCTCATGATCAGGTGTTGGCACTGGCAGATAAAGTGGTAGACGCTGTTAAGACTGGTGCTATTAAGAAGTTCTTCGTAATGGGTGGCTGCGATGGAAGAATGAAGAGCAGATCATATTATGAAGAATTTGCAGAAAAACTTCCAAAGGATTGCGTAATCCTTACTGCTGGTTGTGCGAAATACAGATACAATAAGTTAAATCTAGGAGATATCGGCGGAATTCCAAGGGTGCTAGATGCTGGTCAGTGTAACGACTCTTACTCCCTTGCTGTAATTGCAATGAAATTGCAGGAAGTATTTGAGCTAGATGACATCAACAAGCTACCTATCGTTTATAACATTGCTTGGTACGAGCAAAAGGCGGTAATCGTATTATTGGCGCTGCTGTTCTTAGGTGTTAAAAATATTCACCTAGGACCAACTCTACCTGGCTTCCTATCGCCAAATGTTGCCAATGTTCTAATTGAAAACTTTGGAATCGGTGGTATTGGAACTGTAGATGAGGATTTAGACAAGTTCTTACAATAAAACAAAGCAAAATACAGCAAGCAGCCGGCAAGATGTAGCAAGAAACCGTCAAAATCCGGTAAAACAGAGCAAGAAGCCGGCAAAATGTAGCAGAAATCCGGTAAAACAGAGCAAAAAAGTTTTGCTGAAAAAAAGGTGAAGTTAATTAAATATCCGTAAAAAACAACCTCCTTAAATGGTGGAAGCTGACTATGCAGTGGCTGGCTTCCTCCCAAGGAGGTTTTTTGATATGTTCTATAGGTCTTATTTATAAATAGGTTTACATTTGTCTGTAATCCATTGGATTAGAGCAGGGTCATCTGTGGCAGCTAGAAGCTTTGTTCGCACTTGTTCATGGTACTGATTTAAAGCCTCCAGCTCTTGGTCTTTTAGGAGGGCTGGGTCAATAAGCCTTCTTTCCCACGGACATAAAGTGATGGCCTCTAGGCAGAGAGTGTTTTCCATGTCGGAATCCGCCCGACAAAGCACCTGGTTTTCTAGCCTAATACCCAGTTTACCCTCTAGGTACACCCCCGGCTCGATGGTGGTACAGCTGCCTGGCAAAATTTCATGCTGACCGTTTACTCCCCTTGAAAAACCGTGAGGCCCCTCGTGGACAGACAGAAAATGACCAAAGCCATGTCCAGTTCCGTGGGCGTAAGAATACCCAAATTCTGCAAGTCTGTTTCGACAAATTTCATCTAACTCTCGTCCTAAGGTTCCATAAGGAAATTTATGTGAGAACAAAGCAAGATGTGCTGCTAAAACAGCAGTATAGCACCTTACCATCTCCTCGGTAATTTCTCCTAAAGGCACCGTCCTTGTAATATCAGTAGTGCCACGAAGGTACTGGCCTCCAGAATCTATGAGAACCAGTCCGCTTCCTTCTAACTTTTTAGAATTTGCTTTAGGCGGCTGGTAATGAATAATAGCTCCGTTTTCTTTAAATCCTGCAATAGTATCAAAGCTAACACTTTTAAAGTCTTTTATCTTTCCCCTTTCCTCTAAAAGCCGCTGTGATATGGAAAACTCGTCAGTTAAGTTGGTAGGCGTCTGCTTTTCTAGCTCCATTAAAACTTTCGACACAGCTAGGCCGTCATCAACGGCAGCTTCCTTCATTTGTCGCTGCTCTACATGGTTTTTTATAGCTTTTAGCTCATCTATTATAGAACTTTTAAAAACTGGCGTGCAGCTAGGATGAAGCTTCATATAAGCCAGGTGGCAACAGGTGGCAGGGTCCATGAAAATATTGGCATTTCTAAGGCCTTCCAGATGTTCCCAAACTTCATCGTATTCCTTAATAATTACAGATTTACGACAAAGGTTCTGGCTTTTTAATTTCTTAGTATTTACAAAGAGGATTACTGAATTTGGCGTAATTAAAGAAAAACTGTAAAACACAGGAGTTTGCTCCAGGTCACTACCTCTAAGATTGAAAAGCCATGCGTTTTCATCTAAATGGGAGACCAGATAGTACTGACATCCTGCCTTTGACATAGCAAAACGAACTTGCTCAATTTTAAACTTATAGGCAGCTCCGCAGTAAGTAATAGGATAGTCGTAAATTTCATTATAAGTTGGCTCAGGCTTTTGAGGCCAAATAAGCTGATCTATATCTGTTCTAGCTAAAATCGATGCCTTCGTCTTGGAGAAGTACCAGGCTTGCTCTATGGAAACGTGAAGGGGATTGTAAGCTAAAACATCTTCTTCCCTTAGATTTTCTGCTATGTAACTGTATACTGTAGGAACGTTAGGCATTCCGTCCTTCATAAGCTCTATGCCGTTATTTGCCAGTTGTTGCTTTGCTTGAAGGTAGTATCTGCCATCTGTCCACAAATATGCCTTATCTTTTAGAATTAACAGGCTTCCAGCAGAACCTGTAAAGTCGCTGAGAAACTGCCTTAGTTGATAAGATGGACCGATAAATTCGGACCCGTGTGGGTCTGATGTGGGAACGAACAAAGCAGTAGCTCCCAGTTTTTCCATAATTTCCCTACAATGCTTTAATTTCTGGTTAACCATAATGCACCTCTGATTTAAGTGTTTTCTTAATTTCTACATAGTTTTCTGCTTTTAATTGTTGTCATCCACTTTAACAGCCGGTAGTTTAGATAGAATCAAAAAACTGATGAAACCAATGATTATACCGCTTCCGATGCCTGCAAAAGTTAGTACCGGCATGTAAGCAAAGACTTTTAAATCACCCAGGACCAAAGCAGCTACCGTCAGCTGACCGATGTTGTGAAACACTCCACCTGCCATGCTGACTCCAACAATGCTAAACCAGCCTGTTTTCTTAGCAACAGCCATGATTGCAAGGCTTAAAAGCCCGCCGCCCAGTGAGTACATGGCACCAAAAAGACCTGTAAACAGAAGGCCGGCAGTAAAAATCCTAATTAAATTTATCCAAAGGGCAGGTGCTGCTCCTAGCCTGTAGAGAACCACGATAATCACTATATTGGCAAAGCCGATTTTAAGGCCTGGCACAGGTAGAGGAATTGGGATTAACAGTTCTATGTATGAAAATATTAAAGCGAGGGCAGCAAACAAAGCACCTTCTGCGATTTTCCTATTCTGCGATTGAGTCAAAACCGTCATCACCTCCCTTTACGGTCAAAACTAGTCTATGGGGCAGGCAAACTATGGACTGGTTTGTTTTGCTTATGCGTCCATCTTTAAGACACTTGCCTCCTGGGCAGTTTGAAAATGTCATTTGCGCCTTTCCGTCTTTTATGGTAATCTTATTGATATGTGAACCGTCTTTAACGGTGTAAGTCCCGTTTTTAGATAGGGGGTAGGTTCCGTATACCTTGCCGTTTAATGTTACAACTAAGGTATCACCTGGCTTGCTTAAAGCCATTGAACCGTATGAAAATAGGCCTCCTAGGGCCAAAAGTATTATTAATAGCACAATGTCGGCTTTCTTGATCAATTTAAACATGGAAGCTCCTTGAAAGGTAATATTATGAAAAAACGAATTTTAAGTTTAGGGATAATGACCCTAATGATTGCAGGAATAATTATAACACACACCAGTTGTAGTGAAAAGATGGAACCAGTATCGAAGGAAGGCTACTACCTAGATACTGTTTGTAACATTACTGTTTACTCCATGGAAGGTGGCGGTAGCCAGGAAGCTGCAGAAAAAGTCATAGACGGCGCATATAAAGTGTGTGCTGACTATGAAAAGAAGCTTAGTAAGACAATTCCAGAATCTGAAATTTACCAGATCAATCACAGTGGAGGTGCTGCGGTAGCTGTTGATGACGAGACGGCTGCTTTGATAAATAAAGCTGTTGATTATGGAAAGCTATCAAAGGGACAATTTGATGTTACTATTGGTAGGGCCAGCGATCTTTGGAACTTCCAAACAGAGACTCCTAGTTTGCCAGACGATGCTAAGCTTAAGGCGGTTTTGCCTCACATAGATTATAGAAATATTAAAGTTGACGGTAACAAAGTGTCTTTGACAGACCCTGAAAGTGAAATAGATTTAGGCGGTATTGCTAAAGGCTATATTGCTGATAAGATGGCTGATTATATGGAGAAAAATAAGGTTACTGGTGCCGTTATAAATCTTGGTGGCAACGTGTATGCATTAGGTTATAAAGACGGTAAATCTCAGCCTTTTAAAATCGGCATAAGAAAGCCGTTTGATAATGAGGGTAATGTGGTAGGAGCTGTGGAAGTAGGTAATAAGACGGTTGTAACCTCAGGCTCCTATGAAAGAGGCTTTAAAAAAGACGGTGTCTTATACCATCACATTTTAGACCCTAAGACTGGATACCCTAAAAACAGTGGTCTTGCCAGTGTCACAATCATTGGTGGTAAAGATAAATCGGTTGATTGCGATGCGTTAGCTACTATCTGTTTTATGCTAGGACCTGAAGAGGGAATGAAACTGATAAACGGTATGAAGGACTACCAGGCTTTGTTCGTTACGGAAGATGGTAAACAGTTGAAATCAGACAACTTAGAAGGGTTCTCACCTTCTAACTAGGTAAGGAAAGGATTGTATGCGACATATTAAGAAAGTACAAACTTCTGAATCGATGGTAGTAGGTACCTTGCTGGCTGTGGCAGGTGGTTGGCTAGACGCCTATACTTACGTGTGTCGTGGTCATGTATTTGCCAATGCTCAAACTGGGAACGTGGTCTTACTTGGCATTAGCTTATCTCAAGGTGAGTTTCAGCATGCTTTGTCCGCTTTAATTCCGATATTGGCATTTGTGGCCGGTGTTGGAGTTGCGGAGCTGGTAAAAGAGAAATACGGTGCTAAGGATCAGACTTTGTTTCACTGGCGTCACTGGATGATAGGTTTGGAGATTGCAGTGCTGGCAGTTGTAAGCTGCGTACCTGTTGGTGACTATGACAGAATGGTCAACGTGGCAATTTCTCTGGCTTGTGCTGTTCAGTTTCAGACCTTTAGGAAGGTAAGGGGCAACCCTTTTTCTACAACTGTTTGTACCGGTAACATGAGAAGCGGCACAGAAGCCTTATGTAGATATTTAAAATGGCGTAAATGGGCAGATGTCCATAGGGCTGTCTGCTCTTATGGAGTAACTGTGGCCTTTGTAGGAGGGGCATGCTTAGGTGCCTTTGTTTCAATACACTGGGATGCAGTGAGCATTCCTCTAGTAATGATAATATATGCCTTGGTTTACGTATTGATGCTGGAAGATGAGCACAGGTATTCGTAAATGTAAGGGAACTATAAGTGATAATAGAAAGTGCTGTATACCTTTGATATTAAGGTGTACAGCACTTTTATGTTTTAGCTGGGCGTTATTTATAGGATGCCGTTATCCACTGCTCGATGAGCCATGGTATTTGATCAAGTGGTAGCTGACTATAATAAAAATAAATGTTTTTCTCCTTTGTGTCCAGCTGATCCTTTGAAAGCCCAACTATTGTCGCCCTGATACCTAGTTGACGCCCCAGTTCTATAATTTCCTGCGAAGATTTTTGGCAGCTAAAACTCATCATAATGGCAATTCCAGATTGTCGTTGGCTACAGCTGACACCTAGGTCCTTAAACTTTTCGATGGTGTCCAAGGTAAGTTGCAATTTTTGGCCACAGGCCGCTCTCAACTTTCTAATAGAAGTCCAGTAATATCCGTTTTTCATAAACAAAGCCAGGGTCAAAGCCTCTACCTTGGAGCATGTTTGGCTATAGTCTGCTTTGATCTTATCGAAAATTTTCACAAGTTTCCAAGGGAGAACCATGTAACTTATTTTTATTGCTGGAAAAAGGGTGGAGCTGAAAGAGCCTAGATAAATTACTGATTCCTTTGTTTCTAAGCTTTTAATGGGAGGAACCGGCTTGCCGAAGTATCTAAGCTCGCTATCGTAGTCGTCTTCTATTATGTAACTTCCGCATTTTTTTGCCCAATTAAGAAGCTGATAACGCCTAGCAACAGGCATGAGGCTTCCTGTTGGAAATTGGTTAGATGGGCTTACATAAACGGCAGTAGGCCTCCCTTTTGGCAGCTGCTCTATGCTGATACCATCATCTGAAACAGGAATCCGCTTTATGAGAAAGCCGTTGTCTCTAAAAATGTTTTGAACAGGCAAATAGCAAGGATCTTCTGTTGCTATGGTCTTTAGGTCTTCCAGTTTCAAAATACGACATAGATGGCTAGTAAGCTGCTGTGTTCCTGCTCCTATGATTATTTGCTCAGGGTGGCAGCTAACATCTCGAGAACGATGAAGGTACGTTGCCAGCTCTTGTCGTAATTGGTATTCGCCTTTTATATCGCTTTCGGAAAATAGAAGTTCTTGATATTGATTGAACACCTTAGAGGTGCATTTTTTCCACTTTTGAAAATCGAAGTTAGAGGTGTCGCAGATATAAGGTTGCTTAGCAGAACCTTCCTCGTAGGCTTCTGTTTCCTTTTGGTCGTTACAGGAGTTTACAACTTCAGGCAAAGTGCATACGAAATAACCTGATTGAGGCTTACTGGTTATGTAGCCTTCAATTAGCAGTTGGTCATAGGCTAACTTAACAGTAGTAAGGCTGAGGCCGCTTTCTTTGGATAGTTTACGCAAGGAAGGCAGTCTCTCTTCTGCTTTTAAGGTGCCGTTTACGATTTTATCTCGTATGTTTTCATATAATTGTATATAAAGAGGGCCATAGGCCCTCTTTTCATTTAATGATATTGCTAGTCTTTCAATATTTTGCATAAGTCTCTTTCTTTCAAATAAGAATTAATAAGAGCAAAAGGTTTATTTCTTGAATATTTTAAGTGACTTGCTTTGATATGCCAATAAACCTAATATAGCAATCATTGCAATCAGGTATAGATAAATACCTATGGAGCCTGACACAGATGCATAGCTACTGTTAAAAGCAATGGCTTTCACTATTAGTCTCAGTTTAACAAACAGGTATAAACCTTCTAATAGGCCTAATGCAGCAACTACGATAGCAACCATTTCTTGCTTTGCTACGTGAAGAACTACTGGTGCAGCAGTTAACACAAAGACGATTAGTTTACCGATAAAGCCTCTGGATTCAAAAATTGTCATAGACTCTTTAACTCCGAAAAGTGTTACAGAAACAGCTGGTAGGAACATTGCCACAAGGGCTACTAAAGTAGCAGCTGCCATAGCTATTATTATAGGATTTTTTCTAGCTTCTGCAATGTCCTGAGATGTCGGTATGCTGTTTTTCGCATTTTTAGTAAAGTCCTTTAAGTCGTTAGAAAGCTTATCGGCGTCAATTTCAATGGAAATGGATTTTTTATTGCCTTGTGCTCCACTTGCCTGCGTTGCCGTTTCTTGGTTGGCAGACACTTTAGCAGCTTCTGTGAACCCATCGTCTTTCTTTGTTGCTGCTTCGGTAAAATTGTCGCTCTTAGGGCTTGCTGTTTCCGTAGAGGCATTACTTGTTTGTGCTGTAGCTTCTTTAAAACCATCGTTTGTAGTCTTTGAAGCCTCTGTAAAACCATTACTTTCAGCTGTCTTGTTTCCTAGCATGCTTTTGGTTTCGTTACTCATTGATAAATCTCCTTTCTTAAATAAACACATAAAATATCGTATTTTAAAAGAATTTTCCAAAAAAATACCATATTCTTATTAGAATTATAACATTTTTAACCAATTCTGTAAAGGTTTATAAAGGTGTATAATGGCTGGCTAACTCTGGTTGATAGGAACCTTTAAGTGTTGTATAATAATAGCTTAGAAATATGGAGAAATAAATATGAAACAAGGAAAACAGATAGTTGAAATAGATAACGTATCCTTTTGCTATGGAAGCAGTCATCAAACTGGAGAGCAAGGAGAAGAAATCAAGGCCATCGATGGACTTAATCTGACAATTGAAGAGGGAAGCTTCACTGCTATCATTGGTAGAAACGGCTCAGGAAAGTCCACTTTATCTAAACACTTAAACGGCTTGCTACTTCCTACTGAAGGCACTGTGTATATTGGCGGTTTTGATACAAACGATGAAAATGCTATATGGCAGGTACGACAGCTGGCAGCCATGGTTTTTCAAAATCCTGATAACCAGCTGGTGTCATCTATTGTAGAAGATGATATTGCCTTTGGACCGGAAAATTTAGGTGTCGACCCTAAAGAAATCAGAAAGAGGGTTAATGATGCTTTGAAAGCAGTGGGCATGGAGCAGTATTCTCGGAAGTCACCTCACATGCTTTCTGGCGGTCAAAAACAGAGAATCGCCATTGCAGGTGCCATAGCTATGAGGCCTAAAACCATAATTTTTGATGAGCCTACTGCCATGTTAGATCCAGCAGGTAGAAAAGAAATAATGAATATTCTCAAGCAGTTACATAACGAGGGTATTACAATTATTCTAGTTACTCACTTTATGGAAGAGGCGGCTTTGGGACAGCGAATTATAGTTATGGATAGAGGCAAGGTGTTGCTAGATGGAAGTCCGCAAGAGGTTTTCCAGCAAGAGGAGTTTCTGGAAGAAGCTGGGCTAAAAGTACCTTATGCTGTAAAGATCGCTGAAAAGTTAAGGGATAGGGGAATAGAAGTTCCTGTTGAAATTATTACGGAAGAAGGATTGGTTGAGTACCTATGTCAATACGTGTAGACGAGCTTACATACCTATATAAACAGCCTGGCGAAGTTAGACCGGCCTTGGATAATGTGTCTTTCTCAATAGAAGATGGAGAAATCATCGGTATTATTGGCCATACTGGTAGCGGTAAGTCCACATTGTTACAACACTTAAACGGCTTGCTAAAGGCTACATCAGGAACTGTATTTATAGATGGAGTTAATATTTATGAAGGCAAGGAACAGGCAAAGCTAGCTAGAAGCAAGGTTGGACTAGTGTTCCAATATCCAGAGTATCAACTATTTGAAGAAACTGTTCATGCAGATGTTGCTTTTGGACCAAAGAACTTATCCATGAACGAAGATGAAATCAATATGGCTGTTAAAGAGGCTATTAGTTTGGTTGGCCTCAACTACGACAGCGTAAAAGACAGATCGCCTTTCGAACTTTCTGGAGGTCAGAAGCGAAGAGTTGCCATAGCAGGAGTCATAGCTATGAAGCCTAAAATTCTCATTTTAGATGAACCAACTGCAGGTCTTGATCCTGAAGCTCATGAGGAAATCATAGATATGGTTTTGGATATTCATAGAAAACAAGGCTGCACCATAATATTCGTAAGTCATAACATGGATGATGTGGCCCGAATATCAGACAGAGTAATGGTAATGAACGGTGGGAAACTGGCTTTAATGGACACGCCTGATAATGTGTTTAAAGAAACGACAATGCTCAGGTCCTTGGGACTAGATGTGCCTCAGGGGACGGGGCTTTTATGTAAACTGAAAGATAAGGGTCTTTCCATTGAGCCATCTTTAGTAGATGAAGAACAGTGTGTGGAAAAAATAATGGATTGTATAGATAGAAAGAAATTGAAAGATGATTAGAGATATTACTTTAGGACAATACTATGATGCTAGGTCACCTATACACAGACTGGACCCTAGAAGTAAAATTCTAGGAACTATTGTGTATATAGTTGCTTTGTTTTTGGTAGAAAGCTGGCTTGGCTTCGCTGTGGCCATTTTGGGCTTAGCCTTGGTGACTGCTTTGTCGAAGGTGCCACTTTCCTTTATTTTAAGGGGAATGAAACCTATACTGTTCATACTGATATTTACATTTTGTCTAAATATATTTATGGCAGATGGAAGAATTTTGTGGCAATGGAAGTTTTTAAAAGTGACAGATGAAGGTGTTCACATTGCTATTTTCATGGCAGTAAGGCTTATTTTGCTCATTATAGGGTCATCTTTGCTGACTTTGACAACAAAGCCAATTTCCATGACCGATGGCTTGGAAAAATTGCTACGCCCTATGTCATACGTCGGTATGCCTGCGGAATACATTGCCATGACAATGTCCATCGCTCTTAGGTTCATACCGCTTCTTTTGGAAGAAACAGACAAGATAATGAAGGCTCAGCAGGCAAGAGGCGCTGATTTTGAAACTGGAAACATTTTTAGAAGAGCCAAGGCCCTAGTCCCTATTCTGGTGCCGCTTTTTATCAACACATTTAGGATTGCTGAAGATTTAGCTATGGCTATGGAAGCTAGATGCTATCACGGTGGTCCAGGGAGAACTAGAATGAATGCTATTGCGTTTTCGTGGATTGACTGTGTTTTCGGATTTTGTTTAGTTTGCTTTTTAGCAGTTATTATTACATTTAAAATAATGGGGATTTAGGAAGGATAGGAAGGCTCCAGTGAGACAACGAAAAATAAAAGACGTAGAAAATAAGATACTGGTGTATCAGAACAGGATGATTGAGGCTCCTGAGAATTGCAAGGGACATTGGAATCAGTTGTTTGGCAATGACAAGCCTATTTATATAGAAATTGGCTCAGGTAAGGGTCAGTTTATCAGAGATAACGGCTTAACATATAAAGAGCGTAATTTCATTGGTGTAGAGGGACAAAAATCAGTGGCTTTTATGGCTTTACGCAAGATCGATGAAGCCAAGGTGGAAAATGTAAAGATGGTAACTTGTTTTGTGGACCATCTAACAGAATGGTTTGAAGAAGGGGAGTTAGATGGCATATATTTAAACTTTAGCGACCCGTGGCCTAAGGAAAGACATGCAAAGCGTAGATTGACTTATGGGCCGAAATTGTTGGAATACTGTAAGGTGTGCAAGGACACTGGTTTTATACAGTTTAAAACCGACAATGATCAGCTATTTGATTACACGCTTTCTCAGATAGAGGAGTTTGGGTTGACTGTGCTGGAATTAAGTAGAGATTTACATCAAAGCAACTACGTCCAAGGTAATATAATGACCGAATACGAAGAGAAATTCAGCCGAAGTGGTAAAAATATAAACTATGTAAAAATTAGTGGAAAGGTGGAAATTTGATGAGCAATAATCTTATGGCAGTAATAAACGGCCGAACTATACCGAAGGAAGACAAGATTTTCAGTATAAACGGAAGAGCGAAGGCTATGATTGCAGAAAAAGGGAAGGAGCAGGTGGTAAATGGCACAATAGGTGCTTTGCTTGACGATGAAGGCAATTTAATGGTCCTTCCTACTGTGGAAAAGGTGTTTAAAAGCTTGACTGCTGATGAATACTGCGCTTATGCTCCAATTGCTGGAAGTCAGGAGTTTAGACAGGCTGTTATTGAGTCTGCTTTGTTGGATTTTCAAACTCAAAGACATGTAAGGGCGGTGGCTACTCCAGGAGGAACTGGTGCTTTGAAAAATGCCATAGCCAATTATTCTAAAGAAGGTGACAGCGTGTTAACGGCAGATTGGTTTTGGTCGCCTTATGGTACTATTGCAGGGGAACTTGGTAGGAATGTGGAAACTTTTCCTCTTTTCGACGATGCTGGAAAATTTAACCAACAGGCTTTTAAAGCTAAAATGATGGACTTAGGTTCACGCCAAAGCCATATTGTTGTTATTTTAAACACACCGGCTCATAACCCTACTGGATACGCTTTAGATAAGACGGATTGGGAAGGTATTAAAACCACTATGGAAGAAATGGCACCTAACGTAAGGGTGGCTCTTGTTATAGATACTGCATACATTGATTTTGCTGGTGATGAAAAGGAATACCGTCAATTTTTTGCCGTGGTGGAGCAGATGCCGGAAAATGTTCTTCCTATGATAGCTCACAGTATGTCTAAGACTTTTACTATGTATGGGATGAGATGTGGAGCAATTATTTGCCTGGCTTCTAGCGAGGCAGTTGCAGAGGAATTCGACAAGGTATGTCAGTTTTCATCAAGAGCCAGCTGGTCTAACTGCTCAAAGGCAGGCCAAAGCGTAATAGCTAGGATCTATCAAGACGACCAGCTGAAAGAAGCTGTTTCAAAAGAACGTGAACAAGTGAGAGACATGCTGCTGGAAAGAGGGAAGGCCTTTGAAGATGCAGCTAAGAAAGTAGGATTGCCTATGGTTCCTTTCGATGGAGGATTCTTCGCATCTATACCGACAGATAATGCCAATGCTCTAGCAACAAAGCTAGAGAAGGAGGGAATCTTCCTAGTTCCTTTGGCAAAGGGCCTTAGAGTTTCCATTGCCTCAGTCCCTAAGTGGCAATGTGAGATGCTTCCTGAAAAAATTAA
>F241_Great_Cormorant__coassemble_666_pt1 | contig 15123 bp, 12 predicted proteins | sample F241_Great_Cormorant__metabat2_high_PE_004 | metagenome-assembled genome bin F241_Great_Cormorant
GTTTGCTTTGGCCGATTATGGGGATGTAAAGGTTTCGACGGGGGTGTTGAAGCTGGATAAGCGAGCCGTAGTTGCCAAGTCTACGTTAAAAGTGGCAAACTTAAATATAAACGCAAAAGAAAATAATAATTTCGCATTAGCTGCATAAGACAGCGCGCGTGTCACCTTTAGTTTACCTGTAGGCTAAAGTGCTGGCATCGACTATACAGGAAAACTTTTCAGGAGTTCTCGGTACTGAAAGGGAACAACGAGATAGTCTTTAGTTTACTCCGCTAACTGAGGTGCTGAAGGCGAAGTTTAAAAGTTAGCTGCGCTCGGAGAAAGTCTAGTGAATGTGCTTTCGGACGCGAGTTCGACTCTCGCCATCTCCACCAAATAAATAGCAACAATACTTTATTCCACCAAGGGTACTACCTTGGTGTTTTTTATAAGAAATTCTATATCATATAAATATAATCATATAAATATAAAATTTTGCAATATGGTTAATAAAATGGTAAAATAAGTGTTCCAGATGAATGTAAGTTGTAGTGTTTTAAGGAGGAATTTATGAAGAACTTAAAGAAGTTAACTATGTTACTTTTAGTAGTAGCAACAGTTTTCGCTCTTGCATCTTGCGGAGATAAGAAAGATGGAGGAGAAACAGGCAAGGCAGAAGGACCTTATCCTGTAACTATTACTACTTATGACGGAGATGGACAGGAAATCAAAGAAACTTTTGACAAGGCTCCAGATAAAGTAATAGCAGTGTATCAAGGCAATATCGAAACAATGATCGCTCTTGGTCTAGAGGACAAGGTTATTGCATCTTACGGACTAGACAATGAGGTTAAACCAGAGTGGAAAGCTGGTTTTGAAAAGATGCATTACCAAAATAAACCTTTTGCTCCAGATAAGGAATTAGTGTTATCGCAAAAACCTGATTTCATCTTTTCATGGGGATCGCTATTTGGACCTAAGACTTTAGGAAGTGGAAAGGACTGGGTTGATAAGGGTATCAACATTTACATTAACACTAACACTAGAAAAGATGGTAGCAGAACTCTTGATAACGAGTACAATGACATCCTAAACATCGGTAAGATTTTTAACGTAGAGAAAAAGGCAACAGAGCTTGTTGACTCTATGAAAGACAAAATAAAGAAGGTTAAAGACCAGGTAGGCAAAGACCAAAGCGTTTCAGTAGCTATTTTAGAGCCTGAAAAAGAAGGCACATTAAGAAACTACGGAAAAGAAAGCCTAGGTGGCGACATGGTTACTCAGTTAGGAGGAAAACTTGTAGCTCCAGATGCTAAATCAATGGGCAAGGAAGACCTTCTAAAGGCTGACCCAGACACTATCTTTGTTGTTTACATGGCTTATGCAGGAGATAATCCTGAAGAAGTAAAAGCAAAGCAACTAGATGCAATTATGAAAGATCCAGCTTTTGCTTCTTTGAAAGCTGTTAAGAACAATAACGTTCACCTAATTATGCTAGGTGACATGTATGCAAGTGGACCTAGAACTGCTGATGGAATTGAAGCATTTGCAAAGGGAATGTACCCAAATATTAAGTTATAAGGGTATCCTTTGAAAAAGGCTAAAACAACACATTAAGTCGCACAAGACGATAAAATATTTTGAAAGCAGCGGTAATGAAAATGACTAAAACTAAGACTACAGGAGAGGTTAGATGGAAAAGTAACCTAAGTCTAAGTTTAATAGTTGTGGGTCTCATTATAATTACTGCAGTAAGCCTTGTAGTTGCGGTTACTTATGGAACTACAGAAATAACTGTTAGGGAAGTGTATAAAGCAATTATCGGCTCTGCTCTTGATCAAATGGGAGCAGCAGGAAAGGTTAGTTACGATCAGACCGTAGCTACTATTGTACTGGAAATAAGACTACCGAGACTAGTCCTTGCAGTGCTCATAGGAATAGGTTTATCTATTTGTGGAGCAGTTATGCAGGCTATAGTTAAAAACCCTTTGGCAGATCCTTACATCCTAGGAATTTCATCTGGAGCAACCCTAGGTGCAACTGCCTCTGTTATGTTAGGAATAGGTAGTTTCTTTGGAACTAATGCAATGGGCATCATGGGCTTTTTAGGAGCCCTTGGTGCATCTTTTTTAGTAATGGGACTTTCATCTATTGGAGGCAAATCTAATTCTATTAAACTTATTTTAGCGGGTACTGCAGTAGGCGCTGTATGTAGCGCTGTATCTAACTTCATTATTTTCGTATCAAATAAAAAAGAAGCTTTGTCACAGATAGTACATTGGCAGATGGGTAGCATGGCAGGAGCTGGATGGGTTAGCAATATGGTAATAGCAATCATTATGATTAGCGGAATGATATTTTTCTGGACTCAGTTTAGAGTGCTTAACATGATGCTCATGGGAGACGACGTTGCTATAACCTTAGGCACTAACTTACAGCCTTACAGAACGGTGTACCTTACTATTACATCGCTTATGGTGGGTTTTGCTGTATACATTGCAGGTATGGTTGGCTTTGTTGGGTTAGTAATTCCGCACATTGTGAGAATGGTAGTAGGAACAGATCACAAGAAGCTGATTCCAATCGCTGCACTTGTAGGCGGCATTTTCCTAATGTGGGCCGATGTATTTTGTAGAGTAATAATCAAAGGTGCTGAAATGCCAATAGGAATTTTAACTTCCCTAATAGGTGCACCTCTATTTATCTATATGATAATTAAAAGTAAATATGGATTTGGAGGTGGTCAGTAATGACAATGATAAGGACTAAGGATATAGAAGTTTCCTTTGACGGCAAAGCTATTTTAAAAAAGGTTTCTTTAAACTTTGAACAAAATAAGTTAATTGGAATTATAGGACCAAACGGCAGTGGAAAAACCACATTGCTAAAATGCATATATCGAGTTTTAAAAGCAGATAGCGGCCAGGTAGTGGTAAATGAGAAGGAACTTTGGGATATGAGCCCTAAAGAGTCTGCTAAGGCTATGTCTGTTGTGGCTCAGCACAATTATTATAACTTTGACTTCACAGTTGAAGAAATCGTATTAATGGGCAGAGCACCTCATAAAAAGCCTTTAGAAGCTGATACAAAAGATGATTATGAAATTGTCCATGATGCCTTGAAAAAAGTTGGAATGTATGATTTTCGTTATAGAATATTTTCCAGCCTTTCTGGAGGAGAACAGCAAAGAGTAATCTTGGCAAGAGCCCTTGCTCAACAGACGAAATGTTTGATTTTAGATGAACCTACCAACCATCTAGATATAAAATATCAGCTAGAACTTATGAAATTGGTCAAAAGCCTTGATATTACAGTGATAGCAGCCATTCATGACTTGAATATCGCCTCAATGTATTGCGATGAAATTATTGTAATGAAAGACGGTCAAGTTCAAGATCAAGGAACTGCTCATCAGGTGTTAACACCTGAGTTTGTGGAAAAAATATACGGAGTCAACAGCAAAAAAATAAACCTAGAAGATGGTACTACTAGGATTATCTTTATATAAGCTCAACTTAAATTTTCCAATTTTATTTGGGTGATGAATAATTATTCGAAGAATTTGTAAACGGAGCTATCTAAGTAGGGGACTACTGGATCAGCTTCGTTTTTAAATTTCCACCAACAAAATAGCTGTGAGGTAAATCCGGCGTCCTCTAAGGCTGTTTTTAACACTTTACCATATTTATACTCCATGGACTGGACGTGGTGAGAAGCTAGCCATGATGCCTTGGAACGATCCTCATAAGGACTGGGCATAGGAAGTAATTTACCGTCTTTATTTGCCAGTGCAAGGTCAAGCTCCATTCCGTTGTACTTTGACGGAACTATATTGCTTTTATCCTCATCTTCAGGGGGCAAAGCAACTAAATGGCTGTCAGGTAAAAGTTGCCACATCTTCTTTTGAACATCGATAGGCCTAAAGGCATCCCAAATAACAAGTTTAAATCCTTGATTCCATAGGCTCGTTGTTGCAGCTTGAAGTCTTTTAAAAGTTTCGACTTCAACAAGGCAAAGCTTGCTTTGATAAATAGGTCTTTTTAGTATGTTATCTTCTGAGCAATACTTTAAATTAACAATAGGCATCATTTCCTGACTAAAGTTGCTAGTGACTGAAACTAAACTTTTGAACGTATTTTGTGTCATAAATTCCTTCTTTCCCGATTAAATAGTAATAGACTAAATTTATCGCATTGTAATAATCTATATATTATAAGTATATTTAAGTTTTTGATATTTGGCAATAAAAATATAGAAATTTAATGTAAATGGTGTAGACTTTGTGAGCTTTGTTTATTTAAATTGAATAGTGGAGGTGTATGGAGTATAATAGTTATGCAAGTAATTTCATGCTTCAAAAAGGAGGATCTAATTATGAAGATGAAGAAAGTTCTTATTCTAGGTCTTTGTGCTGTTGCAGCAGTTGGGCTGTTTGCATGTGGCGGTGACAAGAAAGACACAAGCAAAGGCGATAATTTCGAAATCGCAATGATTACTGACAAGGGAACTATTGACGATAAGTCTTTTAACCAGGGAACTTGGGAAGGTATCAAAGAGTTTGCTGAAAAAAACAACAAGACTTACAAGTATTATCAGCCAACTGAAGATGCTGACGCTGCTAGAATGGAGCAAATAGACTTAGCTGTTAAAAATGGAGCTAAGATCATTGCTACACCAGGTTTCTTATTTGAAAAGAGCATTTTCACAGCTCAGAATAAGTATCCAGATGTTAAATTTATCTTAATCGATGGAAACCCTGTAAATCCAGAAACAAATAAAGTTGAAATCGGTAAAAACACAGTAGGTATTACATTTAAAGAACAGGAAGCAGGATATCTTGCAGGATATGCAGCTGTAATGAACGGATATACTAAGCTTGGTTTCATGGGTGGACAGCCAGTACCAGCAGTAGTTCGTTATGGTTATGGATTCGTTCAGGGAGCAAACGATGCTGCAGCTAAGAAAAATGTTAAAGTAGACATTAAGTTTGGATATGCTGGAGATTTCAATCCAAGCCCTGACATTCAAACTAAGGCAGCTGGTTGGTATGCTTCTGGAACTGAAGTAATATTCTCTTGCGGTGGCGGAATCTATTCTTCTATTACAGCAGCAGCAGAAGCAGCAGGCAAGGCAGTTATCGGTGTTGACGTTGACCAGAGCGGTGAATCACAGACAATTGTAACTTCTGCAACTAAGGGACTAAGCGTTGCTGTAGAAAAAGAATTAAAGGCTTTCTATGATGGAAAATTCCCAGGTGGAGAAAGCGTAGTTCTTGGAGCTAAAGACGACGCAGTAGGTCTACCGATGAAGACTTCTAAGCTAGAAAAATTTACTCAAGCAGAATACGATGAAGTTTTTGCTATGCTAAAAGAAGGTAAGGTAAATATTCCAACAGATACTGATGTTAAGGCCGCAAATGAGCTTAACGTACCTTCAGTAACAGTTGAAGTAGTTTCATAATAAGGTTAAATTACCTTAGGAAATATACAGGTAAATCCGGTTATTTCCGTACATTAAAATAGTAAATTAAAGAGATAGCAGCAATGTGAACGTCTGTGACAGAAACATACAAGCTATCTCTTTTCACGTAATGAGAGGTATCGATGAAATATAGAGGAATAATTTTCGATTTAGATGGAACTTTGCTTGATACTGTAGAAGACTTACAAGTTGCAGCAAACAAAGCTCTTACTGACTATGGTTATAGAGAATTGTCCTATGATGAAACTATGGACTGCCTTGGAAAAGGTTTTGAGCAGCTCCTGATAGACGGTATGAATAAAGATCAACGGAAAGAATCCGATTTGAACTTAGTAGAATCCATGCTGGAAATCTTTAAGGATGAGTATCATAAAACATATATGAACAAAACAAAAGCCTACGATGGGATTCTTTCTCTTCTTAGACAGCTACAGGAAGCGGGAATTAAAATGGCTATAAACACAAATAAAGGACAGGCGTATGCAATTAACTTGGTAGATAAGTATTTTTCGAATATTGGCTTTGTTACGGTAGTGGGAGCTGGAGCAGGTTACAACAAGAAACCTTCCCCTGAAGGTGCAGAAGAAATCCTCAGGCTCATGTCTGTGGGTCGAGAGCAGGTGCTGTATGTAGGTGATAGTCAAGTTGACTTAAAAACAGCAGAAAATTGTGGGCTTGATTGTGCTTACGTAAGCTGGGGATTTAGAAGCCCCGATCAGGTAGCTAATTTGCATCATAAGTACAGGGTGGATAGACCAGAAGAACTGCTAGATATTATAGGAATGGAAACAACTAAGTAAATATGTTGGAAATGTTACTTTGACAAAGCAAGGCTCATGTTGTATTATATGTAATGGTAAATAAATTTACATGAGAGATATGGAGGATGTAATGAAGATATTAGTAATCAACTGTGGAAGCTCTTCTCTAAAATATCAGGTACTTGATATGGAGAATGAGGCTCTACTAGCTAAAGGTTTAGTAGAAAGAATCGGTATTGATGGTTCAGTTATAACTCACGAGAAAATCGGTGACGAAAAATGGAAGAATGAAGTTCCGATGAAGGACCACAAAGATGCAATCGAACAAGTTCTTGCAGCAGTTCAAAACCCAGAGCACGGTGTAGTTAAAAACATGGCAGAAATTGGAGCTGTAGGACATAGAGTTGTTCATGCAGGTGAGAAGTATGCTGAGTCTGTGCTAATTACAGATGATGTAATTGCGGCACTAGAGGAATGCGTTGAATTAGCACCACTACACAACCCACCTAACCTATTAGGTATTGCGGCTTGTCAAGAATTAATGCCTAACACTCCAATGGTAGCAGTGTTTGATACAGCTTTCCATCAGACTATGCCACCACATGCATATCTTTATGCAATTCCTTATGAATACTATGAAAACTATAAAATCAGAAGATATGGTTTCCACGGGACTTCACATAAGTACGTTGCACAGAAAGCTGCAGAAATGCTTAACATCAATGTGAACGATCTTAAATTAATCACTTGCCACTTAGGAAACGGAGCTTCTGTATCTGCAATTAAACATGGAAGATGCATCAATACTTCGATGGGATTCACACCATTAGAAGGATTAGTAATGGGTACTAGATGTGGAGATATCGACCCAGCTATCGTTACATACATCAGAAAGAAAGAAAACTTACCACAAGGTACAGTAAACGAAATCTTAAATACAAAGTCTGGTGTTCTAGGTGTTTCAGGAGTATCTTCTGACTTTAGAGATCTAGAAGTTGCAGTTGCCGAAGGAAATGAAAGAGCTGCTCTTGCTTTAAGAATGTTCGCTCAGAGAGTTAGATTCTACATTGGTGCCTACATTGCAGAAATGAACGGTGTTGATGCTATTATCTTTACAGCAGGAGTTGGTGAAAACGATATCTCAATGAGAGAAATCATCTGTACAGATTTAGGAAATCTAGGTATCAAGCTAGATCCTATAAAGAACAAGGTAAGAGGTAAGGAAACAATTATCTCTGCTGAGGATTCTAAGGTTAAGCTAATTCTTGTACCTACAAATGAAGAGTTGATGATTGCAAGAGATACTTATGACATCACTAAAAAATTAGGAAAATAGTAATTGACAATATACTAAGTGTAGTATATAATTTAGAAGTTGACGCAAATTATAGAATTTGATATAAAGAAACTGAGTATGAGGAGGTGTAGAAATGGCAGTACCTAAGAGGAAAACATCAAAGGCTAGAAGAGACAAGAGAAGATCTCAGAATATGAAGAAGACTTTACCTGGTCTATCTCTATGCCCACAGTGTCATGAACCAAAACTTCCACATAGAGTTTGCCCTAACTGTAACTACTATGATGGTAAATCAGTAGTTGCTGAGGCATAAACATGACTTGGATGATCATTGAAAACGGGACGACTATGTCGTTCCGTTTTTTTTGTAAAAGTGTAGTGAAAAAACTTCAATATTTTGGTATAATATTATGAAATGATTAAATTGGAGGTATCCATGAGTAAGAAAGAAAGAAAAGAGAAAACAGCTAAGAAGCGTAAGAAGATTTTAAGAAGATTTGGTCGTTTATCTATGGCAACTGCTGCAGCCTTGGCAATAGTAGCTTTGACCACTGAGGAAACTTCAGAGAAGTAACATAAGTGTTGCCTTTCAAAAGTCATGGAACTCCATGGCTTTTATATGTTAATTACCAGGATTGTATGGTATATATATGAAAATAAGAGTCGTATAAATGAAATAGGGACATATAAGGTTACTATTTTCAATATAGATTAAAAATAAATTAACTTGATAGATTGGAGAAAGAGGAAGGTTAATGTCAGAACAACAGAAAATAATTAATATAGCGGTAATTGCACACGTAGATGCTGGTAAGTCTACGTTGGTAGATGCTTTTTTAAACCAGAGTGGTGTTTTTCGCGCCAATGAGGAAGTTGCAGACTGTGTAATGGACAGTGATGATATAGAAAGAGAAAGAGGTATAACCATATATTCAAAGAATTGCTCCATAATGTATGGTGATACTAAAATTAATATTGTAGATACACCAGGCCACGCAGATTTCTCTTCTGAAGTGGAACGTATAATGAAGACTGTAGACACAGTTATCCTGCTGGTGGACTCCAGTGAAGGCCCGATGCCACAGACTAGGTTTGTACTAAGCAAGTCACTTGAACAAGGTCTAAACCCTATTTTGTTTATAAATAAAATAGACAAGAAGGATGCTAGAATCGATCAAGTAGTTGATGAGGTGTATGAACTGTTTATGGATTTAAATGCTAATGATACTCAGCTTGACTTCCCGATTCTTTATGGAATTGCACGTCAGGGCATTGCAGTAACAGACCCGGCAGATGCACTAAACATCACTGTAGGCGAGGGACAGGAGAAGATTAAACACACTCCAGCAGGCTACGGTGGCCTTGATATAACTCCTCTATTTGACTGTATAATTAATCACTGCAACACTTATGAGGATTTGAGAGAAGAACCTTTACAGCTACAAGTTTCAAGTTTAGGCTACGATGAATACATAGGCAGACTTGGTATAGGTAGAGTGACTAAAGGTGTTATAAAAGAAGGTCAAAACGTAGTTGTAGCTAAAGATGACGGAACCTTGGTAAATAGAAAAATTAATCAGGTTTTCGTATATAGAGGTTTAAAAAGAGTCCCTGTAAAAGAGGCACAGTGTGGCGACATGGTAGTGGTTTCTGGAATCAGCGATATTTCAATTGGAGAAACTATATGTGATGCTCAGAACCCTGAACCTATGGAAATGATAAAAATAGAAGAACCTACACTTTCTATGAACTTCATGGTAAATAAGTCACCTTTTGCAGGTAAAGTGGGCAAGTTTGTCACTTCAAGACATTTAAGAGAAAGGCTAGATAAGGAACTGGAAGTCAATGTGGGTCTAAGGGTAGAAGAAACTGACTCTACTGATTGCTTTAAGGTTTCAGGAAGAGGAGAGCTTCATCTTTCAATTCTTATTGAAAATATGAGAAGAGAAGGTTATGAGCTAGCTGTTTCAAAACCAGAAGTAATTTATAGGAAGGATGAAAGTGGACGCAAGCTAGAGCCAATAGAAGAAGTGGTTGTTTCCGTTCCTGAAGAATACGCAGGCACAGTAATATCAAAGCTGAACTTGCGAAAAGGCATTATGGTTCAGATGACAGGTGAAGGTGGATACAATCGTCTTGAATACCATGTACCAACTAGAGGGCTTTTAGGCTATAGATCGGAATTTATTAATGATACTAGAGGAGAAGGAACTCTTGAAAGAAGGTTTTATTCCTTCGAAGAATATAAGGGCGATATACCAGGAAGAAACAATGGTGTTGCCATTTCAATTGAGGAAGGCGTTGCTACACCGTATGCTTTGTTTAATATAAGTGAACGTGTTCAGATGTTTATTGAACCAGGAACTAAGGTTTACGAAGGTATGATCGTGGGTATGAACTCCAGAACAGAAGATATGGAAGTAAACCCATGTAAAGCAAAGAAGGCTACAAATATGCGAGCTGCAGGAAATGACGATGCTGTTAAATTACCTCCACCAAGGGTCTTTACTTTAGAAGAAGCCTTGGAGTTCATCGATGATGATGAGTTAGTAGAAATTACACCAGAAGATATTAGGTTACGAAAAAAACTGCTTAAAGAAATTGAAAGAAGAAGAGCAGGTAGATAAAGCTAAATATAATTTCAAATGAAAGGTAAGTGGCTATAGGCTTGTTGAAAACGAAAACCAATAGCCAAGGTGGAAATATGAAAGAAATTAAAAAATTTAAAAGGGTGTTAGTAGCCAACAGAGGTGAAATCGCCATAAGAATTTTTAGAGCATGTCAAGAATTAGGTATTAGAACAGTAGCAATTTATTCAGAAGAAGATAAGAATACGCTATTTAGAACCAAGGCCGATGAATCCTACCAAATTGGTAAAGGCAAGGCGCCAGTTGCCGCTTATTTGGGAATTGACGAAATCATTGACCTCGCAAAGAGCAAAGGTGTAGATGCTATTCACCCAGGCTATGGTTTCTTATCGGAAAACACTGAATTTGCTAAGGCTTGTGAGGAGGCAGGTATTGAATTCATCGGACCTACTCACGAAATGATGGACAGACTAGGAGACAAGATAAAGTCTAAAATCGTAGCGGAAGAAGTGGGAGTACCGACTATTCCAGGTGTAGAAAAGGCTATTGCATCTGAAGAAGAAGCTGTTGAGATTGCCGACAGATGTGGCTATCCAGTAATGCTTAAGGCAGCAGCTGGAGGCGGTGGCCGTGGTATGAGAATAGTTAGAAGTAAAGATGACATAGTAAATGAGTATAGAAGTGCTAAAAGTGAGGCTGCTAAGGCCTTTGGTATAGACGATATATTCATCGAAAAGTATTTGGAAAATCCTAAGCACATAGAAGTACAAGTTTTAGGCGATAAAGAAGGTAACTTGGTTCACCTTTACGATAGAGATTGCTCCATACAAAGAAGACACCAGAAGGTTATAGAGTTTACTCCTTCGCAGTGCCTAACAGACCAGCAGAGAAATGCAATCTGCGAAGACGCACTTAAGATTGCAAGAGCTGTTAACTATAGAAGTGCTGGAACTGTTGAGTTTTTAGTTGACCAAAGCGGCAATCACTACTTTATAGAGATGAACCCTAGAATTCAGGTTGAACATACTGTAACAGAAATGGTAACGGGTATAGATATCGTTCAATCTCAGATTTTAGTAGCTCAAGGATATACCTTAGATTCAGAAGAAATTGGTATTAAGAGTCAAGATGATATTGTAGTACGAGGTTGCGCTATTCAGTGCAGAATTACTACTGAAGACCCAGCAAATGGCTTTGCGCCTGATACAGGAACTATCGAGCTATATAGAAGTGCTTCAGGATATGGTATACGTCTTGACGGAGGCAATGGATTTACAGGATCTACAGTAACACCTTACTACGACAGCTTACTTGTAAAAATCACAGCTTGGGCGTTGAAATTCGAAGATACTAGAAGAAAAGTAGTACGTGCCTTAAGAGAAACTCAGATTAAAGGCGTAAAAACAAATATCGGTTTCTTATTAAACGTGCTTCAACATCCTGATTTTAAAGCTGGTCGTTGTAATACAGGATTTATTGCTGCAAACCCTCAGCTACTTGACATAAATACTGGTGAGGACAAGGAACTAAAAGTTTTAAAATTCTTAGGAAATAAAATTGTAAATGAAACTAAAGGTAAAAAACCACAGTTTAATGTACCAATTTTTCCTAAAATTCCGCAAGGCGATATTGATGCTTTGTCCGGAACAAAGCAAATGCTAGATGCTCAAGGTCCTGAAGCCGTTGCAAAATGGGCCTTGGAACAGAAGAAGCTACTTTTGACAGATACTACTATGAGAGATGCCCAGCAGTCACTGATGGCTACTAGGGTAAGAACGGTAGATATGGAAAAAATAGCTCCTGCAGTGGCCTACTACGGACAAGATCTTTTCTCTTTAGAAATGTGGGGAGGAGCTACCTTTGACACTGCATTTAGATTCTTAAAAGAGTCACCATGGGAAAGACTTGAAACTTTAAGAGCCAAAATACCAAACGTAATGTTTCAGATGCTTATAAGAGGCGCAAATGCAGTAGGGTATAAGAACTATCCTGATAATGTAGTTCGTCAATTTGTAAAGGATTCCGCTGCAGCAGGTATTGACGTATTCAGAATTTTTGACTCTCTAAACTGGGTCAAAGGTATGGAAGTTGCTTTAGATGAGACTTTAAATCAAGGGAAACTGGCAGAAGCTTGTATTTGCTACACTGGCGATATTCTTGATGATACTAGGACTAAATACAATCTTGATTACTATATAAAGATGGCTAAGGAACTGGAGAAAATGGGTACTCACATCTTAGGTATCAAAGATATGTCAGGACTTCTAAAACCTATGGCAGCATATAAACTTGTCAAAGCATTAAAAGAGGAAATCGGAATTCCTGTTCACCTACATACACATGATACTAGTGGAAATGGAGTGGCGACTATACTAATGGCGGCAGAGGCTGGAGTAGATATTGCTGACGGAGCCTTTAACAGCATGTCAGGTCTTACTTCGCAGCCAGCTTTGAACTCAGTAGTGGCTGCCCTTGAGCACAGTAAGAGGGACACAGGAATAGATGTTGATGGAATACAGAAGATTTCTGACTACTGGAAAGATGTTCGTCCAGTATACTACCAGTTCGAATCTGAACTAAAAGCACCATCTGCTGAAATTTACAGATATGAAATCCCAGGTGGTCAGTACTCTAATTTAAAACCACAGGTTGAATCCTTTGGACTAGGCCATAAGTTTGAAGATGTAAAAGAAATGTATAAAGATGTAAATACTATGCTAGGGGATATTGTAAAAGTTACCCCATCTTCTAAAGCAGTAGGAGATATGGCTATCTTCATGGTTCAAAATGGACTTACACCTGAAAATATCCTAGAGAAAGGACAAGGAATTGACTTCCCAGACTCCATAGTTTCATACTTCGAAGGAATGATGGGGCAGCCGGAAGGCGGTTTCCCACCTGAACTTCAAAAATTGGTGTTAAAAGATAAGAAACCTATTACATGTAGACCTGGTGAGCTTTTAGCTGACGAGGATTTCGAGGCCATTAGAAAGGAACTTCAAGAAGACATAGGTCTAGAAGGTACAGATCAGGAAGTTATCAGTTACGCACTGTATCCAAAAGTATTTAAAGACTATGTTGACAGTCTAAGAAAAGACGGTAACTTCAGATATATGGGCTCTGATATATTCTTCCATGGCTTATCAGAAGGAGAAACTTGTGAAGTTAAGTTAAAAGAAGGAAAGGTTCTTATAATTAAATTAGCTGAAATTCGAGAAGCTGACGACGAAGGATTTAGAGAACTGGCCTTTGAAGTTAACGGCAATAGAAGAACCGTAAGAATTAAAGATAATGATGTGAGAGAAGCAGTGACAGAAACATCTGTAAGATATGCAGATGAGGAAAATCCTATGGAAATAGGAGCTAACATTCCAGGAACTATAATTAAAGTTTTAGTTAAGGAAGGCGAAGCTGTCACAGAAAAACAACCGATTGCAGTAATAGAGGCTATGAAAATGGAAACTAATATTATTGCAACAGCAGCAGGCAAGGTTGAGAAAATCTTTGTTAAAGAAGGGCAACAGGTTAAGGCAGGCGAAATGATTGCTTTGCTTCAGTAAAGGAGACGTATCATGAAAAATAACAAAAAAATTATTTCAGTTGTTTTGGCGCTTCTAATAGTTCTTGTAGGTGGCTTTGGTGTATATAAATACTTTAACAACACAAAAAGTTGCAAGGTTAACCCTGAAAATAAACCTAAGGCAGAAGCTGTGAAAAAAGCTAGCACTCAGCCAAAGAGCTTGGATGTTGAGGCAAAGGTGACTGCTGAAGGTGATGAAAATACTGTAACAGTCACAATGAATAAGGAAAAATTCGATAAACTAAATGACACTGAAAAAAATAAAATCTATGACCAGGTAGGAGAAGGCGTCGATGGATATTCGCCAGTAATCACTTTGGATAGAGGTCTTATTGCATTTAGTTTGAAGGATCAGGATGGCAAAGAAATTGTATTAAAGGATAAGCCAACTGCTGAGATCACTTCTTATCCAGGCTTTGTTTCGTTGCCTGAGGCATCAGCTATTGAATCAACAAAGCACACTACCTGGAAGGCTACACTTGATCACAATGGAGGAAGTTACATCTATGATATCGGTGAATACTTCAAGGAACATCCAGGTGAAGATAATAATGCTTGCCTAGTAAAGATAACGTACACAGTTGATAAAGAAACTTTTGTTACGTTTACTAGCGTGGTATTGACTACCATGGGAGCAGGAAAATAATTGTTGAATGGACAAAAAAAATAATGTATAATATATGACGGTTCGTAAGAACCGTCGTTTATTTTATTAGTCACACCCGCCATAGACCTTTGGTGCCCGAGTGGTTTAAGTGTCTTGAGTGACGGGTGGAAGGAAAAAACCAGGAGGAATTTAAAATGTCAGTAATTTCAATGAAACAATTACTAGAAGCAGGTGTACACTTCGGACACCAGACTAGAAGATGGAACCCTAAAATGGCGCCTTACATCTTCACTGAAAGAAACGGAATCTACATCATCGACTTACAGAAAACTGTAAAGAAAATCGATGAGGCTTATGACTTCATGAGAGAAGTAGCAGCTACTGGTAGACCAATTCTATTTGTAGGAACTAAGAAGCAGGCTCAGAACGCTATTAAAGATGAGGCTCTAAGATGTGGACAGTACTACGTAAGCGAAAGATGGTTAGGCGGAATGCTGACTAACTACAAGACTATCGGCGGAAGAATCAAGAGACTTAACGAAATCAATGCCATGGAAGAAGATGGAACTTTCGAAAAGCTATCTAAGAAGGAAGTTCTAGGTTTAAAAGCTGAAAGAGATAAGCTAGAGAAGAACCTAGGCGGAATTAAGGATATGAAGGGAATGCCAGCTGCTATTTTCGTAGTTGACCCTAAGAAAGAAAAGATTGCAGTTAAGGAAGCTAGAATTCTTGGTATTCCAGTAGTAGGTATCGTTGATACAAACTGCGATCCAGACGATGTAGACTACATCATTCCAGCTAACGATGACGCTATCAGAGCAGTTAAGCTA
>F241_Great_Cormorant__coassemble_668_pt1 | contig 14875 bp, 12 predicted proteins | sample F241_Great_Cormorant__metabat2_high_PE_004 | metagenome-assembled genome bin F241_Great_Cormorant
TCTGTTGGCTCATAACAAATAATTCCATCTTCAGAGGGCTTATCTGGTAAATACTGTTGTTGTACATATCCGCCGTAAGAATGTGGATATTTATACGTTTTCCCATATCCTAGTCTTTGACTACCTTTGTAATGACTATCCCTTAAATGGTTTGGAATTGGATCATTACCATTTTCTTCTATATAGGCTAAGGCTTCACCAATGGCTAAATATGAACGGTTTGATTTCGGCGACGAAGCCATCAGCACAACAGCTTGCGCTAAAATAATCCTTGCTTCTGGGAAGCCTACTTTAATAGCTGCATCTACACAGCTATTAACTATGCTTATGGCTGACGGATAAGCTAGACCAATATCCTCACTGGCTATTACTAGCAAACGTCTGCAAATAGTCATTAGATCTGCGCCACCTTTAATTAACCTACCTAAATAGTAAACAGACGCATTTGGGTCACTTCCTCTTATAGACTTTTGCAATGCTGACAACAGATCGTACTTATCGTCTTCTTTATTGTAAAAATGATTTGGCACTTGTTTAGCTTCGCAAACCACATCTTCAGTTATGGTACGCGGCTCATCCAAGTTTTCTACAATAAATCCTAAAGTATCTAGAGCACTTCTAGTATCTCCATTTGACATTTTAGCAAGTAGCCTAATTGCAACCTCATCCCATTTTACATTTAACTTTCCAAGACCTATTCTTTCATCTTCCAGTGCCTTTACAAGCAAAGCAAACACGCTATCTTCATCCAAAGAGTGAAACTCATATATGTGACTAACCCTGCTTAAAATTGCATTATTTATAGAGAAAAAAGGATTTTCAGTAGTCGTTCCAACAATTCGTATAAAACCTTCTTCCAGCGCCTTTAAAAGACTGTCCTGCTGTAATTTATTCCATCTATGTATCTCATCTATATATAAATACGTCGGCACACTTTCCAGACCATAAAATCTTACTTGCGCATGTTCCAGGGCCTCTTTCAATTCTTTAGTGCCTGTAGTCGCACTGTTAATTTCTACATAGTATGGGTCTAACTCCTTACAAATAATTCTCGCCAATGTAGTTTTCCCTGTACCAGATGGACCAAAAAAAATTGCTGAATCAAAAGTACCCCTCTTTACAGAATTGTAAAGAAGGGATCCTTTCCTCCAAAAATGTTCTTGACCTATAACATCTTCCATGTTCACCGGCCTCATTCGTGTAGATAAAGGTATCATGAATCCTCCACTTAGTCTTGATACCTATTAGAATATCACAGGGCATGTTCCTTGACAAGGAGCTTAATCTGATTCAGCGCATATTGAGTTCCAATATGATTTTTCCCGATTAGATCAATTGCTCGTTTTAAATACGGAACATCTTCCTCCTCAACTAACTGTACCATCCTTTCCTCTATCTTTTTAAGTACGTCTTTATAGGTCACCTTTTCTTTAGTAACCTGCGGTATGAATCTGCATTTCACCCTTGTGCAATTATGATTCAGATAGACTGCACTTGCATCTACCACGTACATTTCCGGAAAAATATAGTAATTGTAGCACTGCATCATACCCGTCACTAAATTAATAATAAGATTCAATGCACATATTAAATCTAAATTTTCTATTTCATTTAGGTTTTTATAATTACCCGTACGACTCCTAACAATTAAAGTGTTGTGACTAAATTCAAAAGATGTACTGAAAAACAAAGGTACATCTCTAGTACCAATCAAACTTATTTGGTAATAATCAAGTAAGTCCCCTGGGTAAAAATCTTCTCTTACTTCCATTTTCACTGACCTCCACAAATAGCACAAGCAGTGTATCCCTGTTGTTTTGCATCTGAGCGTAAAATTTCTTCGTAATATTTTTCTATATGACTACATCCTGGTACGTGATAGTCCCAGCCACTATTAGGAAATATCATGACTACATTTCCAATTTTAGGTTTCTTCTTCTTGCTATAAGGGCAGCACTTGTACTTAGACCGTATTTTTCGGTTTAAAACAACTCTCATAGGGTTATTCTTCAGTGTCCTGCATCCCTTTCCGTGATAGTGTTTCCCCCATCCAGGGAAAATATACACTACTGTTTTGTCATTTTCTTTCTCACCCTTATCCTTACTAAGACTTTCACACCCAGTAAATGCCCTACAAAGCACACTCTGTTTTAGATTTACCGAACTTAGTAAATTCAATGGATTTCTCCCACCAAAGTTGCCTTCACACCTAAATTCAATTAAATCGTCAATTCCGTTTTTCGAAAAAAGATACCTGTATTTAGTAACGTGAAATTCATTTAACATATGACTTTCATGTTCAACTCTGCGTTTTATCAACATTGGACCGCTTATAGGTTCATGAACGAATGCAGTCTTAATAGACTGCATTCTAAGTTCATCAGCTACGACAAATGTAGCATTACTCCAATCCATCAAAACTATACTTACACATATAAACAACCATAACGCAATCACTAACACAGGTATCAATATAGCACTTTCTACAATAGCACTTCCCTTCCTAGTAAACCTTTTCATAAGGTACGTCCTTTCCACTGACATCAATAGTAAAAGACACTCCACCGTTGAAATCACGAATTAAAAAACTAGGATAATGCTTTTGTCGCATTGACAGTTGAATTAAGTCCATCATACGGAAATTTATAGTCTCTTCGTCCAGTAAGTACACCATGTATTTTAAATAATCGCCGTATGTATTTCCTTCTTCAGCATTATTGTCTATGTATCCGTGCATTAAGCCTGTAACTGCAGTGGTTACATCAGTTGCCCAAGTAGCCTCCGTCTTCATCAGCGGGACTTTCTTCCCATTGATTAACAATCTATAATCGTTAACGCTTTCAGCAAAGGCCCAAGCTGCTATTAACGCTTCTCTTGTAGCTGCAGACATAGGAGGTGGGATTAAGGTTCCCACTAAGCCATCTATAGCAGCTGTTTTTTCAGGATGTTGATGCAAATAGGCTAAATTTATTACTTCTTGAAAAGCGATAATCCTATTTCGCACCGCCTTCCGATTTTTTTTATCGCTTGTCTTTCCACAAATTAAATATTCCTGTTCATTTCGTAAATAGGCATCCTTGTCAGACCGAGGTTCTAAATATGTGCCGAATTTATGTAAGGCGTACCTACAGGTAAAAAATTTATCGCTGCCTTCCTTTACCATGTACTGTATATTCTTAATATCACGTACATTACCGGCCAACTCACGTAATTTGCTAAAACTTATACCAGTATCCGCACCACCTGAAGGCAGTACCTCATATTCTCCTGAAGATATAGTTTCTTCACCTTGATCCGCTTCCTTTTTATCATGTTCCACGCCAGGAATCACAACACCTTTTACATCATCTGCCAGCTGAAATTTCGCAGCCTTCACCAGTTGTTTTTTAAACATATCAAGATTTATAAGCGAATAACTGCTAATGTTAACATTCTCAACTTGCCAGTCTATACCTTTAGCATTACTTAAAGTATGTCCAGCATACAAAGTTAATTTAGACTGAACTTCAGCATCATTTCCTTTGTAGGCTAACAGACCATAATCTTTGTTGAGGTTAACATCATATTCTGCCAATATAGCCTGGCCCCAAAGCTTATTAAGGGCTTTAGTATTAGTAACAATAGCTCCATTTCTTGCAAAGTAAATCAATACTACCATGAGCAACATCATACCTGTAGCTATCATTGCTGCTAACACAGGCACTGAGCCTTTTCTATTCAAGCACATCTGTCAATTCCCCCAGCCTTATAATGTCACCCTCTGACAAAGCGTAAATCCGCCCCTTATATGTTCTATGAAGGTTCATATCTACAAGTCCTCTTGCCTGTGTAAAGGTTTCAGTAGTTTCAGTTATTATTTTAATTGGCAGTTTGGACTCTTCACTTTCTGCCAGAAGTTGATCTTGTAGCTTACATCTATCTACTAATACATTGTGTAAAAATAATGTAACCCACATAAAACTTACAGCAATTAATATAAGTATTGGCATCATCATGGTGCTTTCAACAATTTGGCTTCCCCGTCTGTTGTACCAGTGTAAGTGTCTAGGCTTTAAATGATGTACTGTTCCTGCAGTTATCCGTTTAATTCTGCAAAAGTATTGTTTATAAACTGCGTGATTTCTGTTTTGAAAATTAGTCCTAAAGCGATGGCCAAAGCTATTAAAATAGCTACCTGTACAAATTCCATCCCTTTTCTGTTCATGACTTTTTTGAAATTCCATTTGCCTTTCATTTTAACCTCCTTGGATTTGCAGCATAGCTGGTCCTCCAGAAACAATGAGCAAAGCAACTAATATCATTGCCATTGGAAAGGCAAGGCGGGTCTCCGTCTTTCTGCCTTCTTCTTCTGCCTGTTTCTTTCTTGCCTCCCAAAGAACCAACCGCTCATCCATTAACTTCCCTAAAATATCATTTCCCTTTTGTTGGCTGTCCCATATCACATTTCCCATACGTGCCATTGGCCTAAACTGATCATCACGAACTGCCGTCAGCAATTGTCTTTCTATGGGACAACCATAAATATCACTATCTAGCTGTATCTGAACAATTAGCTGATCAAACTGATCCTTGTCCTCTTTTCTTGAATAAGCTTCTGCAATTTTCCTATATGCATCACTAAATATCATTCCACCTTCCATCAGTAAAACTAACTGATTTATGAAATTAGGAAGTCTTGACACAAAAGTTCTGTTTCTATCAGCACTGTTTTTCTTATTCTTTTCTCTCTGCCCTACGGCTAAATAAGCCAAAATAACCGGTAAAAAGATTAGACCTAAAGGATCAAACCCCTTTTTAGTCGCCTCCCATCTTATCCGCTGGCCACTGGATGTGGACTTAGGAAGTATGTACACACCTTCCTTCTTTGGCGATTCTACTGCTTCACTTAAAGCCTTATCCACTTGTCTTCTGAATTTTAGTTTCTGGTATTCCGGACTATTTTTCAAATCATCCACAGACTTGCGGCTCTTTTTCTTATTGCTAGTCTTTACATCATTACCCTTTGAACCTTTTATCTGTACTTGGTATTCAAATGGTTCTCCTTGACTACCCCTACCTATGGCCTTTAAGGCGGCCTGTCCTTCACCTTTTTCATCTAATTTAACAGCAACTATATTACCATTGGAATATACAAAAGGATCTGCCTTCAGTAAAGACAAGTTGGACAGTACAACTACAGAAAAGGTAACTAAGAGTGCCAAAATCAGTTTTTTTCGATCCATGGCTGCTATAGGGGAAAGAATTTTCTCTGCAAAAGCCTTTACTTCTCCTATTACCTTTTTCATATTGCACCTTGCATGTCATAAATCAAGACAAATATATGCTCTTTCCGTCCATGAAACATTAAGTGGTCTTGCCTTAATCTCCAGTTTCTTCCTCAAGGTTATATGCCACTATATCTGTACATTCATCATTCTTTCAAGGACAATGTAAGAGCCTATTATTATCACCAAAGCAACTGTCATTAAAATTCTACCTATAGCTGTTTGATACATTACTGAAAGATACATAGGAGATGATAACTTTAAAGCTAATAACAGCAACGCTGGCATCATCAAAATCATCTGACCTTCATATTTCTTTTGAGACATCAGTTTATTAATTTCGCCTTCCACTAATATCTTTTCCGTCAAAATGTTAGCACAGCGGTCTACAGCTGTTACTAAATTACCTCCACTGCGCCTACAGGCCCAGATAACATCGGTAAACTGCTGCATCTCTTCTAGGGATATACGTCTGGATAGCTGATCCCAAAGTTGCAGCACAGAGCCGTCCGCATACGTACATTGCTTAAGAATTTCTGAAAACTCTTCAGCTAAAAGTGAATGTTGATAAATTCTCCTTAGACTTTTTTCAGCCTCTTCAATAGCTTCTTCCAGCCCTCTTCCTGCAGAGAATGACGAAGAAAAAGAATATAGACAATCTTTAAATTCACTTCTTATTTGCTGATTACGCTTCTTCTTAAGATAGCTCATCATTTTCTTACGTATGACTGCATAGAACATAGGCATTAAGACAAGGCCCAACAAGCTATCGTAAAAAAGCCAGCTAACACCTAAAGTTCCTATAACCGAAATCAATAATGCAACTACCTTCTCCTTCCAGGAAAAAATGTACGTTCCATAATTTGCAGGTTTAATCTCACTACCCATATAACATCTCCCGTAGGGCGGCTTGTTAATTTGTGACTTTCTTAATTTCTCATTTATCTTATTAACTAAGTTAGTCTACAAACCGCTTTCTACTATGAATAACTCTTCTGCCTTAATGAATGGATGTACCATACTTATGTACCATAAGCTTTTCTCGGCCCTGTAGTTGATTTCCCGTATACTCAAGTTTGCGATCATTATTCTCCCAGCTAGTTACAAATAATGGATTTAAAATATATTCTCCATGCTCCCAACCTACTAATTCATCGATGGCAAATACTGCTCTCTGTCCATCTGCAAACCTAACTAATTGAACCATTACATCTATTGCTTCCGCAATTTGTCCTCTGACCGAATCAACAGGTAAACTACCATTCATTAAATACATTGCTTCCATTCTTTTAAGCATTCCTTTTATGGAATTTCCATGGCCCGTTGACATGCCACTATGACCAGTATTCAGACCTTGAAGCATACTTGAAACTTCCTTACCTCTGACTTCTCCAATAATAATTCTATCAGGTCTCATTCTAAGGCTTGTTTTAATTAAACTATCCATGTCTACTTGACCTCTACCACTGCCATTGGCATTACGGCACTCCATTCGTACCAAATTACCAATTCTACTTAGATCTAGTTCTGCTGAGTCTTCTATTAGAACCACTCGCTCACTTTTAGGTATAAAATCAGCCAGTGCGTTTAAAAATGTCGTCTTACCAGATGATGTCGTTCCACTTAAAAATACGTTATATCCTGCCTCAACAAGTATTCTTAAATAATCGCTACATTCTTGGGTCACACTGCCTAAACTCACCAACTCCGACATGGATAGTTTCTCCCTCTTAAACTTCCTTATGGTCAAAACTGGTCCATCTAACGCCACATTATCATACACAGCATTAACTCTTGAACCATCTTCAAGCCTAGCATCTAAAATAGGATTCAACTCATTTATCTCACGGTGTACAGATGCTGCAATTGTTCGTATAATATCATCTAACTGATCTTTAGATGTAAATGATAGTGCAGTTTTCTCCAATAATCCGTCTTTTTCAATGTAAATACAGTCAAAGCTATTAACCATAATCTCATTGACATGTTCATCCTCCAATAGTTCCTGAATTACACCTAACTTGCATCGCATCTGCCTAAACAGCTGATTGATTATTGATTTACATTGACTAGGCCCTTGTCCATCTACAGATTTCAACACAATATCCTCTATTATGTTTTTAGCCTGCTGGTCACTACCTATTTGATGGCTCTTAAGCTGCATTCTAATTCGTTCTTCTAAACCACTAAATTCCATAACCCCTATTAAGCTTTAACGCTCTTCCATCCATTTTATAAGTTTCTCTAACCACAATTGCTTACTTAGAGCACATTCACCTGATGGACCAGGTTCATGTACATCAATGCCCTCTTCAAACATTTTCACCACGGTATTCTTTCTGATCCACGACCATAGAATCCCGTTTCCTCGTTCTTGTAACTTATTAAATTCTTTCCGTTCTTTCTTGATTAAATTGTACTCATCTTCTGAGTTATTATTGCAGCCATTTTCTGTTACCAACTGCATATTCAGCATTTCTGCTATTTGTTCCGTTTTATATTTTAAATCATCGTCATCATCTCCTTTCACTATCACAAACACGTTATCGGCTTCCATTAGCGCCTTTCGGCCCCAAGGTGAGATAGCCCCTATGACTAATACTAAATGAGAAAATTCCTCTCTAGTACATTGCATACTTAGCCAGCTGAAAAACTGTTTCTCTATCCATTGCCCATGGTAAAAATAATTTCTGCGTATTAATTCATATCCTCCTGCAATAGGCTTGACTGCTGTCATCAAAGGGAAGTTGCGATGCTCTGTCGACCAATAGATCATTTTATTCCAAACAAAGTTGGCATTTTCTCTTTCAGACCTAGCCTCTTCCTCGTCTGAAGTTCTTAGCTTATCTTTAATTAATACGCTGTAATTTCTACTAGCGGCATCAGATTCACTTAACACGTAATCTTGTTTCACTGAATCTTTAATAGCAAATTCTGTCAAATCCACTACTAGACAATTGGTAGACGACTGATGTTTCAGCTGTTTCACAAGATTTAATACCGTCTCTCTGGCCAATTTATGATCCCATTGGCAATAAACAACTGTAGAACTTACCAACTTCTCAAAGTCTTGTAAATTGCACGCTTCTGTCCATACGTCAAGTTCTAGGCATCTCATCACTTCAGCAAGATTCTCTTTGGCACCTAACGTCAAATCAAGCTCTTTAGGCCACCACTCATTCTTACCTATAGGAACACCAGCTTTCACTATGAACATCTTACCTAAAGCATTCTCCAGTTCCTCCACTGAAAGAGTTTGCCATCGCTCCCGCTGCAACTCGGTTTCAGTTACCAGAATAAAGTCTGCTTGTTGTACGCAACAACTGTCCAGCCAATTAATATAGTTACCTACTTGACTAATACCAGCCTTTACCGCACGTTCTAAGTAATAATTCTCTGTCGAAAAAATCCCATTTAGCTTTCTCATGTTCAGCCTCTCTAATCACATCTTACGCTCTTCCCCAAAGAGTGTCAACTCAATTTACTTTTATTGTATAATTTATGTTCATTTTTGCCTTATTTGGGTTATATTTTTAACTATTATGTAATATCCCGTTATTTAGATATTCTATATAGTATTTTTTAGTCTTATTGAAATTCTTATTGCCCAGAGAAACACTTTCACCATTTTCAAAGACAATAGTGTTATCTTCCATTGCTACCACTTTACTTAAATTTATATAAAGTCCGGTTAGTGCACCGTAAAAATCTTTATTTAACAACGGAACAACATTGTGGATTTTTTCATAATATGTCCACTTGTCATGGTTAGTAGCAACCATCAACTTCCTATTATTTCTCATAATATATAAAATATCTTCCACTTCAACGCGTCTAATTCTATGCCAGTTTCTTATTAACAAACATTCTTTCATTGTTTTCCTCCTTAAATAATTACTAACTCACGATTTTCCTTTTCCTGCCCAAAATCATTTATTTTCTACTTGGACTGAATACCATTTGTCTGTATCGAAATTCTACTACCTGTTGCTACCCATAAAACAGCTGGGCACATCGCATAAATCATAAAAAAGGGAATAAAAAAACCTCATCAAAAGATGAGGTTCATTTGCGTCTTAACCAAGAAAGTTCGAAAAGTCTCTAATTATTCCCTTTTCAAATATATTATATACCGTTTTGCTAGTTTTGTCATCGATTATTTTCAAATTTTTTCGATGCTTTTTATATTTGCAACTAATTCATTCTTGTTACTTCAAATCACATATAACAAAGCAAAGCTTTTGGCAGTTATGAACAGCTTTCATCTTCAATGAATTTTACCCAACAAAGCTAATAAATGAAAGTTGATCCTTTTCTGGAAGACCGTCGAAAATTCCGTATTCACGCAAGCCAGCCAAAGCAGTTTTATTTAGCTTTGCCTTCTTTACAGCCTCTTCAACAGTACCAAAAGGTTGTGCTTTGTTCTCTTCATAAAGAGCATTGGCCGCTGTTTCTCCTACTCCCGGTATAGCTACAAAAGGCAAAACCACTGCTCCATCTTTTACTCTAAACTTAGTTGAGTGAGAGTCTTCCAGGGAAGGTAGTTGAAAATTAATTCCTCTACTGTACATTTCATAAGCCACTTCAAGAACTAATAATCTGTCTTTCTCCTTTTGTGGTGCATCTTTATCCATAGCTTTGATTTCTTCAATACGATCGAGACAAGCCCTAGAACCTTTTAGAATTGTGGCTGCATCAAAGTCAGCTACTGTACTTGTAAAGTGAGTCGCATAAAACTCGCTAGGGTAGTACACCTTGTACCAAGCTAATCTAAATGACATCATCACATAAGCCACTGCATGGGCTCTAGGAAACATGTACTGTATTTTTATGCAAGAATCTATGTACCAGTCTGGAACTCCATGTTCTTTCATTACCTTTAGCTGCTGGTCTTTCAGCGGTCGATTTTTTCTTACGTCTTCCATAATTTGGAAGGCCATTTTATTTTCTATACCTTTTAAAATCAGGTAGTTCATAATGTCGTCTCTTGTCGAGATAACCTCTCTCATAGTAGCAACGCCGCTTTTTATATAGTCCTGAGCATTGTTCAACCATACATCCGTTCCGTGTGAAAAACCAGATATACGCACTAAATCAGCAAATTTATCTGGTTTAGTATCATCTAGCATCTGCCTTACAAATGAGGTTCCAAACTCAGGAATAGCATAACTGCCATGAGTGAATTGATAGTTTTCATCTTTAATGTTCAAAGCCTCTATTCCGTTGAATATGCTCAGCACTGTCCTATCAGTTAAGTCCACCTTAAGGGGATCCACACCTGTCATATCCTGCAATTGCCTAATCATGGACGGCACATTATGTCCTAAAATATCTAGTTTCAGCAAGTTCTCGTCGATTTTATGATAATCAAAATGCGTAGTAACAATACCTGTGCTACTGTCGTTGGCTGGATGTTGAACAGGACAAAACTCATATATTTCATGATCGTCTGGCACTATTATAATTCCGCCAGGATGCTGGCCAGTAGTTTTTTTCACTCCTGTGCATCCCTTAGACAGACGTTCCAATTCGAAATAGTCTATGGACTTTTCCAAGGTTTCATGAAACTTTCGTACGTATCCTGCAGCTGTTTTTTCTGCTACAGTCGAAACAGTTCCAGCCTTGTAAACATTTTCTTCACCAAAAATTTCTCCAACATATTTATGCGCTGTGCTTTGATACTCTCCTGCAAAGTTAAGGTCAATATCAGGCTCTTTGTCACCTTCAAAGCCTAAAAATGTGGCAAAAGGTATGGTAAATCCATCTCTATTCATAACTGCCCCACATTCTGGACATTCTTTAACCGGCATATCGATTCCACAATCGTACAAGTTCATATCGCCCCATTCTAAGTGTTTACAGTTAGGACATATATAGTGTGGGTCCAAAGGATTAACTTCTGTTATTCCAGCCATTGTAGCTGCAAAAGAAGACCCAACTGAGCCTCTTGAGCCTACAAGATATCCATCCTCCAAAGATTTATTTACCAACATCTGTGCTGATACATACATCACTGCATATCCGTTATCTATAATGGAATTCAACTCTTTATCAAGTCTTTGGCCTATTTTTTCTGGCAGCGGGTTTCCATAGATGCCATAAGCTTTTTCCATGCAGGTTTTTCGCAGGGTTTCTTCTGCTCCTTTTATTCTCGGAGGAAACTTTCCTTTAGGAACTGGCAGAATATCACCTGAAATTTTATCTGCGATTAAATTAGTGTTTTCAACGACTACTTTATATGCGTCCTCACCTAAGTAAGCGAATTCTTCCAACATTTCTTCCGTGGTCCTCATATAAAGGCCTTGGCCATTTTCAGCATCTTTAAAGCCCATTCCAGCCATTAAAATATTTCTATATATAGCAGACTCTGGCTCATCATAATGGGCATCAGTGGTTGCAACTACAGGCTTTCCTAGCTTTTTGCCCAGTTGAAGAACCTTCAGATTCAAGGCTCGAAGATCTTCTTCATCGTCTACCATACCTTTTTCAATCATAAAGCGATTGTTGATAATAGGCTGTATTTCGAGATAATCGTAAAAAGAAGCAATTTCTTCTAACTCCTCTTGACTTTTATTTTCATATACTGCGCGAAAAACTTCTCCTGCTTCGCACGCTGAACCTATAATGATCCCTTCGCGGTGGGCTTCAATAACTGATTTAGGCAATCTAGGCTTTTTATAGAAATAGTTTAAGTGGGAAATAGACACTAGCTTGTATATGTTTTTCAGTCCTTCTTGAGTAGCGGCCAGCAAAATCACATGATTTGTATTCTTTTTCTTATGGTCGATAGTACCGTCTTCCCTTAAACAATCTCTATCATCGAACAAATAACCTTCCATGCCGTATATGATTTTTATATTTATAGGGTTATCCTTATCAGAAGCTAGTTTTTTTGCAGTTTTTGCTGCATCAGGAAAGCTTTGAACTACACCGTGGTCAGTTATGGCAACGGCGCTTTGGCCCCACCTGGCAGCTGTTTTAACTAAATTGCTAACATCATTTAGTCCATCCATGGCACTCATCAAAGTATGAGCATGAAGCTCAACTCGTTTTTGCCCATGGTAATTGTCTTCCCGTTGTTTCATTTTGGCCCTTTCAACGCCTAAAATCTTTATGGACAAGCAATTTTTAAACGTATCAAACTCAGTTTCACCCTTGATTCTAATATAGTCTCCAATTTTCAATAGAGATGAAAGCTCATCCCACTTTTCGTTTAAGAAAAAACCTTTTGCGTAAGCCGATGTTTTCTTGTCAGTTATCATCAGCCCTACTAATTTAGTATCGCTTCTAATATTTCTTGTCTCAATATTGAACAAGATTCCTTCGATTATCACCTGACCGCTTTCAGGACGCAGTTCATTTAACTGCCATACCTTTCCTTCAATGTGCGAGCCACCTACTAGCACATTGCCATCGGCTGGAACGTTAATATTATTCTTTTTTCTCCATCGCTTAGGCCCTTCATTGGTCAACGGTGCCGGTGCAACCTCCTGGTCGGCTTTTTCTTCTCGCAAAGTCTTAGCACGTTGTATCTGCTTTTCTACATGCAAGTCAATATCCTTTTGACGATTTTCCTCAAAAGCAGCCTTCATTTGCTTTGATGCATCCTCATGAAAAGGAAATTCTAAATTGCATTCAAAGCCTAATTCCTTTCGAATTTTCTTTTCCAGCAAACGAGCCCAATCTTGCTCTAACTGCTTTTGACTAAAGCGACTTACTACTGGCATTTTCAAGGATTTTCCTTCCACTGTCATTTCCTCAGAAATAACAGTTTCTGCTAATAGTGGATTATCCAGTCTAATGTCATCTAACAGATAGTGGCAATACTCCTTTACTGCTTCGCCTGGATTTTGTACTATATTGCAGACCGACACATCTAGCAACACGCTTTTACTGCCTTCAATGGCCCCAGTCAACAAAGCCTCTATCTTCTTTTTAGACAACCATGGCACTACAAAATTACACGTTACAGGTACTTGCAAGCAACCTGTAGATACTGAAAACTTAGGTCTACCTACAGAAATTTGCGACTGATTTTTAACGCTTTCTGCCAGCTTGTCCCAATCTATATTGTTATATATTAAGTTTTTCATTGTCTTCTATGACTGCCATTAGGCGCTCCACAGCTTCTCCTTCCGGTACAGTCATGACCACCTTTCCTTTTTTGAAAATAGCAGCTTTTGCCTTGCCTCCCGCTATTCCGTAATCTGCTTCTCGAGCTTCACCAGGGCCATTAACTACACAGCCCATTACAGCTACCTTAATAGGATTTTTGATATTTAAGTTCTTTAATCTTCCTTCTACTTCCTCTGCTAAATGTTGAAGTGCAACCTGCGTCCTTCCACAAGTTGGACAGGAAACTACCTGATAAATGCTTTGACGTAAGCCGGCTATTTCAAGGAGCTGCTTTGACAATATAACTTCTTCTACAGGGTCTGCCGTTAGTGACACACGCATGGTATTTCCAATTCCTTCCAACAACAAAGCACCTAGGCCCACTGCAGATTTCAATGTGCCCATCTGCAAAGTTCCTGCTTCTGTAACACCTATGTGAAGCGGATACGAACACTGTTTATCCACTAATCTGTAGCTTTCGTAATTCATCTTTACACTAGATGATTTAAGAGAAATCACCAGTTGATCATAATCTAATTCTTCAATTAGCTTCACGTTTCTCATGGCAGATTGGCAAAGGCCCTCAGCAGTAACTCCACCTTCTTTTTCCAGAATATCCTTCTCCAGGGATCCAGAATTGACTCCTACTCGAATAGGCAAGTTTCTTTCTTTACATGCCTTTACAACAGCAGCAAGCTTATCTTTTCCTCCAATATTGCCTGGGTTAATTCGTATTTTATGGGCTCCATTTTCAATGGCTGCAAGAGCTAGCCTATAATCAAAATGGATGTCTGCGACTATTGGTAGCTTTGTTGATTTAACTACCTGTCCTAAAACTTCTGCTGATTCTAGAGTGGGCACTGCAAGCCTTACAATTTGGCAACCGGCCTCTTCTAATTGGTCTATCTGCCTTAGCAATGCTTTAAGATCGTGTGGATCTTTATTACACATAGACTGAATAGAGACAGGTGCAGCGGCACCTATCTCTACGTCTTTTACAAAAATACTTTTTTTCATATTGCAACCTTACTAAATTTATTTAAACAACCTTAGGATATCGTTCCAAGTTACGTATACCATAAGTCCTAGCAGCATTACCATTCCCACTGCATGAACGTAAGTTTCAGTTTTGTCAGTAATGGCCTTACCGAAAATCTTGCGTATTAGAACAAATAGTATTCTGCCTCCGTCAAGGGCAGGTAAAGGCAACAAATTAAATAGTCCAAGGTTTACACTGATCAAAGCAAGCAGCTGCATGTAGTATGTCCACCCTAGCTGGTTTGCCTGTGAAACCATGTTGACCATGCCTACGGGACCGCTTACCTGTTTAATTCCACCTGGAGAAAATAAGTTTTTCAATGCCCTAAAAACTTGACCTGTCATATATACGGTTGCCTTTGTTCCATAGCCAACGGCCTTAATAGGATTGTGACTAGCCTGCAAGTTAACACCAATAACGTTCATTTTTATTTTTTGGTTATAGTGAGGTGTTAAGG
>F241_Great_Cormorant__coassemble_678_pt1 | contig 13982 bp, 11 predicted proteins | sample F241_Great_Cormorant__metabat2_high_PE_004 | metagenome-assembled genome bin F241_Great_Cormorant
TATATGGGTTGGTGCTGCTACTTTAGACGAATTGATGGAAAAGAAAAACTCGTTGATTTTTACGATTTTTTCAGGATTTTGCTTTGTTTGTCTAGCTTTAATGGGCGACTTTGGAACTGCTTTGATATTTTTCGTTACTTTTTTGGTTATTTCATTTTTACGAAGTGGAGATTTCACTAAATTGATTTTAGTGGCAGGACTTGCCTTTGTTGGAGGTTTGTTAGTTTTAAGGTTTAAGGCCTACGTAGCAGCAAGGTTTGCTACTTGGGGCCACGTTTGGGAGTTTCCAGACGCAGCAGGTTTTCAACAAACAAGGACTATGTCTGCAGCTGCTAGTGGTGGATTAGTAGGTGTTGGTGCAGGAGACGGATGGCTTAAGTATATTCCTGCATCTGAAACAGACTTAGTATTTGGCTTTATAACAGAGGAGTGGGGGTTGATTATTGCTATTATGGCTGTTCTTGCTATTGTCACTCTAACTTTGTTTGCTGTTAGAAGTATTTGGTCGGGCAGATCATCGTTCTATACAATTGCAGCTTGTTCATCTATGGCTTTGTTCATCTTTCAAACTATGCTAAACGTATTTGGTTCGGTAGATCTATTTCCTCTAACTGGAGTGACTTTCCCTTTCGTATCAAATGGTGGCAGCAGCATGATTTCTTCTTGGGGAATGTTAGCCTTTTTAAAAGCTGCCGACACTAGACTGTCCGCATCTATGGCAGTTACTGATGAAAACGTAGGTGAGGAGGATGTAGCATGAAAAAAATGGAAACAAGGGCTATAATTTGTCTTACCTTAGTAGCTGTTTTAGTAGCAGGCATGCTATTGTTTGTTTTTAGGTTTGTTAGCGATGGTGGGAAATGGGCTACTTTTTATGGCAATCAGACGTTGTACACTGATGGTCATTTAAACAGAGGTGCTATTTATGATCGAAACGATCAGGTGTTAATTAAAAACACTAGTGATGATGTGATTTATAATGAGGATCCATCTGTAAGAAAGGGCACATTGCACGTTGTTGGCGATTTAGATGGTAACATAGGCACAGGTGCATTATCTGTCTTTAGGGATAAGATTATAGGATACAACCTATTGACAGGAACTTATAGCTGGAAGAAAGACGCAGGTGATATTAAGCTGACTATCGATGGCCTTACATCAAAGGTTGCATATGAGGCAATGGCTGGAAGAAAAGGGCTTGTTGGCGTTTATAACTATAAAACCGGTGAAATTTTAACTATGGTAAGTACGCCTACTTACGACCCTCTTTATCCAGGAGATATAAAAAATGACCCTCCTTCTGGGTTGTATCTAAATAAGGTGCTTTCTGCAAAGATGACGCCAGGCTCCATATTTAAGCTGGTCACTTCGGCAGCAGCAATAGAAAATTTATCAGATGTAGAAAATTTTTCATACGACTGTGATGGAGAATACATAGTTGGTGGAGAAAAAATCAGATGTCCTTATGCTCATGGTCATGTAAACTTTGAAACAGCATTAGCAAAATCATGTAACGGTGCATTTGCTAAGCTTAGTGAAAAACTTGGACCTACCATAATGACTGACTACGTTAAAAAATTAGATTTAGAAAAGGAATTTAACATAAATGGAGTACATAATATAAGAGGCAGCTTCCAGTTTCCTAAGGACAATCCATTAGAGTTAGGTTGGGCAGGTATTGGACAGTACAAAGATTTAATCAATCCTATGTCGATGCTTGTGTATATGGGCGCCATTGCTGGAGATGGAAAGGCTGTAGAGCCAGTTTTATTAAAATCTGCCATTAGCTTTACATCTTATACTGATCAGTTAATCCAGCCGGAAACTGCTAAGAAATTGCAGGCGATGATGAAAAACAATGTTGAAATGACCTATGGAGAGCATAATTTCCCTGACCTTGATATCTACGCTAAATCAGGTACGGCGGAAGTAGGAAATGGAAGCAATGGTTGGTTTGCCGGTTTTATAAAGAATCCAGATGCACCTTACGCTTTTATAGTTTGTGTGGAAGGCGGAGCTGATGGAGCGAGGACAGCAGGTCCAGTTGCTAATAAGGTACTTCAACAATTAGTAAACAGTAATTGACATTGAGTAACATAATACAGGAGGATCTTAGAAATAGATGAAAGAATACTTTGTAAAGGATATGAGAAATCACAGCGAGTTTATTGATTTCTTTATGGTTAAATCTGCAGATATTCGAGTAGGCTCTAATCAAAAGGAATACTTAGATTTTACTTTGAGTGATTGCAGTGGTGATATTTCTGCAAAGAAATGGGATGTTACTGCCGATGATAGAGATTTAATCGAGGTAGTAAAACTAGGTGCCATAGTAAAGGTTAAAGCCGCAGTAAATATATGGCAGGGAAATCCCCAACTTAAAATTTTAAAAATAAGACTTTCTAATGACAGCGATCAGCTGGATTTACGGGAGTTTATTAAGGCTGCTCCTGAAAAGTCTTCAGATATGTATGCTTATATTGAGGAACAGGCCAAGTCCATGGATGACGAGGATCTAAAAGCAGTGACCTTAGCTTTGTTAGGGGCTAACAAGGAAAAGTTGATGTATTATCCTGCTGCATCAAAAAACCATCACGCTGAATACGGTGGTCTTCTATATCACATGAAGAGGATGATCATGTCTGCTAAAGTGCTATGCCAAATTTACACTAATTTAAATTGTGATTTAGTGGTAGCAGGTGTAATTGTTCACGATATGGAGAAAATCAATGAAATTGAAGCTAATACTTATGGTATCAGCTCAGGATATTCCATGGAAGGGCAGTTGCTGGGACATATTGTTCAAGGAGTTAGGGAACTAGATAAGCTTTGTTCTCAATTAAACGTGCCTAGGGAAAAGGCTTTGATGCTTGAACACATGATTTTATCCCATCACTACGAACCAGAGTTCGGAAGTCCTAAGAAACCTATGTTTCCAGAAGCTGAGTTGCTTCACTACTTAGATGTGTTGGATGCAAGGATGTTTGATATGGAAGATGCTTTGTTGCCTGTTGAAAAAGGTCAGTTTTCTGAGAGAATAAGGGTGTTAGACGGCAGAAAACTATACAAACCGACTTTTTAATTGACCGGTCTAGGATTTATGCAGGGATAATGAAATGGGAAAAATAGAAGAGTTAACTGGTACTCTGGAAGAAATAATATATAGAAATACTGAAAATGGATACACTGTAGCTGTAGTTGAGGCCGATGACGAATATGTAACGGCTGTAGGAACTATGGCTACTTGTAATGTTGGCACTAGATATACCATGACAGGTTCCTATAGAGAGCATCATAAATACGGATTTCAGTTTTCTATTGAAACTTGTCAGGAAAAGGAGCCTATAGGCAAAAATGAAATTATTGAATTTCTAAGTTCTGGTGTAATTGCATCGGTTGGTCCTAAGCTGGCTTTGACTCTTTATGACCACTTTGGAGATGAAACCTTGGAAGTTATCGCGGAAAACGATGACCGCCTTCTAAGTGTACCAGGTATAGGTAAGGCAAAAAGAGAAAAAATTGTTGCGAGCTATCAGGCCCATTATAAGCTTAATGGAATTATAAGGCATCTTCAGTCTCACGGCTTAAAGCCACAGGAAACAGTATCTCTTTACAATAAAATTGGAGAACGCCTGCTTGAAGTAATAGATGAAAATCCATATGCAATAATTGGCGTAGTTAGAGGGTGGGGCTTTAATCAAGCTGATAAGTTAGCACTTTCTCTTGGATTTGAGCCAACTCATCCTGAGCGAATGATGGCGGCTGTTAAGTCAGTTTTAAACTTGGCCGCATATGAGGGAAATACTTTTTTGCCTAAGAAAATATTAATAGAGCAGGTTTCAGAAACCTTAGAGGTAGAAGAAAGCGCAGTTTTGGAAGCTATAAATGCATTGGGGTACAAAGGTCAAATTAAGGTTGTACCATCAAGTCCGACATCTGTGGAAAAGGTTTATCTCTGGAGCTATTATCATGCTGAAAACTCCATTGCAAGTAAAATTTGGAGGATGTCCCAGGTGGAACCTCAGGAGCTTTCTTATGAAGTGGATCTGTTAATAGACCAGTTTCAACGAGATGTTTCTTTAACCTTGAGCAAAGAGCAGCGCCATGCCATTAAAATGGCCACAACAAAGCCAATTTCAGTTATTACAGGTGGACCTGGAACTGGAAAAACAACGATTATTAACGGTATTATAAGAGTTTTAGAGGAAAATCAGTTTTCTGTAGGCCTTTGTGCTCCTACAGGAAGGGCAGCTAAAAGAATGGCTGAAACAAGCGGCAAAACTGCCTTTACCATTCACAGAATTCTAGAATATGCTCCTTATGAAAGCAGTGATACCTATGGCTTTGGAAGAGATATGGAAAATCCTTTGGAATACGATGCCATCATAGTTGATGAAATGTCGATGGTTGATTTAATGCTTATGAATGCTTTGATACAGGCAGTGCCTACTAATTGTAAGCTAATATTAGTGGGGGATAAGGATCAACTTCCTCCTGTAGGTGTCGGCAATGTGCTTGGGGATATTATTGAAAGCCAGTTGGTAGACATAGCTTCTTTACAAGCGGTTTATAGACAAGGACAAGATAGTATGATAGCTATAAACGCCCACGCTGTAAATAACGGTCAAATGCCTAGTTTAAACATAAAAAACAGCGATTTCTTCTTTATGGAACGACCTACTGAGACTTTAACTGCACAATTAATTTCTCAGCTTGTTTCCAATAGATTGCCAGCATATTACGATGACCTAGATTCCATAGGAGATATACAAGTGCTCTCGCCTGCAAAAAAGGGAACACTTGGGACTAATAACCTTAATAAAATTCTACAAGAAGTTCTTAATCCGCCTGACAAAGAGAAAATCCAAAGAGTATTAGGAAGTAAACTTTTTCGAGTCGGCGACAAGGTAATGCAAACTAAAAACAATTATGAATTACCTTGGAGAAAAGCTGATGATATGGAAGAGGGCAGTGGAATTTTCAATGGAGATTTAGGCTTTATCAAGGACATAGATAATGGTAATAATACCATGCTTATTCTTTTTGACGATGACAAGTTGGTAACTTACAAAATGGAAGACTACGAAGATCTGGATCTGGCCTATGCAATGACTGTACACAAAAGCCAAGGTGGTGAATTTCCGGTAATCATTATGCCCGTTTGGTATTTTCCACCGATGCTTTCTACAAGAAATCTTCTTTACACTGCTATTACCAGAGGCAAAAAACTTGTAGTGCTGGTAGGTATCCAGCGCCAGCTGGCTGCTATGATTGAAAACAACAGTATAAAAAGACGTTTTTCAGGCTTAAGTGAAATATTAATATCATTAAAGGAAAAATTCGAAGGTGTTAGTCTAAAGTTGGACTATGACGACGGTGAATATGATGCCGGTAATTATGACCATGGGGACAACGATAATTGGTTCGATGAGGTAGAGGAAGAAGAACCCACAACTGATGTTTAATAATGAGGGTTAAGATGAATAAAAATAAACAAAGCAGCTTATCACAAAAATTAAAAACATCAAAAACCTGGGAAAATCTTATAAGCTTAGTTTTTCCTCGTGAATTATACTGTATTTGTTGCGGAAAAATACTTACAGAAAAGAAGCTGCTAAGTTTATGCGACCATTGCTTTGCCCACTTAGGATGGAATGACAGTGAACCACAATACACCAAGGGCCTTAAACTTTCTTACTGCTTAGATTATCACATATATAGCAGAACGCTAATTTTTGATTTTAAATATAGGAAGAAGTTGCATCTTTTAAAACATATAGGTCTCATTATGGTCAACAAATACTGGGAAGACCAGCTAAGCTACCATGTTTTAGTACCTGTCCCCATGCATAAGTCAAAGGAACACAGACGAGGCTTTAATCAAGCAAGGCTAATGGCTGAAGAAATGAGCAAAGAGTTGGGAATACCAGTGGTTGATTGCTTGGTGAGGACTCGTGAAACTAGAACTATGCGTGGTCTTGGACCATATGAACGTGAAGCAAATATTTCTGGTAGTATAGAATTGAAGCCAAGTATGCAGAAGCTAATAGAAGGGAAAGATGTTTTGATTATCGATGATTTTTTTACAACAGGGGCAACAGCAAAAGCGTGTAGCGACGTTTTAATAAAGTCAGGACATGTACGCAATGTTGCTGCTTTGACCTTTGCATCTAAAAAAAGTGAAAATGTAGATGAAGTCGATGGTGTAAATGCATCTGAACAAATATGAACCGTTTTTGGGTTAGTGAATTAAAAATGAATCACCAGAGTAGATTGATAAGATAGTAGGAAATTTTCCGACACTTGCATTGAAAAGAAATTATTAAGATGTTACAATTATAACAATGTTAATTTTAATAGAAAGGTGATATGAGATGATAAACAAAGTAATCACTGCAGAAGAGGCAGTTGCCGGCGTTAAAGACGGCATGACCATCATGGTAGGTGGATTTTTAGGGACTGGTTCTCCAGAAATCCTAATGGACGCTTTAGTGGCAAAGGGCGTTAAACATTTGACTGTAATTGCAAATGATGGCGGCTTGGACCAAGGACAATATGGAGCTAAGACTTCGAGAGGTGTAGGTAAGCTATTAGAAAACCATATGGTGGATCATCTTATTGCTACACATATTGGTGTTAATCCAAAAATCAATGAACAGATAGCTGAAGGAACTTTAAAGTATACTTTAGTGCCTCAAGGTACTCTTGCAGAAAAAATAAGAGCTGCAAGTTTTGGTTTAGGTGGAGTCCTAACACCTACTGGCGTTGGAACTCTAGTAGAAACTGAAGAAGATGAACTAGGAAGAGAAAAACCAGTATTAGAAATCGATGGAAAAAAATATTTGCTAGAAAGACCTTTAAGAGCTGACTATGCATTTTTAAGAGCTTCTATCGCTGATACCTTCGGAAACTTCGCATGTGCAAAGGCTACTAAAAACTTTAACTATCCAATGGCAGGAGCTGCTGATCACGTAATCGTAGCTGCTGAAAATTTAGTTGAGGTAGGAGAAAAAGATCAGGATGTCTTTGCAATTTCAGGAGTGTTAGTGGATGCAATCGTTGGAGGTGAAAAGAGATGGGAGATATAAAGGCAAGAATCGCAAAAAGAGTTGCGAAAGAATTTAAAAACGGAGACGTAATCAATCTAGGAATTGGACTTCCAACTATGGTTGCTGACTTTATCCCTGAAGATGTAGAAGTTACACTACATTCAGAAAATGGTTTTACTGGTCTTGATGCTGTTCCTGCTCCAGGAGAAGAAGACGTAGATGTTATTAATTCAGGTGGAGCTTATGTTACTGCTCTTCCAAGAGCTAACTTCTTCGATTCTGCAGTGTCTTTTGGCATTATTAGAGGAGGCCATCTTGATGCAACTGTTTTAGGCGCAATGCAGGTTGCAGAAAATGGTGACCTTGCCAACTGGATTGTTCCAGGAAAGAAAGTAGCTGGCATGGGCGGTGCAATGGACCTAGTAGTAGGTGCAAAAAAAGTAATTATTGCCATGACACACACACAGAAAGGTAACCATAAAATCATGGAAAAATGCACATTACCTTTAACTGCAGAAAAATGTGTAAGCCTAATTGTTACAGAAATGTGCGTTATGGAAGTTACTCCTGATGGTTTGTTAGTTACAGAGCTTCATCCAGATTACACTCAGGAAGATGTTCAAGAAGCTACAGGCTGCAAGTTAATTTGGAGCCCAAATCTAAAGGTGATGGAGGAAGAATAGAAACTTTTAGTTTAAAGTTAGAACTTCACCTTCGGAGTGTGCCGATAAATAAATAAAAAGAAACTATAAAAACGCTGCTGATTAAGCGGATAATGACTATGGAAGTAAGATGATTTCTAACTTTAGTCCTTATGCCTAATATTGCAGCGTTTTTTACATACATGTTCACATAAATTAAAAACACATTTTATATGTGTTGAAGTGCAAAGCCTTGGTAGGTACCACGTTGTTTTAACGTATTATTTATCCCATTTAATATAGTTCTTTTGTGATAGCTCCATTCCGGAGAAATAAGAAGCTTACGTGGTACATCAGCCGTTAATCTGTGCATAACTATATGGCTAGGCGTGCATTCCAAAAGGTTACAAACAGTGTTAACATACTCTTCAATAGATGAAAAGGACTGGTAATTAGGATAAAGTTTTTCCATTGGTGATCCTTTTACAATGTTTAACATATGCAGTTTCAATCCCCACGTTTTCTTAACCACGTGTTCTAGAGACTCTTTCATCATGTTAAAATCTTCTCCTGGAAGGCCTAAAATGAGATGAGTTACGACCTTAATGCCACGGTCATTAAGTTTAGATATAGTTTCATCGTAGTCTTTTAAGGTATAACACAAGTTCATATCCTTCATAGTTTCTTGGTGTATAGTTTGTAAGCCAAGTTCTACCCACATAAAATGTTCTTTATTGATTTCTTCAAGTAATTGCAGTGCATCTTGGTCAATAGAATCAGGTCGAGTGGAAATTGCTATTCCAGAAATTTTAGGATTATTTAAGGCTGTATAGTATTTTTCCCTAAGATTGTTTACAGTGTCATAAGTGTTAGTATGACTTTGGAAATAAGCTATGTAGTTATTGACATTGCTCCACTTATCCGAAAGAAGGGCGATTTGGTCTTCTATGTTAGATGCCATTTCACCGCTACCGCTTTCTGAACAAAATATACACCCGCCCATGCCTTTTTTACCATCTCTATTAGGGCAAGTAAAACCGCCGTCAATCGACAGCTTAATAGTTTTTTGACCAAAAGTTTCTTTTAAATAATCATTTACTGTGTATATACGTCTCAAATTTTTTCTCCTGTTAAATATTGTGTGTATTATTGCTTTGTTTCTGTCAGTAAAGTACTATATTAAAATATCCTTTTGAAAGGGATAATGTCAAGTTTTTTCTAAGTAGTCTTTTTAGGGTTTCAGCTATAAAATAGTTGAGAAATAGTTAGTAATTAGGTATAATTTTAATGTTAAGTTATTTTGAGAAAGGGGGAACCTGGCTTTGTTAGAAAAGAAAAAACTCTTACTTCATAGTTGTTGTGGCCCATGTAGTACGTCTGTTATCAAGCGTCTTATGGATCAATATCAAGTGAAGGTGTTTTTCTTTAACCCGTGTATAACGGAAAAAGAAGAATATGAGAAGAGAAAGGCCAATCAGGTTCTGTTTTTAGAGAAATTCAATTGTCATTACGAGGATTTAGATAACTTCAATCAAGTGGAGTTTCTAGAAGGAGATTACAATCCCCATAGTTTTTTTGAAGCAGTAAAAGGGCTGGAAAACTGTAAAGAAGGAGGGGAAAGGTGCCACGTATGTTACCAACAGCGTCTTGAAGAAACGGCTAAAGAAGCAGTTGATCAAGGTTATAACTGTTTTACAACAACTCTTTCTGTAAGTCCTCATAAGAAATTCAGCGTTATTGAGGCTATTGGTCAAAAGTTAAGCGAACAATATGGCGTCGAATTTATAAATTTAGATTTTAAAAAGAAGGCAGGATATCAAGAAAGCACTAGAATGTCAAAAGAATACGGCCTATACAGGCAAGACTACTGTGGTTGTATCTTTTCAAAGCTAGAACGAGAAGCACAAAAAGCTGCAAGCGCAGCTTCCAGTGAAGCATGAGTCCAGAAGAAGCTTATGCTACAAGAAGTTTAATCTACAGGAAATTTAACCTATAAGAAGTTTTAATTACAGAACATAAATCTAAATAAAAAATAATATCAGGATTAGAGAAATAAAGGAGGAACTTATGTCAAAGTTAATTATACCAAAAGATTACACACCTATTATTGAGCCAATTGAAACTCAGAGAGCTATTAAGAAAATTAAAGATTATTTTCAGCAGGAACTAGCTTACGGGCTGCAATTAAGAAGGGTCAGCGCACCACTTTTCGTCGATCCAGACACTGGTTTAAACGATAGATTAAACGGCGTTGAAAGAAGAGTTGAGTTCACTATAAAAGATATGGATGAAAAGAAGGTTGAAATTGTTCAATCTCTCGCTAAATGGAAACGTATGGCCCTAGGCAAATACGGTATTGAGGCTGGCAACGGCATTTATACCGATATGAATGCTATTAGAAGAGATGAAGAATTAGACAATATCCATTCATTATACGTGGATCAATGGGACTGGGAAAAAGTAATAAGAAAAGAAGATAGAACTATAGAGTATTTAAAAGAAACAGTTACTATTATCTATAACGCAATTAAGAATTTAAGTGATTACGTAAACAGACTTTACAGGGATATTCAAAACGAACTTCCAAATGAGATCACTTTTATTACTACCCAGGAATTGGAAGATAGATACCCTGATTTAACTCCAAAGGAAAGAGAAAACGCAGTAGCAAAAGAATACGGCGCAGTATTCATTATGCAAATCGGAGATACGTTAAAATCAGGCGAGAAACATGACGGAAGATCACCTGACTACGATGATTGGACCATGAATGGAGATATAATTTTGTGGAACGACGTTTTAGACATGGCCTTTGAAATTTCATCAATGGGTATAAGAGTAGACAGCAAAGCCATGGATAGGCAATTAACTGCTGCAGGAGCAGATGACAGACGTCAATTAGACTTCCAGAAAGCTATTTTAGAAGATAAATTGCCTTTAACAATAGGAGGCGGAATAGGTCAAAGCAGACTTTGCATGTACTTTTTAAGAAAGGCCCATATAGGAGAAGTACAGGTTTCTGTATGGCCTGAGTCAATGGATGAAGAATGTAGAGCTAACAACATATTCTTACTGTAAATAGGCAGGTGTTATGACTTACTATCAAGTAGTTATAGAAAATAAAAGTAGAGTGATAGATCAAATATACACTTACAAGGGCAGTCCAGGTCTTGCGACAGGGACTGCCGTTTATGTACCTTTCGGCATACACAACAAGGAACGCCTAGGCATAATCATCGGCCAGATAGAGGCAGAAAACCTGACTTTTTCTCCAGATAAAGTTAAGGAAATTGGTGAAATAGTTAAATACGCATCTTTAAATGGAGAAATGGTTCAAACAGCCATATGGATGCGCCAAAGATATGGCATAAAATACGCTGATTGTTTCAAGTGTTTCTTGCCTAAAGGCAAGCCATCCAATAGGTCTGCTAAAAAGGTAGAACTAAAAATTTCCAACGAGCACCAAGATACCACGCCCCACCATTTAACAGAGGAACAAAGCAAGGCTCTAAATCAAATAGTAACAGCTATGGATGCTGGTAAACAAGAAACCTTTTTAATTCACGGAGTTACAGGAAGTGGGAAAACTGAGGTCTATATTAAAAGTGTGGAGCATGCTCTTGAGTGTAATAAGACTGCTCTCGTATTAGTTCCAGAAATTGCTTTGACCAAACAACTAACTGATCGCTTTGCTGCGCGATTTGGTGAAGAAACTATTGCAATTTTACATAGTAAGTTAACTGCAAGACAGAGGTTTGAGCAATGGACAAGAATAAGAAATGGTCAGGCAAAGCTAGTTATTGGCGCTCGAATGGCAGTGTTTGCTCCTCTTGAAAATATTGGACTAATCATTATGGATGAAGAGCACGAAACTACATATAAGTCAGATCAAACACCTAAATACGAAACCATAGACATAGCTTACAAAAGATTGATGTACTATCAGGGGATTTTAGTTTTAGGTAGTGCAACACCTTCAGTAGTTTCTTACGAGCGTGCTCAGTCCGGATTGTACAAGCTAATTGAAATGAAAACTCGATACCATGGTGGCCCCATGCCTGAAATGGAAATTGTAGATATGGGGAAGGAGCTTTTATCTGGAAATACAAGTGCGATCAGCCAAAGGCTGTACGAGGCAATGAAAGAAACCTTAGAATTAGGACAACAAGTAATACTATTTTTAAATAGACGAGGTTATGCTAGCAATATTTGTTGTCCTGTATGCGGATATGTGGATAAGTGTAGTGACTGTCAAATCACTACTACATATCATAAGAAGAAAAATAGCGCAGTTTGCCATTATTGCGGAAGAAGCTACAGAGTGCCTCAAGAATGTCCTAATTGTCAAAGCAATTTAATTCAATACCAAGGAGTTGGTACAGAGCAGCTAGAAGAACTTGTGTGTCAACTGCTGCCTCAAGTTGAAGTCGATAGACTAGACCTTGATACGGCCACTAGTAGGAACATAAATAAGATTTTAAATAATTTTCAAAAAGGTAACACTAAAATACTCATAGGCACACAGTTAGTAGCAAAGGGCCTTGACTTTAAAAACGTCGGTTTAGTAGGAATTGTTGGAGCAGACAACTCTCTGTTTTTACCTGATTACAGAGCTAGCGAAAGAACTTTTCAGCTTATAACACAAGTTGCAGGAAGAGCAGGTAGAGGCCAACATCGTGGACTTGTCATAATACAAAGCAACGTTCCAGATAACGAAACCATCATAAATGCCATGAACATGGATTACGACAATTTCTTTCAACAAGAACTAAAGATGCGACAACTAATGGGTTATCCACCTTATTCTGATCTAATTGTATTAGATATTAAAGGTGCAGATGAAGGCGTCGTCAGACAGCTGGCAGACCAGTGCTACTATCAACTTAATAAGGGACTTATAGGCCAATCAGGCTGCCTAGTGTTCAAACCTAAAAAAATAGAAGTCATGGTTGAACAAGGCAAAGTCAAGTACAGTATCCTTATTAAGGCTGTAAGAGGTTATCGAAATAGTTACGTTCACAATTTACACAGGTTCATACAAGAAATGGCACCGAAATTAAAAGAAAAAGATAAAGTTTCCTTTACAATTGATGTAAATCCATACTCAATGGTGTAAAATAATACATATAATCAGGAGGTATATATGGCAGAAAGAAACATACTAGTAATTGGCGATGAGCAATTAAAAAAAATCAGTCGCCCAGTAGAAACAATAGATCAAAGAATAAAAGATATTTTAGAAGACATGGTAGAAACTATGAGAAATGCGCCAGGAGTTGGCCTTGCTGCACCTCAAATCGGTGTTTCTAGAAGAATGTTCGTTGCAGAACCTGAACCAGGACGTCTTTATTACATGATTAATCCAGAGATTCTCGAGACAGAAGGAGAAGACATAGATTTTGAAGGTTGCTTGTCAGTACCCGGAAAGCTAGGTATAGTAGCAAGACCACATAAGATAAAAATGAAGGCTCAGGATATTACAGGCGCTTGGAACACTTACGAATTTGAAGGCTTTGATGCAAGGGTGATGCTTCATGAAAACGACCACTTAGACGGAGTAATCTATGTGGAACGTGCTGACAGAGTTATGGATGAAGAAGAGCTAATGGAAGAAATAGGTCAAAAGGAGTTTGAAAGCGATGAGCTGTAAAGAGAAGAACAAGGTTGTTTTTATGGGGACTCCAGAGTTTGCAGCAATTTCCTTAGAGCATTTAATAAAAAACGGTTATAACGTTGTAGCCGTTGTAACCCAGCCGGATAAGCAGAAAAACAGAGGGAAGAAAGTGGTGTTTTCGCCTGTTAAAGAGCTGGCTTTGACTTATAATATTCCTGTTTTGCAGCCAGAGAAGGTAAAAGGAAATATAGAGTTCTATAATGAGTTGAAGTCATTTGAGCCGGATGTCATAGTAGTTACAGCTTATGGAAAGTTACTACCTAAGGAAATCCTTGATTTACCACATTGTGGCTGTATAAATGTCCATGGTTCACTATTACCTAAATTAAGAGGTGCTTCGCCTATACAATGTGCCATACTTGAGGGTATGGAGGAAACAGGCATCACCCTGATGAAAATGGATGAAGGTATGGATACTGGAAATATGATTAACAAAGCTAAAGTTAAAGTTGAAAATATGGACTTTCAGCAGTTACACGACGCTTTAGCCACAGCTGGAGGTAAGCTTCTAGTAGATAACTTAGAATCAATATTGGACGGCAGCGCCGCTGAAGATGTGCAAGATGAAAGTGAAGCAACTTATTCATTTATGATTTCTAAGGAAGATGGACATCTGAA
>F241_Great_Cormorant__coassemble_679_pt1 | contig 13903 bp, 9 predicted proteins | sample F241_Great_Cormorant__metabat2_high_PE_004 | metagenome-assembled genome bin F241_Great_Cormorant
TTAATTGCAGCCTTTCCATCTGCTACCACCTTAGCAAGTTCTGCCTTTTGAGCTTCTCTGTAGTCTTGTGGGTTCTTGTAGTGTTCAAGGTCGTTAATAGCTGCTGTTTTAGCTTGCTCCAGTTGATTTTCTTTTACGACTTCTTCAGCTGTTTTTTCTACAACTTCAATTATCGCCATAGCTTTAACTGGCATTTGAGATCCCACAGCCTTTGCTTCAACCTTAGTAGTTCCAGCACTTAAACCTTTTAACGAACCTGTTTCTTTATCATATTGTGCTATTGATTTATTGCTCACTTCAACATCTACATCTTTATAGGTAAAGCCCTTATCATTTGGAGTTATTACAAGTCCAAGAGGTACCTCTTGTCCTTTTTTAATAACTATTTTACTAGGGTTAAAAGCAAGTTTGTTTATAAAGTCCTCTGACCTAGGGCGATCTGATTTCCATGTAAAGGAGTAAGTATTCTTTGCCTTTGTTTCCTTATTTTCTATTACAATATCAAAGACTGCAGTTTGCTCCTTATCAATTTTCTTTACTTCAAAGCCCTTATACTTTTTCTTTCCTACAATCACTTCTTTGAATTCTAAGTTTTGACCGCCTTCTGCTACCTTAATATTTTCTTTTGCTTCTAATTTAATATTTGCAGTTTCTTCATCAAAAATTGGAACCACCAACTGACCATGAGCTTGGTTTTTTCCTCCAATAACATATTTATTTGTGTTTGGTGAAAACGCTGGTTTAATATTAAGAGGCTTATTATTTTCAATTGGTACAAACTCTACTTTGCTAAGAAGTGGGGCATCTGACTTAAAGTTAAATTGGTATACTCGCTCATCTTTATTTTTTACAACTCTCACAAAAACGTCATCAGATTGAGAAATATCTACTAAACCCCTTGCCGCAGGAAGTTTAGGAGTGCCATCTTCATTAACACCGTTTTCAATAGCTATCTTCTCGCCATTTATATATGCTTCTGCTCCAAAAGGTAATTGTAAGGCTAGTTTTACTTTCATGTCTTTGTTAGGAACCTTAACAATGTACTTTTCAAGTTTAGGCGAAAATCCCATTTCTGCCTCAGGTTGTCCTGCAAGATCAGGCCTTATAAATTTAGGTAAAAACTGTTCTTTACCACTTTCATCTGTAATATTTATGTTGTTTAAATATGCCTGATTAATTGACACTGCAAAGAGATAAGAACTATCGTTCTTGTAATACAAAGTATTATTTTCACCTGCTATTATAGGCGAGATACAGTGTTCCATCATGTCCGGATAAGGCGGCAGGAAGATTTCTTGAGCCTTCTCAGCACCTGTATTATTTTCTGGATCATCGTAAGTGTAAAAGATTCCACCTGGAGGTGCATTGTACGTAAAGTATATATACACCCTACCATCAGGTTTTCCATCATGATTAAAGTCTTCATTGACTCTGCTAGTGGATACTAAGGCCCCTGCCTGTGGATAACCTGGTATACGTATATCATAAGCTTCTTGTAGTTTGTTATTAATTATTTTAAAAACCTTAAACTTGTGTTTTCCAGCAGGATTAAACTGACTACCTTCCGAATCAGATACTCCAACGTAAACTCTATCGTTATAAATTACTGGCGTAGCTGTACTCATTCCGCCTAGTTCCACGGACTGAACGTTAAAAATTGTTCCATTGGCATCCACACTTACTTTATGAATCCAGCCAGTATTCTTGCCACCCTTATTTTTTCCCTTGCTGGTTAAATATAGGTTATCGTTGTCATAAGCTACAGTAGATCTAATTAATCCATCAACCTGCCTTTTATCATTTATCTTCCCAGTTAGTGGATCCATAATGTATAAATAGCTGGTATTATCAGTGGCTTCTCCGCCTACAGCTAAATACTTGTCATTAACATAGGCTCCAGCCCAATAGAAGCCAGTGTTTTCTCCCTTCTCAATATCGGGTGAGACATAAGGTGTATTTTCAGGCAGAATGTTTTTACCGTCTTCTAAACTGGACATAACCCATTTAAAAGGTTTCTGGTAAGTTCCATCATCTTGTTGTATAAGATCCTCATTATCTGAAGAAACACAGAAGAAAAAACCTTCTCCGGCGCCTTCTGCTCCGCCTTTCCACACACCAGTGTAAAGATATCCTTTCCCTCCTATATCGGCATAACTAAGAGGGCACACAGTTTGATATCCGCCTATTTTAGGTGAGTACCAAAGAATCTTTAAAGTATCTGGATCAAGAGCTGCTATACGCCCGTTTTCCAGTAGAACAAAGAGCTTGCCATCTGCATAAAGCATAGGATTCATAGCAAAGCCAACTTTGTTTTTCATTTCTTCACTGCTGGCAATTGTTTGTCCAGTAGCTACATTCACCTTATAGACCTTTTTACTGGTGGCCGTATAGATATATCCTCTCGCTATTATTGGTGGTGTAGGTGAGTCGTTAAAACCACCTCCACCATCGCCACTTCTAAATGCCCATTTAAGAGCTGCTTCGTTACTGTCAATAGGTGTATTCCTGTCTGTTACTCCGTTGTTTTCTTGGTTGTTTCTAAAGTTATACCACTGAGCATCAGCAGGTGGAACAGCAGCTGAGTCTGTACCATAAGCCAAGTTTTCAGTCCATAGCATACAGCTAATGGACGTAACTAAAGCTAAAATCAAGCTTAGTAGCAACCTGCTTCTTTTGTTGCCGTTACATTTTCCGCTCATACACGTCTCCTTTCTTAATAAATTTCATCAAAAGTCTTTTTTGTTCCGCTGACACTAAATAACTGACTAATTTATTTAGGTGAATTATGATAGTCAACTACGTAATGGAACTCTATATCAGTATTTTCATCAGCCAGTATCGTTCCAATACCCGCATTAAGCTCCGTATCGTCAACAAAGTACAGCCAACCGCTTTTCTGACCATAATCGAATTCCCCAATAATATTTTTCTTTACACTTCTATAAATGCTGTCACCTTTAAGTTTAAATGCATCTATAACGCTTTCTTCTAAGTATTCTTTGTTACCAAATGCTTCGCCTGCCTTAAGCAAATTATCGATGAACTCTTTCGTAAACTTCCCTTCTGCTGTCAGTGCACCATCGTAAATTCCTTCAAAATATATGTAAGGAACATAATCACCTCTATAGTGGATTTGTATTTGCATACCACCTCGTTTATTGTGCTGTTCTACAGCTCTTTCGATTACATCCTTTACATAATCTCCCTCATAAACTGTAACGCTTTCCTCAAGAGGCACGCCCAGTCCTATTTCTTCTAAGGAGATTCTCACAGTGGACTCGTAATATTTAGCAATTTTCTTTCCATCGCCAATAAACTCATACTTAGCCCTTGCCGTGTATCCTCGTCTGTCCTTTACAAATACCTCGACAACGTTCTTTTCGCCAACTTTTAAAAGATCCTTATATTTTGAACCTCCATAACGATCAGCACCGTCAGAGCGTATCTCATGACCATTTACAGTTACATCAATAAAAGTTATCTTATTACCATCGTAATCATAACCTATGATTTTAAACGGTTCTGCTATACGCCATGAGTCTTTGCCATCTAAATCAGAAACAATGCGCGGAGGGCCCCATTTATCTTCAAATTCATCTTTAGAATCATCAGTAGTGCCACCACTGCCATCACCAGGATTAACTACTCCTCCTCCATCGGCCCCCGAGCCACCGTTTCCACCAGAGCCGTCACCACTGCCGTCTCCGCCTTCACTTCCAGTGCCTTGGCCGCCTTGACCAGCATCGCCATTTCCATCTTGGCCATCTTGCCCTTGACCATCTTGGCCTTTGTCTCCTTCCCCTTCTGAATTTCCAACATCTCCATTTACATCTGAATTTGTTTGATCATCGGCTTCAGAAGAGACTTCATCGTTTTTTTCCTTGCTTTCATTGGTATCTTCTGCCTTTTCCTCTTTTTTCGGCTGATTTTCTTCTACCTTGCTTTCCGTTTCTTTTGGTTTTTCCGGAGGCTGTACTTGCTCAGCAGTGTTCTCTAGTTTTTGTTGTTCCTTTGCTCGCTCCTCCAACTGCTGTTGCTGCGATTTATTCTTTGAAACTTCATTTTGAGTTTTGTTTTCGCTTTCTCCCTGACCTTGTGAAGAGGCACCTTGACCATTACCATCACCTTTTGCTTTAGCATCTTCAAGATTATACCCCTGGCCAGCTACCAAGACCTTAGAGCTGTCTTTGTACGCTTCAGAAAATTTTCCTGGCTCCACTGTCTTAGAAAATCCGTAGGCCATAACGGAAAAACCTACGACAGTAAGACCTACAACAACACTGAGCAAAATGTATTTAACCTTACTGCTAAGATTGACTTTTCCCCATTTATTTTTCGTATAGTCGTCCCCCTTTCTCCATCAGTTTTAAACTATCGAGAGCCAACAAAGCTGACTCAGTCGCAAATTGATTTTCCTCTTTCTCCTCTTTAACATGAACAAAGCCGCCATCGCCCACATAATAAGACATTAGCCACTGGGCCGGAGACCTTCCATCCTGAAAATACAACTCATCCTTATACGGATTAATTCCAGCCTCAGTTAAAGCGATAATCACTTGGCTAACTGATTCACTAGTGTCATAAGCCTTATTTGATTTAGCCAAGTCTCTTAACTTAGCTAAAATCATCTCCTTCAAATCCTTAGGCGCTGCTTCGCCACAAACTACAACAGCCTGTAGCTCCATTGCAAGATAGTCACTGGCAACAGGATCATCGAAATGAGCACTATTACTTACATCTTCATAAATATCATCCATATACAGTTGCTGATTTTTTAAAGTAACTCCAGCCATTTTGCTAGCTATCAAAGCAAAAGCTTCAACTGTAACGCCTTGCTCGCTGACAATATTATAATCATCCAAAGGACTAACTAAATCTACACCTTCGAAATTCCTAGGATCTTTCCCAAGAAGACTAAGTACAATAGTTGCCCTGGCATAATCTCCATACTTAGTATCAGTTAATTTTCCATGATTTTTTTGCAGCTTTGTTGCAAGATTTTTCAAGTATTCTTCACTACGCGCCTTTGCTTCAGGCCGTCCACTTTTGATTAGCCCTATTAGAGCCCATTCGCCACCGGTGCTAGATGGCTTCATAGCCCCTACATGGTCATTTACATTGGCAGCAGTTTCACCTTGAACTTTGTCTAATTGTTCAGGTAAGGTAACCTGACCTGTGCAGCCGCTTAAGGAAGCAGATGCTATTAAAACAAAGGCAAAAACCAAAGTGGTTACTGTAGTTCTAATCCTACTCACCTGCTCACCTCCTGTTTCTTCAGACTCCGACGATTCTTCTTGCCGTTTTTAAGTTCATCCATCAACAACGACCTTTCCTCTTCAGAAATTTCCTCCTTGCTGTAAGAGGCTCTGTTACCTATAACAACACCTTCCTCACTAATAGGATAATCTTTATCAGTCATTTTCTGATAAGCCGCCTGAGTGGCCACTTTATTATCTTTACTCTTCAACAACTTTCTAAAGGCCCAGTAGGCACCTAACGTAGCCACTAGCCATCCTAAGATTTTCCACAGGAAGAACAAAGCCAACAAAGCACCTAAAAGCATAACTAGATATTTAAGCCAATTTATAGTCAGGCCACCGCCTCCGCTTCCACCACCATTATTGTTTTTATCAGGCGGTTTATTAGCAGTTTTTGGTTCATTTGTACTTTCCGTTGCAGGGCCGTTACTTATTCCTATATTCAAATCAGCCTCGCCCATCATTCCATAAAATTCCACACAGGTTTCTACAGGAACAAAGCCAACACCATCCACATAAATTTCAGTCCAGCTATGAGCGTTTTTCTGATCAACAACGGCTTTATTTCCCTTTATGTCCTCAGCCTTAACCAAGTAACCTTCAACATATCTGGCTGGTATCCCTAAATATCTGAACATTGCAGTTGCCAAGGTCGCATACTGCACATCAAAACCTTCCTTTGACTTAAGTACCATGGACACAGCGCTATCATTTTCCTGACTTGCGCTTCTTTTAACAGTGGCTTTAGACAATTTATCAGTATAGGTCATCTCCTGGTCCATGAACTTCTTCACCTTCTCAATGGCTTCTTTATAGCCAAGGTGTTGATTTGTCTCAGTATCTGGCCCTAAAACCTGCTCAATGGCTGCTTTGTCCCTAGGGCTTAAAAACGTGAAGCTGTCATACACATATTTATTATAGTGACTTTCATTTATCTTATATTCTTCAAGGCTCGATGTTCCATATCCAGTTTCCACTTTGTTTGAGGCCGGCAAAGCAAACAACCTAGCACCTACCTCTGTCCACTTATCTGTCACAGGGACTACAGCTTTGATACGGTAGGAAGAAATCCTTCCTAGGAATTCAGGATAAATTTGAGTGTCACCCTTAGGTGTGTAATCCTTTAAACTTCCTTGACCCGTAAGTTCATAAGGCAAGTAACTATGAGCTTTAGAACCTTTGTGAACATTAATTTCCAGCTGGTTTTCTTTTTGGTCTCCTAAAGCAAACATGGCTGCTTGACCTAGCTGACCTAAACCGTCAAAACCACCTTCCTTTAAACTTGACATTAGCTCTTGGTTTCTATAGTAAAAAGCGTCATCATAAGGCAGCCACTTATCTTCCTCTATCTGGCTTCCAACAAACCCCCTTAGATACATAGGTTTTAAATTATCGCCACTTACCTCTAAGGCAGTACCGCTCAGTTGAGGTCTTTTTTCAAGGAGAATTTGGCCTCCTCCTAAGGCCTCCTTACCGTAGTATAGTTCTGACATGCTTTCTATGAAAGCATCCCTAGGACCTGTCAGCCATTTTCCACCGAAAATATAGTTTTCTCCCACTCTCGTATGAGCTAGTGATGTAGTTAAAACAACTGCTGTTAATCCTAGAACCATAGCTCCTGACACTGCCTTTGTTCCTAGCTGATTTAACCCGATGGAACTAACTATTCCAGCGGCCATTAGTCCTACGCCTAGGAAACTAACTGGCAGTCTTGTCAGTAATGACAAAACCACTGGGCACAGAAGGTAAACCATCATTATCCAACTACTTTTACTATTAATTAGTAGCCATGTTATAACAAAGAAGCATATTAAAACTATAAGCGTAAAGATCGCTGTATTTCCTTCACCAGATAATTGATTTAATATGATGAAGTCACTGATTCCCAGGCTGTTTGCCAGCTGATTCCAGCAGGCAGCAAAGCTACTAATAGGGTTTAGACGGCCCAAGTCACCACTTAATATATATCTTATGCCACTAAGGTTCCAATTGAATGTGTCTAACAAGCAATAATAACACCCTATTGTGAAAATGAGGCTAACTATTAACTTGCTTAACTTTCCATTATTTTTCTCTATAAATCTGAACTTCTCCATATGGTCTTAGCAAGTTCACCTCCTCATCTATCTGTTTTCTTGACGTTAGAAATATTATTATCTTTTGATTTCTATCAATATCTCCTTCAAGGAAAGCAGCTGCACTGCTTCCCTCCAGTGATACAGGACGTGAAACCAACTGAACAATGGCTTCATTTCCTTCGCCTTGATTTCTTACAACACTGACCACTGGCGTCCTTTGTTGCTGATCTGTCCAAATTAGTTGGTATTTTATTTCCTTTTCTTCCAATAACCTGCACATTGTAGCTGCTTTGTTCATCAGCTTGTCAATTTTGCCTTCATCTATTTCATCTACAATCTTATCTACTATTAAAACTACGCTATTGCTAATGGGATATCCAAGCTCCCTGACTACTACATCATCTAACTTAGACGACAATTTCCAGTGTATGCTTTTTACGCTATCGCCTTTTTCGTAGTTTTTCATTCCAATGGTCTCACTTATGTCGTTACCCTTAAGAAGCTGAGAAAACTTATAGCTTTCCATATCGTAATGGCTAAAGTCAACCATATCTGCTGGAAGTATTTCAGCTGTTGGCATAATTACAAACTGGCGTCCTTTACCGGCAGCCTCTCTGCTAAGGCCTTTAAACATACCTACAGGCTCAGCTGATTTTAAATCTTTTAATGTCACTGACACTTTTCCACAACATTTAGAAGTAAATTGGAAATCTATTTGCTTTTCCCTTTTAGGCCAAACACTGGCAGCCACCATACCACCATCCACTAGGCCAGTAAGATGATTTTTTATTTCTAAGGTGCCTTTCAAGAAGAAACAAGGCAGCCATCCGTTGTTTTTTAAAACAATATGGCCATTTACCGTTCCATCTACTTGGCCTGAGCCTTCCAGTTTAATGTTGTAACTTAGCTTCCTTCCGCTAAAAAAGGCTAGTGCATAAGTGATAATCATGTAATTTACAATTAATGCTGCAAGAAACAGCGGTAATATGGAAGTAGTCATGTAAGAGACCAGCATTAACAAAGCCAAGGCCACAAACCAAAGCTTCATATTTTTTAAGACGAACATTATTTTTTTTAAAAAGCCGCCTTTAACTCCAGCTCCATTGATTTTTCCTTTATTGATTCTTACTGCTGTATTCATTTTTCACCTCTTATAGTTGAATTCTCTGAGGCTTAACTTGTTCCAAAATTTTCTTCAAAACATCTTCTGCCTTAATTCCCTCAATAATGGCACGAGAATCCATAATAAGTCGATGAGCACAAACGTCTACATAGATTTCTTCTACATCTTCTGGTATAACGTAGCCTCTCTCCTGCATGTAGGCCTTTGCCTTTGCCATTTGTACCAAAGCAAGAGCTGCACGAGGGCTTGCCCCCAGCTTAATGTATTCATTATCTCTAGTAGCCTCCACTAAAGCTGTCACGTATCTATATATTTTTTCATCCACATCTACAGCCATAGCAGCTTTCTTCATTGCTTCCACATCCTCAGCCCTGCACACAGCCTCCACCTGCTCCATAGGATCTGATGCACTTCTTCTCTGAAGAATTTCAATTTGAGCATCAAAGCTAGGATAGCCCATGGAAATTCTTATCATAAATCTATCCAGCTGGGCTTCTGGTAACATCTGTGTACCTGCTGACCCTAAAGGATTTTGAGTTGCCATAACTACAAAAGGCTTTGGAGTTTGGTGACTAATGCCATCTACAGTCACCTTACCTTCTTGCATTACTTCAAGCAAAGCTGACTGAGTCTTACTGGAAGTTCTATTTATTTCATCTGCCAAAAAGAAGTTACACAAAATACTTCCTTCAATGTATTTAAACTGTCCAGTTTCCTTTTGATACATAGTAAAGCCTGTAATATCTGATGGAACTACGTCAGGCGTAAACTGAACTCTGTTGAAGCTTAAACCTAAAGCCTTACTTAAAGCTAAGGCTAAAGTTGTCTTTCCTACACCTGGAATGTCTTCTAACAGGATGTGACCACCTGCTATAACTGTTGCCACCACCTTGTCAATCATTTCTCCTTTACCAGATACTACTTTTTCAACTTCTGCCTTTATTCTTGCCACATCTTTATTCACGATGTTCTCCCCTTTCATTACACATTAATTAGTTCATTTATTCTTTTTTGTAATCTATTGTTATTCTTTTTTATAATCTACTGTATAGTGCCATACAATTTTATCGCCGTCTTTTACTTTTATTTTATCTGCACCGTAGTTAGGAGCTTTGCCGTTTACCTTATAAGTCCAGCCGCTATTTTTACCTGCCGAGAATTCATATAAATACCCTATGCCTTTTACATAGTAAGTTCCATACCCTTGTGTATATTCTGAATCCATATGAACACCTGCCTTTTTACAAGCTTCAGATGTCACTTTAAACACAGTATCATCCTTATTTAGCTTAACTTGTTTATCTAAAATATATCCATCTTTAGGTAAATACTTCTTTAGATTGTCATCCTTAAGAAGTGATGGATTTTCACTTAATTGCTTACATTCGATAATTAGATGGACTTGTCCGTAGTTTCCTGTTACGGCTGAAAAAAAGTCACTGGCTACTCCTGTGATTCTTAAGGATCCTATAATAATTAGAGTCAAAGCAACCACTACAAGGGCGATTGTCCGTTTTCGCCTTTTATTTTTCACTATTTTAGGATTTATAGGTGACATTAGTTTTGTTCCTCTTTTCTCTAATTTTATATAGTCCATATTTAATCTTCACGCGTTCAAGTTTATACAACATGGAAGGTCCTATGATATATGCACAAATTGCTGCTGTAAATCCATGAACAGCATCGTAAGGTGCTCCACTTATATACAGAGCGCTTAAAGCTTTTAAACTCAAGGTTTCGCCTCTACCACTGCTCCAGTTCATAACTAAAGCAGCCAGGTTCATTATGCCTCCATAAAATACAAAGGTTACTAAAAATGTAAAAACAGCTAAATTTATAGCACTTGCTTTAATTCTTCCACCTAATATGACCATTGTCGTCAATAGCCCAAAGAAGCCGAAAACATAAAGGCGCCATCCTACGTAGCCTTCATCTCCTGGCCAAAGAATGTATGTAATATAACTAACGAGAAACCAAAATATCCACCCACCTGCTATGCCTACTATTTTTCCTACATTGTTGTTCGTTTTTTCTATGTATCTTGTATCATTCTGTTCCTTATCGTGAATTGCTACGGCCACTGCGCTTCTTAGTTTTGCTATATTCCTATCCGGTCTTGCAAAGACTACTGCTGCCAGAGCTCCCATAAGGGCCCAGCTAGCCATTTGCCAAATGGTCCACGGGCCTTGTCCTACAAAAAAATTTAGAACTAATCGAGACAAAGCTCCTATTAGCACACCAGGGATGACTCCAAGTGATGCCCCGCTAATTACTACTAAGGCCGTACCTATTTGCAATGGTAAAAATAGTTTTACAGATAGCTGCAAAGCTACTACCATGCCGCTTATTACAGCAATTACAACTAGTTCTCTTGCAGAGGTCTGCTGGCTAAGCCTTGTTTTTCCATCCACCTTTTCGCCTCCTCTACTGTAACTATGTCTGGTTCCCACAAGCTCATGGCTTTGTTTACGGAAGTAGTGTAAAACTGGTTACCACTATAAAACTTGCTGCCTTTCCCTTGGGCAATTATTGCTCCATCGAAAAACAAAGCCGATTTATCTGCAAACTCAGCACAAAACTCTACATCGTGGCTTACCATAACAAGAGAAATTCCCTTTGCCGTCATATTTTTAAAAATCCTGCCCAAGGTTTTCTTAAAGAAAGGGTCAAGACCCTTGGTAGGTTCGTCTAAAAAAATCAAGTTAGGCTTTCTCGCTAGCACTTTGGCTATGGCTAAACGCTGCTGCTCTCCTCCTGAAATATCGTAAGGATTACTTGTTCTTAGGTGATTAAGCTCCATTAAGGTTAATATTTCTTCTAGTAGCTGGCTTTGTTCTTCTAAGGACAAATTCTCATCAAGACCGTCTATAACCTCATCTTCAACAGTAATTTGGCTGATCATAGCCTTTGGATTTTGAGGTACTAAGGCAGGAATAACACCTTCTTTAAGTATAACCTTGCCTTGATAAGGTCTTTCCACACTCATCATACATTTCAAAGAGGTGCTTTTACCAACGCCATTTTCTCCTAAAATAGCTAGTAACTGCCCCTTTTCAACTTCTAAGTTAAAGTCTTTCAGTATGTCGTCGCCATCTCTTGTATATCTGAACCATAGATGCTTTGCTACTATGGCCTTGTTGTCATTGCCTTTGCTTAAACATCTCATTTTACTGAAAAACCATGGATTCTCTTGGTCATGTAAGGAATTACCGCTTTTCCCTGATGCAACTTCACGTTGGCATTTTGATTCGTCACATTTTGGCAGGCCCAGTAAGCTTTTCGCCACATTCCGTGCCTCTCTCACATCTAAGGGTATTGACTCATAGGAGTCTCTACACAGTTTTGTATCTGCAAAGATTTTCGTTACTGCAGGCATTCCCTCGTACATAGGATGTGCTTTGCCATCGTTCCATTTATTCAATTTAGAGGCGATGACTTTGGGCTCATCATGACAAATAACCTTACCACCGTCCATAACTACCACATGGTGACAAAGTCCTAGAGCATGCTCCAATCTATGCTCACAAAGGAGTATAGTAATTCCCAGATCTTTATTCAGCTGTCGTAAAGTCATTAAAAACTCTTGCGCTGCTATAGGGTCAAGCTGTGCCGTAGGTTCATCTAGTACTAATACCTTTGGATTCATGACCATGGTCGAGGCTAAGTTTAGCAGCTGTTTCTGTCCACCTGACAGATGTGCCACCTCTTTATTAAACCACTTGCCAATTCCAAAGTAAGTCGCAATTTCTCCAACTCGTCGTCTTATAATTTCTCTCGGAAGCCCTAAGTTTTCCAAACCAAACGCCAGCTCATGCCAAACTTTATCTGTTACCAGCTGGTTATCAGGATCTTGTTGAACAAAGCCAATAAGTTGGCTCTCTTCCCTAAGTCCTATGGAATCAATAGCTTTCCCTCCTACATACACCTGGCCTTGTCTTTCTCCGTACGGCCTTAGAGGTAACTTGAAATGCCTCAACAGTGTTGACTTGCCACACCCTGATTTGCCACAAAGTACTGTAAAACTGCCTTCTTCTATGGTTAAATTCACTTGGTCTAAGGCTAAGGCTTCTTTGCCAGAATAAGCGAAAGTCAAATTTTCCACTTTGATATATTCCATCTAATTCCTCCAAATAAGTCTATGACCACTGGGCTAAAAAACATAATTACACATACACCAATTAATATTGGATCTGGTTTAGCCCAATTAATTTCAGGATAAAAATTTATTTGTCCATATCCCTGCCAGTACATGCACAACACAGTAGCAGACAGAATTAAAGTCGAAGCCATCACAATTAGATCCTTCCCATACCAATAAAAAAGATGAAAAGTTGTGGCTCCCTTTAAGCCATATCCTCTAGATACCATTGAATCTGCACTGTCTATGGCTGCCTCCAAGGACCAGCCTATAACAACATCAATGGCCTTAATCACGTCTTTCAGTTGCATCAACCAACCTTTACCTTCTCCCAAGGACTTTTGCCCTAGACGAGCTAAATGATAGCGATTTTGAAGAAGCGGTACACTTCTAAAAATCATGGATACTACTAGGCTGGCTTTAGATCCAAAGACAGAAAAAATATATATGAGTTTGTCTGAAGATAATAGCACAGCAAATGCTTTGCTCCAGGCAAATACGCTACTTAATAAAGTTCCCAACATGAGTCCGTAACAAATAGCCTCTAGGGTAACTCTATTAGTGTTGATATAAAATAACACAGTAGCACCATTATGGGTAAATAATCCATTAATTAATGCTGTCATAAAAATGATGATTAAACTCATTTTCAATTGTTCAACAGCAGATTTCGCCCCCAAAAGCCAATATATATACAGCAAAGCACCTACAAGCGATGTAGCCATTATCTCTGGCCTATTGGAGAAAACGCATGTGGCTAAAATCAAACTATATAATGCCACTGTAGCTGCCGGATGCAATCTGTTCATTTGAGAAACTTTTAGTTTTTCTTCCAGTTTCATGTTAGTTGCTCCTTAAATTTTAAGAATTCACAACATCATAACTCTATGGGATTGATCTTTTGCTCTAAATAAAAAAACGGACCTATTACAGTCCGTTTTTGTAAATTTTCTCTTGATATACAAGTTAACAAAGCTCTTTTTCGAGATTCAACCTCCAAAAAGAAAATCTGTACTTGTTAGGTTAATGCAGGGTATCTGGCTTACCTTCTTTCAAATAATGAAATGGATTCACAGTGGCGGAACCGCGCAGGCTTTCCTGCTTTCCTCTTAGCTTTAAAAAAGACATCAACCGTTATAATATTGTGCCTAATTATTATACTCCTGAGTACCTGTTTAGTCAAGGCTAACATCCATCGTGCTCACTTGTATATTAAGCGTATATTATTTCATCCAAGCTCCACTGCTAGCAAAATTGTACCAACGGCCGTCAATGTTCTGCCAGCCTGTCGCCATCTTGCCGCTTC
>F241_Great_Cormorant__coassemble_687_pt1 | contig 13335 bp, 10 predicted proteins | sample F241_Great_Cormorant__metabat2_high_PE_004 | metagenome-assembled genome bin F241_Great_Cormorant
CCTTAATCTTTGTCTACATGGCAATGAAAGACAAGCCTATTGCTTTGTTGAACATAGGCATGTACTGTCTGTTTGAGTTGCTTTTAGTTAAAATCTATATGAAAGTTGTAGATAGGTGGGGCAGAAATAAATATGCGTATTATGTGTTTCTACTGCTGTCCTTAATGCCGTTAATCGTATGGAAGGGATCCGCTTTTGTCGGTATAAATCACGGCCATGGATTTTTCGCCTTTTTAGGGCTGTCCTATATGACATTTAAGACAGCGCAGATGATTATTGAAATCTATGACGGATTAATTAAGGAAGTTAACACGTTTGAGTTTATATACTTCTTAACCTTTTTTCCATGTCTATCATCGGGACCTATTGATAGAAGTAGGAGATTTCATAAGGACTTCGATACAGTTCCTACTAGAGCACAGTACATTGACTTGCTGGGTGATGGTCTTTTTAAGATTTTCATTGGAATGTTCTATAAATTTGTTGCAGCAGCGGCATTTTATCAAGCTATGACTTGGCTTGGAGGTTCTGGCGAGAATTTAAGACTTTGGAACCACCTGGTGTATATGTACTCATATGGTTTCTACCTGTTTTTCGACTTTGCAGGATATAGCCAAATGGCTATAGGAACTAGCTACATTCTAGGGATAAAGTCACCTGAAAACTTTAATAAACCCTTTATCAGTAAGGATATGAAGGAATTTTGGGATAGATGGCACATGAGCCTGTCTTATTGGTTTAGAGACTTCCTATTCTCTAGATTTATGATGAAAGCCATAAAAGGCAAGTGGTTTAAAAGTAGGTTAACAGGTGCATCTATAGGTTTTATTCTAGATATGGCAGTTATGGGACTGTGGCATGGACTAGACATTTATTATATAATTTATGGACTGTACCATGGTATTTTACTGGCAGGTACAGAAATCTATCAGAAGAAATGTCCTATTCATAAAAAATATAAAAAAGAAGGCTGGTATAAGTGGGTTAGCTGGTTTATTACATTTAACTTAGCAATGTTCGGATTCTTTATATTCTCAGGACGCTTTACACAGCTTATAGGTTTAAGTAAATAGAGGGAAATATTTAACTTTACCTTAATAATAAATATGTTAATGACAAAAGAAGTTGATCAAAATGGAGGAAATTAAAAATGAACGAGCAAATGGTAGAAGAAAAGGTATTAGATCTTTTAGAAGAATTGTGTGGAGATGACATAGTAAGGGAAGACAAGGATATTAACTTACTAGAAGAAGATCTTATAGATTCTTTAGACTACACATCTCTTTTAGTGTCAATTGAAGAGGAACTAGGAATAGTAATGTCACCTTCTGAATTTACTAGAGAAGAGATGGACACTCCTGCAAAAATCATAGCACAGGTAAAGGCGAGATTAGAATAAGATGAAAAAGATTGCAGCGTTTCTTACTGCTACTTTACTGTTTTTATGTTTTGCAGTGGCTGTGCACTTCATCGTGCTACATGGCTTTCAGAAAGAAAACAAAGGCTTTGGAACGTGGATTAACTCATATAAAGATATGTCTTACAGTGCAATAGATAAAAATTTGCATGATGACACTTTATTGGTGCTAGGTTCTTCTGAGTTCCAGCATGGTAAGAATACTGAATATCATCCCACTCAGATCTTTAGAGGTATGAATAAGGATGTAATGTGTGTAGGAGCAGCTTACAACCAGTGTCTTTCCCATACCATAACATTAGGAGCATTGGCACCTGACTTAAAATCGAAAAAAGTTGTTTTAATCCTTTCACCAGCGTGGTTTGACAAGAAAGGCGTAACAGAAAATGGCTTTGCAGTAAGATTTTCAGAGAGCCAATACATGGCTTTGTTGAATAACAATAACCTATCAAAAGGGTTAAAGCAGGAGATAGCAAAGCGTACACAGTCTTTATTGAACAAAGCACCAGCCATGCAGGAAAACGTAAAAAAGTATAACGACATATTGTTAAATAAGCAGTACAATCCCATAGATAGAATGTATTTCTCTGCTAAGAAAATCATGCTTAATGAGAGGGAAGCTGTCAACACAAGCAGTTTGTGGCGAACAAGTGGAAAACCTCAATATAACAAGTATAAGAAGCATATTACTGGTAAGGAGCCTAACTGGGATGAACTGGTAAAAAAGGCTGATAAAGAGTACGAAACTGAGGCTACAAATAATGAATTTTACATTAGGGATAGCATATACAACAAGAAGTTTCTGCCAGTTTTAAGTAAGCAGAAAAATAGTATGTCAAAGCGAGAGTTTTGGCGAAGCTCACCTGAATATGGTGATTTAGACTTGTTCTTAAGAGTAGCAAAGGAAAGTAATATTGATGTTATGTTGATTTTGCTGCCGATGAATGGGTATTGGTATGACTATACCGGCTTCAACCAGAAGGCTAGAGATGTATTGCCTGGACAGATTAAAGAGGTAACCGATAAGTATAACGTGGAATTCTGTGACTTCTTCAATGAGGAATACAACCCAGGATTTTTAGAAGATGCATTCCACCCCGCAGGGAAAGGATGGACTTTAATCAATGAAAAAATTAACGAGTTTTATGACAAAAATAAAGACAAAAACAAAGGGAATAATAAGTAAAGAGTACTTTCTATACACCGGTGTGTTCTTCTTTATAATGGTGTCTTTATATCTTGCAATGATATTTGCAGGAATGGCATCTACCCCTAAGTTTACATATGCAGAGTTTTAAGTAAGACATTGGCCGCCCACAAAATTTTGGGCGGTATTTTCGTAATAAGGCCCAAGGGTTTTATGTAACCAATCGACAAAGCAATATAAAATGCGGCACACCTGCTACAAAAGTGCGTGGTAGATATGATAGGACAATGTGTTGCAGATAGGAGTTAATTAATGATAGAGGAAAAAGTGAATTTAAGGCCACCTGTGGAAAAGGGGCAGGTTCTTGAAGTTTCCATTGTAGATGTTACAGAAGACGGTGATGGAATAGGAAAAGTTGGGGGCTTTCCCCTTTTTATCAAGGAAGGAATCTATGGTGAAGTTGCTAAAGTAAAAATCGGCAAGGTTAAAAAGAACTATGGCTTTGCAACTAAAGTGGACACTGTCAAAGACAGCCCTTATTTAAACGATAATCCATGTCCATATCTTAGCTTATGCGGAGGTTGTCCATTAGGTGTCTTAAATGAAGAAGGTCGAGTGATGCTAAAGGAAACTCAACTTAAAAATAAGTTAACTAGGCTAGGAGGAATAAGTTCAGAGAAAATTATAGGATTTGAGCCATCTCCAATTAGTTATAGATACAGGAATAAGGCAGTGTTTACTGTATCGACAGGAGGAATTACTACTAAGAAAGGTGGGATAATCGTTGCAAATGAAAAACCGAAAGTAGGATTCCTAAAGAAAAAGTCTCATGAAGTATTTGACTGTTATGATTGTGCTCTCCAAAGTGAGGCAGCCATGGCTGCAGCTGAGGCACTTAGACGTTACATGGAAGAGGACAATTTAACAGGCTTTGACTATTATTGGAAAAAAGGGCTTATACGTCACATGATGGTACGAACATGTGAAGGAACTGGACAGGTGATGGTAGTTGTTTCAATTCATGGACGTGGACTTCCTAATGGAGCAAAGCTAGTTAAGTATTTAGATGAATATATAGGAAGTACTGTGCGAACTATCCCAGATGAAGTTAGAAAAGAGATGGGGTTAAAACCAAATGATGATGATGACGCAGAAAACAGCAACTTCTTTTATGATCTTAGAAGTGTATATGTTACAAGTCATAAAGATGATTCTCCAATTAACCAATTATTTGGGTATAAAACTGAAGTTATAGCCGGCAAAGCAACTATATTAGACATTACGAGAAGAAACGTCAAAATGGAAATTTCCCCTCAGTCATTTTATCAAGTTAATTACTGGCAAACTGAAAACTTATACAGTCACGCTATGGAATTAGCCCAAGTATCAGATAAAAAAATAGTTGACCTCTATGGCGGAATCGGGTCGATAGGCCTAGATGCCATGGTCCATGGAGGAGAAAGTCTAATTGGCGTAGAAACTGTGAAAGAGGCTACTTTAAATGCCAACAGAAATGCAGTAATAAACGGCGTAGTAAATGCCAGATTTATAACAGGCAAGGCAGAAGAAGTGTTTTTAGATATGAAAAAGCCTAAAGAAGGCGAAGAATGGAAAAATGCGGCAGACTGTGATGTAATCTTTCTAGATCCACCGCGAAGTGGTTGTGATGAAGGGCTGTTATATTCAATTGCTGAACTTAACATCAATAAAATAGTTTATATTTCATGTAATCCATCTACTATGGCAAGAGATATAAAGGTATTAGAGACAGCAGGCTATGGATTAAAGTGCTGTAAGGGCTTTGATATGTTTCCTGGTGGCAGTAGTCATGTTGAAGCAGTTGCGCTTTTGGAGTTGACTACAATCTAGTCATTGGCTTTATAATGGCCTTTATGCTCCATTAGATTTATCGGTATAGGGCATAAAATTAGCTTTGTTAATAAAAGCATCAGCCTTCTGATACTGTGCCGGTGTGAGAAGGCTTATAGAAAAATAAACTACGGTAGAAATTGACACTCCAACGAGCACTTGGGAAAATGCACCATGCTCCCAAAATGCAGGTAAGTCAACTCCTAATTGGATTAACAAGTTATAAAAACTGTAAATTAGTCCGCTTACCATAGAAGCGACTGCTCCTTGTGATGTTCCTCTACGCCAAACAAAGCCAAGAATTAAAGGAATAAATACTCCAGTTGTAATGACATCCGAGGCAATCCAACTTACTGTTAACATGGATTTTATCTTTAAGGCTATGGTCACAGCTATTAGAGAAACAATGAGCGTAGCTATTTTAGAACTAGATGTTGAATTGTTGTTTTCTTTTCCCATACCGAAATCTAAGACTAAAGTCATTGCACCTGTATTTATAAGTGAGTCCATTGTTGACATAATAGCAGCGGCAATGCCTACAAATACAAGGCCGCCTACAGCAGGTGCCATGTATTCCTTAACTATAGCGACTACTATGCCGCCTTCTGGAAGTTTAGGAAATAATACATAACCGGCCATTCCAGTTAATACTACTATTAAGTAAAGAGGTATGTATAAGAAGAAACTTAAGGACGCCATTTTTTTGGCGTCTTTTGCGTTTTTTGCAGCAGAAATTCGTTGCCAGACATTAGCTTGAATAACCCAAGAGCAGCCAAAAGTCACTACATACATAAGATATTTGCCTGTTCCTTTACTAATGTTCATATAGTCGGTACGGCCTTGCTCATAGGCATATTGGCTGATATGGCTGATTCCACCTGCATGGTAGTAAGATACGCCAAAGACTACTATGGCTGCTATGGTCAGCAAGGTAAACTGAATTATATCAGTTAGAACCACAGCTCTAAATCCTCCAAACATAGAATAAATTAACACAAAAAGAGTTCCTAAAATCACTGCATAATGGTAAGGTATGTCAAGATAGGAACCAAAAAACATTCCTATGCCTACCATTTGAGATGCTGCATTGAAAATCATGAAGACTAGAATCATTAATGAAAGCATTTTTGCCGCAAAAGGTGAATACCTTGCTTCCATCATTTCTCCTTGGGTTAGGTAGTCGATTTGTCTAATTGCCTTTGCCCCTACAATTAACAGGAAAGTGGAAATTAACACAGGCATTCCGTAATAGATAAAAGCACCAATTCCATCATCATAGGCTAAATCGGCAGTAGAAAGGGCAGAACCGGCTCCCCACCAAGAAGCTATGAAGGTAATGGACAAAGCCCAAAAAGGTAAGGTACGACCAGCAAAGAAAAATTCAAATGCATTATGGTTTTTCTTCTCTCGCAAAACTACTAAAAGCAAAACTGCAAAATAAATCAATAGTCCAATTAAACCGTAAAATTTCATATATACTCCATTCATTTGTGATTTTATAAAGTTTTCTCTGTAATGCTATATATTATATAATAATGTTTTATATGCATAAAGGGAACTTTTTTTTGAGACAATATGACAGATTATTTTGTAAGTGATATAATGATTAAAGGTAGCAGCTGCTGGCTTTGACGAAAACGAGCATGCTCCATTAAATGATGACATAAAGGAAAGTGAGGCATAACATGAGCAATAGTCTGGCAAGAGAAAAACGCATAATGGAAATTCTAGATGCATTAGTTAGAGAAGGAAGTATCACATGTACTAATAAAGAAAACCTGGCATCAGAAAAGGTTGTAGAGATACTGAAAGAAAATCCGTATTTCAAAGAGCATCCAGAACTTACAGGGATTTTCGAAATAGAAGGCGATGGTTATAATCGCTTTGTTCCGTACGGACTGATTATTGGTAATAAAAAGGATACTGTTGTTTTAGGTGGCCACACTGATGTAGTAAGTGTCAGTGTTTATGGAGAAAGCCAAGAGCATGCTTTTTCAATGGGGGAGATAAAGAAGTACCTTGATGTAAATCAGATGAATGACCAGCAAAAAGAGGATTTTCTGTCTGAACAATGGATTTGGGGCAGAGGTGTGGCTGATATGAAAGGCGGCGTTGCCATTAATCTGTGGTTAATGGAAGAAAACGGTAAAAAAGCCTTGGAGGGTCAATTGGAAGGCAGCCTTTTATTTATTGCAGTGCCAGATGAAGAAAGTTATTCAGCAGGTATGAGAGCTGCCAGCAAGCTTTTGCTAAAGCTTAAGAATAAGCACGACTTGAAATATAAACTATTAATAGATCCTGAACCAGCAGCAGAGCTGGGTGATGCTCAGGTTATGTCTTTAGGCAGCGTGGGTAAGTGTCTTCCAGTGATTATGGTTCAAGGCCAGTTGGCCCACATAGGTCATGGGTACAACGGAATTTCCGCTTTGAATATGTTGACCAATATGTTTAAAAAGACTAACGGCTCATTGGAGTTTTCTGATCAATGCGAGGGAGAGGCTTGTATGCCCCCAATTTGGGCTAATTTAAGAGATTTAAAGGAGCAATACGATGTTTCTATACCAGAAAGAGCTTATGGGTATTTTACAGTTCTAAGCTTTGATACTACAGTAATGGATGTGATGGATAAGTTAAAATCCATAGGGGAGCAAGCTTTTATAGAGGAAACGGAAAGACAAAACAACGAATACCAACAGTTTAAGAAAATAAATAAGTTTGCTACAAAAGATAAAATCTATTATGAGCCTCAGGTTTACACTTTAGAAGAATTTAAGAAAAAGCTTAAATTGCAGTATGGAGAGAAGTTTGATAAATTCTTAGACACACTTTATGAAAAGGCGGAAGCTGACTTAAATTCCGGTAGTAGCTATCCAGATGTAACTGTGATGATGATGGAAGAAATATTGGAGTTTGCAAATATTAAAACGCCTCTAATCCTCATTGGCATGGCGCCACCTTATTATCCGCCAACTCATAGTAACACAGTTGATGGTTTTGATGAAGTTGGAAGTAAGCTATACAAACACATTAGCCAGATTTCACAGAAAAAGTTTAATCAAAGACTCGTATATGAAAACTATTTTATGGGAATATCTGATAATAGTTACACATCGGTGCCAGACATGGATTTTGAAGGAATCAAAGCTAATTTCCCTATGTGGGGCAAACTTTACAGTCTCGACTTTGAAAGCATTAAGGCAGTTGCCATGCCATCTATTTTATACGGTCCCATAGGTAGGGAGTATCACCAGTGGACGGAGAGAGTCAATAAACAAAGCCTGCTAGAAGTAATGCCTTGTATGCTTCAAGAGGTAATAGACTTTGCCTATAGACTTAGTGAGATTTGACAAAATCTGTAAAAGTAATGTAAACTACAAGTTAGCTATAGCTAACTTGTAGTTTGAGAAAGGAGGCAAGGTATGACAGAATATGCTACAGTGCTTAAAATACGGACGTTGCTTTGTTTTTTGTCAAACGAAACCCATGTTTGCAGCGTAACTGGATTGTCAAAGACATTATGCCAAGAGAAGTATAAAATTAGCCGGATTATAACAGACTTAGAAAAAGATGGACTGGTATCAAGATCCAGTAAGAATAAACCGGTGCTTACAGAAAAAGGGCTGAAAGTAGCTAAAGATTATTACAATAAAGTGGATTTATCAGTAAACCTGTTGCTGAACTCTGGAGTTGCACCATCTAACGCCAGTAGAGATGGACTGATTTGGGGAGTTTTTAATTCTGCCGATACTTGTGAAGCAGTGGAAAAAGTGTGGAACATAAGCAAACTTAAAAACTCTCTTTCTCAACAAAAGAATTTTTTAGGAAGAGTTTTAAGTCAAAAACTTAAAGACGGTAAATACGTTGGATCTGTTGTACTTTATGACAAAGGAGCCTATGCTGTAGATAATCTGGCAGATTTTAATAAAGCCATAATTAATTCAGCCGTTATAGTGATTAAAGAAGGTCATGGTAAGATTCAGCTGGAAACAAGAGAAGTTACATTGATAAATGAAAAAACGTCTACAATACAACCTTATACTTTAGAGCATATAAGGTATAATGATTCAGGTAAGATGGAGGCTTCTGAGAAACTAGGAAGAATTTTTACTGTTCCTCTGGATGATATGAGGTTTTCAGTGTTTGGACAGGATTCACAAAAGATTTTACATGGGCATAGCAATATGGAACTGACATTTAGAGATTATGATGGCAATTTAATAGAAAAGAAAGTTTTATTTACTGTTATTATGTAATCTTTGTTGCATTTTGCAACTTGCGAGAAGGTAGTTATAAATCTCGATAAACCAACGTACCAGTGATATAAGGACCTTATGAACTAGTATAAACAAGTGAATCGACGCTACGAAAGTTATTTTTTTGCAACAAAGTTAGAATTAACTAATTTAAATTAGCGTGATAGAATTCATCTATGGAAAAGAATCTAATATTGGTTACCGTACATAAAAAAGGAGGACAAACAATATGAAGTTTTCAGAGAAAAGATGGCATTCTAACGCAATGGCCGTGGCTCTAAGTTTAACATTGCTAGCAGGTACAGGTGCACCTGTAGCCTTTGCAGGCACAGAAGCTACTGCCGATAATGAAAGCAAGGAACTTAACTTAGACCAGCTTAGAGACGGCGTTTACGAAGTAGGCATAGAAATGATTAAACCGGATCAAGCGAATAATGTGGATACTGCCAGTGTCAAGAGATCTATGGCCAACGGTGCTATTGAGCATACTGCTAAGGTTATAGTAGAAAATGGCATACCTAAAATGAAAATAACTTTTAAATATTTAGACCTAATGGGCAAAAGAGGATATTTAGGCAAGTTTTTCGTTCATCCTGAACCCTTCCCAGGTTATGGAGCCTCTTTCGAAAACTACAAGAACGGGTACGAACCAGTAACTGTAGTGAAAGAAGTGACAAATGAAGACGGTACTCCGTACATAGACGAGTACAATGATCCAAATGGAAAAATTGTAAAACAATATCCTAAGTGTGCAGGCAACTACGCAGAAGTAATCGAATTTAACATACCGAAATACGCTTTACAAAAACCTAATGGATTTTTAAGCTGTCAGGTTATAGTGCCGGTAATGGAAAGTATGGGCGGATTTGGAACTCAGCAAGTTATCGTTAGGGTTGCTTGGAACGGTGGAAAAACCGAAGTAAAAGGTGTAATGGAAAATTTAATGAAGCTTACACCGACCGCTGAAACCCTAGCTAGGTGGAGTGAAGAAGACAAGGCAAATGAAAAAATCGAAAAAGATAAAACAGATGCAAAGGCAGTTTCTGATAAGATTACTGCTTTGCCAGATAAAATTGAAAAAGAACATTTAGCGGCATTAAATGAGGTCGTAAATCTACATAACAACCTGTCTGAAGAGGCTAAAAAGCTAATACCTGCTCAGCTAATAGAAAAATTAAATAAGGCTAAGAAACAGGCAGAAGCATTAAATAGCAATACAGGTAACAATGGTTCCAACGGCTCCAATGGTTCTAATGGGTCGAATAACGATGCAACCAATAACGGCAGTACAAATAATGGCTCATCACCTAGCCCTAAAGTATCAGATAACAATACACCATCTAAAGTGCTGGATTATAGAAACCTTGCTAATGGGGAATATACAGTTACAGGAGAGCTTATTAAAACCGATAAGAAATCACCTTCTATGGCAAACAAAGCTTTCGACCACAATGTAGAAATAGCAGTTGAAGATGGCGTATACTATGCAGTCCTAAAATTTAAAGGCATGAAAGTCGGCGATAAATTAGGCTACCTGGGAAATATGTCATATTATGATGACAACGGAAACCTTAAAGCTGCTGAAGTACTAAAGTCTGTAAAGGGTGATGATGGAAGGACTTATCCAGAAGTTATAAAATTCCCTCTTACTAACGGTGCTAAAGAAGATGGCTGGCAGAAATTGCAAGTATTCGTGCAGACCATGGAAGATATAGCTCCAGGTCTAGGCACCCAAGACGTTATGTTAAAATTGGATTGGAGTACATTAAAATCCGGTAAACCAGTGGCATCTGCTTTCACAACTTCATCGGATTCTTCGAACAAAGCTACAAATGTTGCTAAAAATATAAAAAGTAAAGGACCAAAAACTGGAGATAGGGCAGAAGCTGGAGGACTTCTAGTTGCTTTGTTAGGCTCTGTTATGGGAGCAGGCTTCGTACTAAATAGAAGGAACAAAGCAACCAAGTAATAAAGTAAATAGTTACAAATGTAAAGCCGGCAAAGCTGCTATCGTATGTATACTAGCTTTTCCGGTTTTCTTGGTTAACTCTATTCATTTATACAGTTAATCTTTAGATTTGTGAAAGGACTCAAGGTGTGAAAAATGGCAAAGTCTAGGATAGTAATGGCTCTGTTGGCAATGCTACTGTTAGTTGTAGGAATGGGCTTTTATGAAACTTCTACTGTATATGGTGCCGAACCTGGAGTGTACACTACAACGGTAGTAACTCATTATCGACATCCTCAAACAGGTATAATTGAGGATTCAGGAGGAGAGTCGAAATATGAAATAGGCCAAGGTATGACAGAAGGGGCTACTTCAAAAAAAGGTTTAATAGAGGTAGATGAAAGTGGACAAATGTATGGCACCATAAGGCTGATTTTAATGGACGCCATGAGTAATGTATCTTTTGAAGTAGATGGAAGCCCGGTCAATGATCAAATAACTAAGGAAAACGGCAAGGAAGTGGATTTTAGAATACCAATAAACAGCGAGAATTCAGTTGTTAGATGTGCAGCCCATGTAGACCCAATGGGTCGCGATGTTATATATTACATAACGTTTTCAGGTCTTACTGCCGGATCAGATGATTTTAATCCACAAATTGACCTAAGTGCTGCAAATACAAACACTCAAAAGGCAAACATCTCTCAAGAAGCTACAACCACAAATGAACCAAAGGACAGTAAGGTTACAAAAGAAGAAACAAAGCATGAAAAGAAGGACAAAGCAAAGGATGAAAAAAATCAAAAGAGTAGTAAGGATAAAAAACTGACTAAGTCCAAGGATAAGGGCCTTAGCTTTGTTACTATATGTATTATTGTGGCTGTTGTAGCTATATTAGCTTATCTAGGGATGTATTTTTGGAAGAAAAAGGCAAAGAGATGAAAAGATTGAAAAATAAAAGTATGACGGTAGTGCTGCTGGCTTTGTTCTTGGTAATAGGCCTGTGCTCATGTGTGCCTCAGAAGAAAACGGTAGATGAATCAAAGGAAAAGGATAATATTAGGCTGGTAGCCACATCTTTGGCAACTGCTCAAATTTGTGACAAGTTGGAACTTCCACTTGAGGGCGTTTGCAAGACTTATGGGACTTTACCTGACAGATATAAGGATGTGACTAAGGTAGGCCTTGCGATGAACCCTGATTTAGAAGTTATTAAGTCTTTGAGGCCGGATTATGTGTTATCTCCAGCAAGCTTAGAAAATGATTTAAAACCTAAATATGAGGCGGCTGGATTAAAATATAAATTCCTTGATTTAAGTAGCGTTCAAGGGATGTACAAGTCAATTGATGAACTAGGTGCAGAATTTAATCGAACAAAACAGGCGAAAAAGCTTAATGATGAATTTCAACAGTTTATGAAGGAATATAAAAAAGGTGAATCTGGGAAGAAACCGCCTAAGGCGCTAGTTCTGATGGGACTTCCAGGCTCATACATCATCGCTACGCCAAAGTCATACGTGGGTAGTTTAGTTGAGCTGGCTGGCTATGAAAATGTATTTCCTCATGATGAAAAAGAGTTCTTAAATGTCAATACGGAAGAGCTTAAACAAACTGAGCCAGACATTATTCTGAGAGCTGCTCATGCAATGCCTGAGGATGTTAAAAAGATGTTTGCAGATGAGTTTAACAATAACCAGATATGGAAGCATTTTAAAGCTGTAAAGGAGGGCAGGGTTTACGATTTAGATCCTAATTACTTTGGTATGAGTGCAAATTTCTCATATCAGGATGCACTGAAACAGCTGAAGGTATATGAAAAATAGGAGTAAGAAGTGGTCAGTAAAAAGAAGGTTGTAGCGGCATTTATCATAACGACATTTGCTTTGTGTCTGCTACTTGTGGTGGCTATAAGAGCAGGAAGCTTGAAATTATCGTGGCTTCAATTGTTTAGAGGTCTGTTTGTTGAATATGATGAAGAGGTTGCAATAGTATATGATTTAAGGTTTCCTAGAGTGTTAATCGCTTTATTAGGAGGCAGTGCGGTGGCAGTTTCAGGTGCTTTACTACAGGCAGTAATGAAAAATCCTCTTGCAGATCCTGGAATAATTGGAGTAAGCTCTGGTGCTAGCTTTGTTGCCGTGATTATTGCGGCGCTTTTTCCTCAGCTTTATTTCTTAACGCCTATGGCAGCGTTTTTAGGAGGCTTTGTTGCCTTTTCTCTTGTATACGCTCTGTCCTGGAAGGATGGTCTTTCACCCCTTAGAATTATTTTAGTTGGAGTGGCTGTAAATGCAATGTTTACAGGGCTTATCAGCGGATTTGGTGAGGGTAGTGGCAGCAAGCTTACTGGTGTGGCAGCTATGGTAAATGCCAATATTGCAATGAAAACATGGGATGATTTCAGGTTGCTTGCAGTTTACGTTATATTTGGCCTGGTAATTAGCTTATTTACTGCCTATAGTTGTAATCTGTTGGCACTTGACGATAGAACGGTTAAGTCTCTAGGCGTTAATGTAAATGTAAGGAGGCTAGTCGTGTCTGTTGTGGCTGTTTTATTGGCAAGCATATCGACAGCAGTGGTGGGACCAATAAGTTTTCTGGGATTAATAGTTCCTCACATAGGGCGCATATTTGTAGGTAATGACTATAAGGTGCTGATTCCTTATTGCGCTATTGGTGGCGGTTTTGTATTTCTTTTAGC
>F241_Great_Cormorant__coassemble_688_pt1 | contig 13324 bp, 12 predicted proteins | sample F241_Great_Cormorant__metabat2_high_PE_004 | metagenome-assembled genome bin F241_Great_Cormorant
GTTGGTGAAAATGGCTGTAAACGTTGAAAAAACAATGTTTGCAGCCATTTTATCTTTTTTGAAAGAAGATATACGTTGGACAAAAAGACTTGGTAAAAATCGCTGTAACCATTGAATTTTCAATGCTAATACGTGGTATATCTTCCTCAAAATACAAGTAGGAGGATTTAGCCATGAAAAGAGTCATTTGTTCGGCATGTAGAAGTCATTGTATTAAGTATGGAAAGAATAAATATGGAAGCCAACGATGGAGATGTAAAAGCTGCAATTCGATACAAACACCTAAAATTGATAATCGTTCAAGGTAGCTTGAAATCTTCTTTGAATGGTTATTTGCATAATTTGATAAGGATTTAATTGATGAAATAGGGGTTATTAAGAACACAAATAATATGATTGAAGGTGGCATTATATGCACTCTCCAAATCCTTTAAAGGCATCTGAAATCATTGAAATCATGCCTACAGATTAAAGTATAGCAGCGATATATAATAAGCTGAGAGCAGAACAGGCATTTACAAAATCTATATCAGGATGGGGCGATGCAATCGTTTGGGAGGAATTACATCGCCCTTCAAAATATATATCGAGTTTGGACTAGTCACCAACTCTTTTTGTCCTATAAGCCTGGTTTAGTATGTCGAGTTTCTGAGACTTATTTTAAAGAGTCTGGATTTAGACACTTTAACGATTCTAAGGTGAAAATACCGTCTTTTCGAATGAGAACATCGTCAAACCAGACTTCACCGCCGCCGTATTCTGGTCTTTGAATGTTTACGAGGTCCCAGTGGACAGCTGAGCTGTTGCCGTTATCTGCATCTTCGTAGCACATGCCAGGAGTTAGGTGAAAGCTTCCGGCTATTTTTTCATCGAATAAAGTATCTTTCATTGGGTGCAGGATGTACGGGTTCATGCCGAGGGAAAACTCGCCGAAATATCTTGCACCAGGGTCAGTATCGAGGATTTCGTTGATTTTTTCTGTGTTGTTGGCAGTAGCTTTGATAATCTTTCCGTCTTTTACTTCGAAGACAATGTTTTCGAAGGTGAAACCTTGTTCTAAAGAAGGGGTATTGTAGGAAATTATGCCGTTCATTGAGTCTTTTACGGGAGCAGAGTAAACTTCCCCGTCAGGAATGTTTCTGAGACCATCGCATTTTACGGCTCCAATTCCCTTAATGGCAAAAGTTAAGTCTGTGCCAGGGCCGACTAGCCTTACTTTGTCTGTTTTGTTCATTAGCTCAACTAAATTGTCCATTGCTTTACTCATTTTAGCGTAATCTAAGGTGCATACGTCGTAGTAGAAATCACTAAAGCTATCTAGGCTTGTGCCTGCCATTTGCGCCATGGAATAGTTAGGGTAACGCAGGATTACCCATTTAGTTTTATTTACTCTGTAATCTAGCACAGGTAGTAATTCCTTGCTGTACATGTTTAGTTTATTACTAGGAACGTCGGAAAGTTCTGCAGAGTTGTTGCCGCCACGAATGCCAATGTATGCGTCCATGCCTTCCATTTGTGCCATTTTGAACTTTAATGCAAAGTCTAATTGTTCCTTTGACGAGCCTAGCATCAGCTGCCTAGTAATTTCGTTATCTGAAATATTTACATAAGGGTAGCCGCCTTTTTCGTAAATTTCCTTTATCAAAGCTTTCACTAGTGGTTTGGTTTCTGCGCCTTCATATTCAATGAGAACTCGTTCTCCGGCTTGGACGTCGCAGGAGTATCCTACTAGTAGCTTTGCTAGCTTATTGTTTCTTAAATCCATTTTATTACCTCTCGTATATTTTAAATTATAAATAGTAGTTAAAAATATTTTTGTAACACCAAAGCAACTAACTGGTGTTTACGTAATTATATACCAAAAATTCCTATATATAAATCATGGAAGTGTATATTAGGTGAAAACACATAAAATTCCTTTAAAATTATTGACAACAACCAAGTATTTATCTATACTTGTATACAAGTATAGAGATATGGAGGTACAACGATGTTAGAAATCTCGAAGAAGTCCAACTTACTAGAGGAAAGTAATTATAAATACAGCTTACAGGATGTTGAGGAACCTAATTTATATCGCGATATTTACAGCTATCACGATGCACCTAAGATTGTGTTTAACCATAGAAGGGTGCCAATGAATATGCCGGAAGATATTTGGATTACTGATACTTCCTTTAGGGATGGTCAGCAGTCTTTAGCACCGTATACTCCAAAACAGATTGTAGATCTTTATAAATTGTTGGCAAGGCTAGGTGGGCCTTACGGTATTATTAGGCAGTCGGAGTTTTTTGTATACACTAAAAAAGACAGGGAAGCTGTGGAAAAGTGTATGGAACTTGGATATAAGTTTCCAGAAATTACTACTTGGATAAGGGCGACTAAAGAAGATTTCAAAATGGTTAAGGAACTTGGAATCAAGGAAACGGGAATTCTAGTTTCTTGTAGTGACTATCATATTTTCAAGAAGATGAACATGACTAGGAAACAAGTTGTTGAATATTATCTTGAGACTATTTCCGATGCCTTTGAGGCTGGTGTGGTTCCAAGATGCCATCTTGAAGATATTACAAGGGCTGATTTTTATGGCTTTGTTGTGCCTTTTGTAAATGCAATTATGGACCTTTCTAAGGAGGCTGGAATACCTGTTAAAATTAGGGCTTGTGACACTATGGGCTATGGGGTGCCTTATGCGGCAGCTGCTTTGCCTCGTAGCGTTTCAGGAATTATATATGGTTTACAGCACTATTCAGGTGTGCCTAGCGAAATGCTTGAATGGCATGGTCACAATGACTTTTGTAAGGCTGTTTCCAATGCTACTACTGCATGGCTTTACGGTGCTTCTTCTGTTAATTGTTCTATGTTAGGAATAGGAGAAAGAACTGGTAATATTCCTTTAGAAGCAATGGTCTTTGAATATGCTGCACTTCGTGGTTCTTTTGATGGAATGGACCCTACTGCTATTACTGCAATTGCTAGATACTTCCAGAAGGAAATAGGGTACGAAATACCGCCTATGACGCCGTTTGTAGGAGAGAATTTCAACGTTACGAGGGCTGGTATTCATGCTGATGGACTTATGAAGGACGAGGAAATATATAATATTTTCGATACGAAAAAAATATTGAATAGGCCGCCTGGCGTAACAGTCAGCAAAACCAGCGGTCTTTCAGGTATTGCTTATTGGTTAAACGAGCATTTTCAGTTAACTGGAGACAAGGCATATAAAAAAGATGATGATCTTGTAAAAGGTATGAAGGAAAAGATAGATGCTTTGTACGAAGATGGAAGGACAACATCTTTGGCTACAGAGGAGCTTTTGAGAATAATAGATGAGGTAGGCGGACATGATCGAGTATAAGAGTATATCACTGGCGGATCAGGTATATGAAAAACTGGAAACAAGTATTTTAAACGGTACTTATCAGAAAGGTGAATATTTAAGTGAAAATAGGCTTGTAAATGAGTTAGGTGTTAGTAGGACGCCTATTAGAGAAGCTTTAAATCGTCTTGAGTATGAAAAACTAATCAAGGTAACTCCTAATGGAAATATGGTTGTAGGAATATCTATTAAGGATGTAAGCGACTTATTTGAAATAAAAAGGAGAATTGAGCTTTTGGCAACTAGGTGGGCGGCAAGCAACATCGGCGATGAGGGGTTGGCGCAGCTGAAGGCTATAGTGGATCAGCAGGAGTATTTTGCACAAAAAGGTGATGCTATTAAGGTGAGAGATCTTGATACGGAGTTTCATGACCTTATTTATACTTGGTGTGGTAGTCCTATGATGGAGGGAATTTTGTCACCTATTCACCACAAGTTAATGAAATATAGGAAGGCATCATTAGAAATTGAAGATAGAATTATGGACTCGGTTCAAGAGCATAAGGCCATTTACGAGGCTTTGGCAAATCACGATAGGGATAAGGTAGATGCTTTGATGATGGTTCATATTGAGCATGCTTTTAATTGTATTTTACAGGTGAACCAGCTGGAGATGGAAAAGAAGAAGGCTGGTGAAGAAGCTGGCTTTGATGTTTTAAACGGCTTGCATGACGAGAATGAAGAGGGGAGAAACTAACTATGGCCTTAACTATAGCACAGAAGATTATTAAAGACCACTTGGTGTGTGGCGAAATGAAGACGGGAGAGGAAATTGGTCTTAAAATTGATCAGACTTTAACTCAAGACGCTACAGGTACAATGGCATATTTGGAGTTTGAAACTATGGGTATTGACAGGGTTCGTACGGAACTGTCGGTGGCCTATGTTGACCATAATATGTTGCAGTCAGGCTTTATGAACGCAGATGATCACAGATATATTCAGTCTGCTGCCGCAAGGTATGGTCTTTATTTCTCTAAACCGGGAAATGGTATTTGCCATCAGGTTCACTTAGAAAGATTTGGAAGACCTGGTAAAACATTAATCGGTTCGGATAGTCATACTACTACTGGTGGAGGTATAGGAATGCTTGCTATGGGAGCTGGAGGAATGGATGTGGCTGTTGCTATGGGCGGCGGAACTTACTATATTACTATGCCGAAGATGTTTAAGGTAGAGCTTAAGGGAAGGTTAAAGGCTTTTGTAACTGCAAAAGACATAAGTCTTGAACTTTTGCGCATCCTGTCTGTAAAAGGCGGCGTAGGTGCAATTATCGAATGGGGCGGCCCTGGTGTAGAAACTTTGTCGGTGCCGGAAAGAGCAACTATAACTAATATGGGTACTGAGCTGGGAGCGACGGCTTCTATTTTCCCATCTGACCAGGTAACAAGAGAGTTCTTGAAGGCACAGGGCAGAGAAGACCAGTTCGTTCCTCTATCAAGCGATGAAGATGCAGTTTACGACCGTATTATTGAAATGGATTTGGATACTTTAGAACCTATGATTGCATGTCCTCACAGCCCGGATAATGTGGTAAAGGTAAGCTCTTTAAAGGGTGTAAAGGTAGACCAGGTATGTGTTGGTTCTTGCACTAATTCGTCTCTTATGGATATGATGAAGGTTGCTGAAATTTTAGATGGGAAAACTATTGATGAATCTGTAAGTATGTCTGTATCACCTGGATCTAGGCAGGTTCTTACTCAACTTTCGGAAAGTGGCCATTTAAATAAAATTTTATTATCAGGCGCTAGATTGTTGGAGTGTGGATGTGGCCCTTGTATAGGCATGGGATTTTCTCCAAATTCAGGTGGTGTATCCTTGAGAACATTTAATAGAAATTTTGAAGGAAGATCTGGTACAGCTGATGGACAGGTATATTTAGTATCACCAGAAACTGCAGCAGCTTCGGCTCTAACCGGCAGAATTACAGACCCTAGGACATTGGCTGATGTTTCTGTAACTCTACCTGAAAAGTTCCAAGTAAATGATAGCGGAATTATTCCTCCTCTTCCTCTTGAAGAAGCGTTGAAAGTTGAAATTTTAAGGGGACCTAACATTAAAGAATTTCCAGAAGGTCATCCAGTTGGAAATGAAATAGAGGCAAAAATCAGCCTGAAGGTCGGCGATAATATTACAACAGACCATATTATGCCTGCAGGTTCTAAAATTTTACCTTATAGATCTAATATTCCACATTTGTCGCAGTACTGTTTTGGAGTGTGCGATGAGAGCTTTGCTGAAAGAGCTAAGGCTTTAGGCAGTTCCATTGTAGTAGGAGGCGCTAATTACGGACAAGGTTCCTCTAGGGAACACGCTGCTTTGGTGCCGTTATATTTAGGTGTGAAATGCGTAATTGCAAAGTCTTTTGCAAGAATACATCAGGCTAATTTAATAAATGCCGGCATTTTACCATTAACTCTTGAAAATCCTGAAGACTATCAGTTGTTAAACCAGGGAGAAACCTTAGTGATTGAAGGCGTTTCAGAGGGGATGAAGACAGGTGAAATTGCTGTCAGGTTAAAAGAAAGTGGACAGAAAATCATGACCAGCTGTTCTTTCAGCAAAAGGCAAAGAGAGATGTTAGAGGCTGGTGGCCTTTTAAAATATGTAGCAAGAAAATAGGAGGGTGACTTATGGCAGATAAATTTAATAATAGCTGTATTTCCTTGGACAATGAAGGATCAAAGCAAAAACAAGATACATCAGCACTGGACTTTGAAACATTACAGGAAATTCAAAAGGCTACTGATCATTTTAAGGAATTGCTTATTGGACAGGCCAAGAGACACCAGAAGATTAAAGGCGAAAAAACTACAGATGAAAATGGTGAAAATAAGCATCAGTCTTTAGAAAAAGGCAGCAATGTCAAAGGAAATAAAAGTGACCACGAAAAAGTAGTTATCGGTGTGTGCGGTGGAGATGGCATCGGACCAATTATCACCGGCAGTACAGGTCAAGTGCTGCAACATTTGCTGAGAACTAGGCTAGAAAAAGGCTCGGTGGAAATAAGGAACATCGATGGTCTTACGATTGATAATAGAATGGCTCAAAATGCTCCAGTGCCTGATGACGTACTAGCAGAAATCAAAGAATGCACAGTTTTGTTAAAAGGCCCTACAACTACTCCTAAGGGTGGTACTATGGGAAGCGCTAATGTAACATTGAGAAGAGAACTAGATCTATATGCTAATGTAAGACCTGTAAAAGTTGAGGAAGAAGGCATTGATTGGATCTTCTTCAGGGAAAATACAGAAGGTGAATATGTGCTTGGCAATGACGGAATTTCTATAGGAAATCAGGTTGCGGTAGACTTTAAAGTAATTACCCACGAAGGAACTAGAAGAATTGCCGTAGCAGCCTTTGAGCATGCTCGTAAAACTGGTAAGAAAAAGGTGAGCATAGTTACTAAAGCCAACGTTATTAAGACTACAGATGGAATGTTCTCTCAAATATGTCATAAGGTAGCTGAAGATTATCCGGAAATAGAAGTAGACGAGTGGTATGTAGACATTGTAACTGCAAAATTACTAGATGCCAAACGCAGAAGTGAGTTCAGTGTTTTCGTGCTACCTAATCTATATGGAGATATCGTTACAGACGAGGCTGCAGAACTTCAAGGCGGTGTTGGAACTGCCGGTAGTGCAAATATAGGTAGCCGATACGCAATGTTTGAAGCTATTCATGGATCGGCACCGCGAATGATCGAGCGAGGCTATGGTCAATATGCTAATCCTGCCAGCATGCTGAAAGCCAGCGAAATGATGCTTGAACATCTAGGTTTTAAGGAAGAACTGGAGATTTTGCAAACTGCCTTAGATATAACTCTTAACAAAGAAAAACGTCTTGTCGTAACAGGAAGAGAAACTGGTGCAACTTGTCAGGAGTTTACTGATTATGTAATTGAGACTATATCAAAGCTACAAAGTCAATAAATTTATCATAGAAATCACCATCTAATGGTCAGGTAAATTTATGTTCTCTTTTGTATAATATTGACGTGGATATGTAAATAGTATTACAATTTAAGTAAGATAATAGTCTTGCAAATGCGGTATCTATATTTAAAGAGAGAATAGGGTGAGGATGGTGACAAAATCAAATGCTAAGAGCCTTGGACCTCGTGCAAGAAGGTTGAAGGAAAATAAGAGGAAGTCTTCGATGACAAGTAGCAGAGAAAGGGCTAATGCCACTAGGAAATCTGAACAAATTAATAACTGTATGGCTAACAGATTTAAAAAAGTTAAAAAGCCTGTTAAATTACTCTTAGTTGGGGTGATTCTTGCTATTTTAGCCAGCTTTGTATACTTTTGGGAGTTCCATCCTGTTTTTCTTGGACACACCACTTGGAGTGTTCAGTATAAATCACATACGAAGGCTGTTGACAACATACTATTTGTGTTAGGTGCAGACAAGTCCAAGATTAAAATTCAAGGAGAAGTTGATCCTAGTAAAAAAGGTGATCAAATTATAACTTACTCTTTTAGACATCAAAAGGAAGCTGTAAAGGTTGTTGTAGAAGACACAAAGGGCCCAGAACTTCAGGTTAAAGACTTTACCTGTGACTGTGTAGGTGATGTAACAGCTGCAGATTTTATTAAGTCTGCTAAGGATGAGGATAAATTCTTCGTAACCCTAAAAGGTGATAGCAAGCAGGCTGGAAGGCATACTGTAACGTTAATTGCAGAGGATGAGTCAGGAAATAAAACGGAGAAAAATGCAGTTTTAACTAGGGTGGAAGATAAGAAACCGCCACAGATAAACGGCGTTAAAGACTTACATGTTACAGCAGGTACGGTTCCGGACTACATGGAAGGTGTAACGGCAAAGGACGACTTTGACGGTCAGGTGAAAATCTCTGTTGATGATAGCAACGTTAGCTACTACAAGCCAGGGGATTATGAAGTATATTATATTGCTGAAGACCGTAGTGGCAACAAAGCTAAAGTCGAAGGGAAAGTTCATGTATCACCTGGAGAATATTCTACTGACAAGGTAGTTTACCTGACCTTTGATGATGGTCCATCTCAAAACACTGCTAAGATACTAGACATTTTAAAAAAATATGGTGCAAAAGCCACATTTTTCGTTACGGGAAATGGCCGAGGCTATAATAGTTACATTAAACGTGCCTATGATGAGGGCCATGCAATAGGTCTTCATACATACACACATAATTATAGTATCTATACAAGTGAAGAAACTTACTTCGACGATTTAGATAAAGTAGGCGATATGGTCAGTGGAATCATAGGCCATAGGCCTGATATAATCAGGTTCGCCGGCGGCTCAAGCAATACTGTAAGCAAAAATTATAATGTGGGCATTATGAGCAGACTTGTAAAAGAAGTTAGAGCCAAGGGTTATCAATATTTTGACTGGAACTGTAGCTCAGGCGATGCAACAGGTAATAGAGTACCTGTAAGTACCCTAATAAGTAATGCTACTTCGTGTAACGGGCACCACATTAATATTTTGTTCCATGATTCATCGGCAAAGACTACGACAGTAGAGGCTTTGCCTGCTGTAATAGAACATTATAAAAAACTGGGATATGCCTTCTTACCGTTAAATGTAGATAGTTATCCTGCTCATCATGGAGTGAATAATTAAAAGAGCTAACAAAAGAATATTATATGAAGTAGAAACTGGTGTCAGTTGTACAAAAAAGTGCAATGGCACCTTTTTTAATGGATTTCAGTGTGTCCTATAAGGCGTTATATTAAATAAAAACAGTACCATGAAAAAATAATTTTTTTTTTAAAAAAAGTATTGCAAAATATTTTATAACTGCTATAATAAACATATACCCCCTAGGGTATACAGAAAACAGTTAAAGCTAAGTAATATATATTAACAGAATTAAAGAAATTTAGGAGGACAAAATTATGGTATCTTGTGATCAGATGAAAGTTGGAGAAGTTTACGCTTGCAAAGCTTGTGGACTAGAGCTAGAAGTAAAGGCTAGCTGCGGATGCCCAACAGAAGAACACTGCCACCCAGTAAAGGAAGACACTTGCTGTGAATTCACTTGCTGCGGACAGCCAATGGAAAAGAAATAAGCTAAAGGCGTATAAACTTTAAAACTAATATAAACTAAAGAAGCTGTGGCTAAGGCCACAGCTTCTTTAGTTAGGCTGTCACTTTATCGAAAGGATTTATTTCTTGTTGGTAAATCCTTGCTTTGACATGGATGGAAGAACTTCAGGGAAGTATACTTTCGAGTATACAGTTGTAACTAAATCGCTCCAGCTGCGTACATCTGTACCTCCAGTTCTAAGGTCCATGTACTCCCGAACGATTTTGTCGTATTGATCTATTTGTTGCTGGGTTACAGGAGAGTATACTTCTTGATGAATTGTCATCTCAGGGGTGAACCTAGGTTTTAGTTGAGGATCTTCATCGGGTACTCCAATACACATGCCTAAAATAGGGTATACGTACTTAGGTAATTTGAGTAGGTCGATGACTTGGTCAGGTTTTCTCCTGACAGCTCCAATTGGAACTATGCCATAACCTAGACTTTCTGCCATATTCATTACGCTGCCAAAAGCGATTCCGCAATCAACAGCACCAACTAACGAGGCTTCTATAGAATCTATATTTTCAAATTTAACTCCTCTATTTTCTAAGGTAGTAGCTACCTTGCTGTAATCTGCTACAAACATTAAAAATACAGGAGCTTGGCTAATCCAAGGCTGACCGCCACAAAGATCTGCTATCTGGTCCTTAGTATCTTGATTTTTAATAACTATTACGCTAAATTGTTGGCCGTTAATAGATGTAGGAGTGTGCATAACAGCATCCAGGAGCATCTGCATATCTTTATCTTTAACAGGCTCATTTTTATATTTTCTTATGGAACGGTGAGCGTTAATCACCTGGTGTAATTTATTCATATCTCTTCTCCCTTGTAACTGTCACAGTTTATTTTTTATAATTCTCTAGATTCCCAATAACTTTTCCCATTAATGAACAAAGCAGCCTCTCTTCATCGTCGCTTAAGTTAACTATGTTTTTTAGCTGATAGGGAACTGCTAAAGCTTTGCTCTTTAGGGCTAGGCCCTCATCTGTTAAAGAAACCCAAACACGCCTTTTGTCTTCCTTTTTGACTTTCTCAACATAGCCAGATGCTACAAGACGGTTGATTACAGGGGTTAAGGTATTGCTCTCCAAGGAAAGCAACCTTGAAATCTCTCTAACTTCTAAGTGCTCATGCTCCCATAATACTAACATAACCAGATACTGGGTGTAGGTTAGGGAAAGGGGAGCTAAAATACTATTATAAATGTTAATGACGGTTTTAGATATCTTATATATGGGAAAACAAAGCTGATTATCTAGTTTAAGAGCTTTGCAATCCGGCGACTCTACCTTAGTATCTGCAGATGAAGCCGTTAACTGACTTACATCTGACGGCAAGTTTTCATTTTGCCTTTTTGACATTTTAAAGCTCCAATTTAACAGGGTGCTTACCCATTGAAAACTGCATAGCACTTACGTTGTCTAGTCTTAACAACACGATTTCTGGATTTTCCGGTGTGCCGTATGCCATTTCTAAAAGAGGTAGCATTTCAAAGGCCTTTGTATTAAGTTTCACGTCTTCAACAAAGCTAGCCTCAGCAGCAACTCTTAGCCATGACTTGTCAGGCTGAGCCATAGAGCAAATTTCAATGTTGTTGTTTTTTTCGAGTTCACGATAGATAGCCTTTTTCTTAGATGTAATCATATAAATTTTACCATCTACTACCATCTTAAAGGACATTAGGCGAACTTTTGGTTTATCACCGTCTACTGTTGATACTGCAACTGGAGTGTTAACATCTCCAAGATATTTCATTATTTCATTCATTTTTTTACCTCCTGCTTTGTCGTTATTAAAATAAGTGTTAGATTGTAAAATAATCGTGCACGATTATTTTTTTCTAGAATATCATAATAAGTGGAAGAAGTCAATGGGTCATAGGTATATTTTTGTACAAAAAAACTCCTACCGAAGTAGGAGTTAGATTCTAGTTAGCACCACAGCATTTCTTGTATTTCTTACCGCTTCCGCAAGGGCAAGGTTCATTTCTGCCTGGTTTCTTAGTAGCACGTACAGTTTTTGATTTTTTAAACTCGTTATAGATTTCAAGTCTCTTTTCACGAGTTAATACATTATCCCATTGTTCAAGGTTAAATAGGTAATCTGCCTCTGCCTTTAACATGTTAAGGAAAAGAAGCTCCATGTCAATGTCCAGTGTAACTTTATTAGTAGCCTTTAGATTTTCTAAATCTAAAGGTGTTTTTAAACTAGTGTTAATTCCGTCTAAAAATCCCATAAAGATTACATTAGAACATTCAAATTCCTTAGCTAGCTTGGATATAGTTCCGGAAAGGTTTGTGTCCTTGTTTTCTAAAATATGGCTGTAAATTCTCATTTCAGCTCCAGAATACTCTTTCCAAAACTCCTGAATAGTTTCCTCAGTCTGCGCGTCCATTAAATCTTTCCATTCTTGATAAAGACTCATTGTAAATCCTCCTAAACATTCTTTGCTAATTTTATAATATCGCCAACTACGGCACTTCCTGTAGGCAGGCTGCCTGCTCCTTTACCGTAAAACATCAGCTGGCCTGACATATCACCGGTTACATAGATGGCGTTAAACTCCTCATTTACTCCTCCTAATGGATGAGATTGGTCAATAGCTTCCGGTTTGACGGAATATAGCAGCTCACCTTCCGGTGAAATAGCTGCCTTAGCAATTAGTTTGATAACCTTGCCTTCTTTTTTTGCAGATTCAATATCTTCTAAGGTAACCTTAGTGATTCCTTCTCTAGGGATATCAGCAGGTTTTACGTAGCGATCCATGGCAATTGCCATTAAAATAGATAATTTATTTGCTGCATCGATGCCTTCTACATCAGCTGTAGGGTCTGCCTCTGCAAAGCCTTTTTCCTGTGCAATAGCTAAAGCATCCGCATAAGTCATTCCTTTTGCCATCTGAGTGAGTATATAATTGGTTGTGCCGTTTAAAATTCCCATGATTTCAGTAAACCTATTGGCAGATAGAGGCTCTAACACAGCAGTAATAGCTGGAATTGCACCGCCAACGCTAGCTTCAAAGGCTAATTGGGCGTTGTGCTCCTTAGCTAGTTGTGTAAAAAGCTGAAAGTGTTCTGCAACTACTGCCTTATTAGGAGTTACTACTGATTTGCCAGATTCAAGTGACCGGCTAATGTAAGTAGCAGCTGGCTCCATGCCGCCAATTGCCTCGACAACTATGGAAATGTCGCTGTCGTTAATGATATCATCTGCCGATTCCGCTTTTTTATTAGAAGGAATAGAGTTTAGCTGAGCTTTCTTATCAAAGCTCCTATCGTATATTTTAGAAACTTCTATATCTAAGCCCGTTCTCTTACTGATGATATCCCTATTTTCCATTAAGATTTTGTAAGTGCCAAGGCCTACAGTTCCAAGCCCTATCATTCCTATATTGACCTTTTTCATCAGTTCCTCCATAAGTTAACTAATACAGTTTTAACGTCACATTCGTTAATTATATACCAGTTTAACTACCAGTTCAACAAGTTATAGTGTTTTTATTGGCAAATTAGCCCTTTTCACCTATACAATAAGGTAAAAAAAGCATATAATATATGTATTAAAAGAAAGGAATTAGACTGAAACATTGAACGAAGAAAAAACTAAGGAAGTACCAATAAATGAGAATATGTGGGCTGTTTTAGAACTACATGATCACAATGTAGGTCAGCTTTACGGTCCTATGAATTCGTATTTAGAGATTGTAAAAGAACATGCAAAGATAGATGTGGCTCTCAGAGACAATCAGTTGTTAATAGGTGGTAGTGAAAGCCAAAGGGCCTTAGGAAAAGCTATATTTTTAGAATTGATGGCTTTGGTCGAGAAAGGCGAGGAGCTGGACCTTCAAAAAGTTGCCTACG
>F241_Great_Cormorant__coassemble_689_pt1 | contig 13281 bp, 10 predicted proteins | sample F241_Great_Cormorant__metabat2_high_PE_004 | metagenome-assembled genome bin F241_Great_Cormorant
TGATTTTACAATACTTGTGCCTTTTGATTCCTAACTGGTTAATAGTTGGCTAATTTAGCTATTATTATCCTTTCCCCTGTATTTTTTTGTTAAATTGATTTACATGCTCCTTGCTTTGTCAGCGCAGGCTTTCATAGCTTCCATTACAGCACTTCTAAAACCTTTTTCCTCTAGAACACGTACTGCTTCAATAGTAGTTCCTGCAGGTGAGCAAACCATGTCTTTTAGTGCACCTGGGTGCATTCCTGTTTCAAGGACCATCTTTGCTGACCCATACACAGCTTGAGCAGCAAATTTGTATGCTAGATCTCTGGACATACCTTCTCTTACGGCTCCATCCGCTAGTGCTTCGATAAACATGTAAACATAAGCTGGAGATGAGCCGGAAACTGAAACAACTGCATCCATCATATATTCTTGTACTACTGCACATTTCCCAAAACCTTCAAGAAGAGAGGCTACATACTTAATCTCTTCATCTGTTACTAGATCGTTTTTAACTGCTGCAGTCATTCCTTCTGTTACCATTGCAGGAGTATTAGGCATGCAACGAACTATCTTAACTGCTTTGCCGAATTGTTCCTGTAAACGAGCTAAAGTCTGTCCTGGTGCTATTGTAACAATAATAGTTGATTCTTTCACTACATCTTTAATTTCTTCAATTACTGCCCCATAAAACTGAGGTTTGACAGCTAGCACAACAACTTCGCTTTCTGCCGCCACTTCCTTATTGTCTAAAGTAACGTTGATTTTAAGGTCAGCCTTGGCAGAATCTAAAGACGGCTGGTATCCATCTGAAGCAATAATTTCGTCTGGTTTTAAAATTTCAGATGCGATTATTCCGCCCATCATAGCTTTTGCCATATTGCCGCAACCAATGAAACCTAATTTCATGTTTAAGTCCTCCTACTTCTTATCGTCTTATTATAAGTAAATCTACTGGATTCCTGGAATTTTCAATTCAAGGAAAAAGACAGGCCCTAAACAGGGCCCTGCCTTATATTTCTTATTTCTTTAAGGCCGCTTAAGCCTTTTTCTGGTATACCTTATAGATCCTGTTCAGTACGGTCTATAATTTCGTCCTGTAAAGCTTTGCTTAAGTTTCTGAAGTGGTCTGAATATCCAGCTACACGAACGATCAAGTCACGATATTCCTCTGGATTTTGCTGTGCTTTAATCAATGTTTCACGATCAATTACGTTAAACTGAATATGGTGGCCGTCCATGTTGAAGTATGTACGTACAAAGTCTGCCATTAAGTCAAGTCCCTTTTCTCCAGCTACTACATTTGGAGTGAATTTCTGGTTAAGAAGAGTACCGCCAGTCTTTAGGTGGTCCATCTTAGCGCAAGACTTAGCAACTGCTGTTGGTCCGTTTACGTCTGCTCCTTTTTCTGGAGAGATACCTTCACTTGTTGGCTTATGAGCACGTCTTCCATTTGGAGATGCCATCATTACTTCTCCGAAGTATACGTGGCAAGTAGTTGGAAGCATGTCAATTCCCCATGTTCCGTTCTTCATATTGTCACGACCGCAAACTGTCTGCTGATAGTGGTTAAATACATCCTTCATGATGTCATCAGCATAGTCGTCGTTGTTACCATATTTAGGTGTCTTATGTGATACTAGGTGTAGCATAACCTCATTACCTGCAAAGTCGTTTTTGCAAGCATCTAGAAGCTCTTTCATTGTAAAACGCTTGTTATCAAATACGTTGTACTTAATAGCTGATAGAGAGTCAGTAATAGTTCCGATACCTACACCCTGTAAGTAGTTTACATTGTAACGAGCACCACCTGCATTGTAGTCTAAACCACGAGCAATACAGTCATCAGTCAAAATTGATAAGAATGGTGCTGGCATGTATTTAGCAAAGATCTTAGTAATCTTGTTAGAACCTTCGATCTTAATATCTGCAAAGTACTCTACCTGTTTCTTGTAAGCTTCAAATAGCTCTTCGTATGACTTGAAGTCCTCAGCATTTCCTGTGTGTAATCCTAACTGCTGGCCTGATACGTGGTCATATCCATCATATAGAGTTAGCTCTAAAATCTTAGGAAGGTTGAAGTATCCCTGCAATGTATAAGCTTCACGTCCAAAAGCTCCAGTTTCTACACAACCACTAGTACCACCTTTACGAGCGTCAGTAATTGTCTTTCCAGCATTTAGAAGTTCCTGAATAATAGCTTCTGTGTTGTAGAATGCTGGCTGTCCCCATCCTTTACGTGAGATTTCGCAAGCTCTCTTTAAGAACTTTCTAGGAGTCTTACGAGAAATCTGCACGTTTGAAGAAGGCTGTAACAGCTTCATTTCATCCATACAATCTAAAATCAAGTAACTTACTTCGTTTACACCGTCTTCACCATCTGGAGTAATACCACCAGTATTGATGTTTGCAAAGTCTGTGTAAGTACTAGACTCTTTTAATGTGATACCTACTTTTGGAGGAGCTGGCTGGTTGTTAAATTTAACCCATAAGCATTCCAATAATTCTAAAGCACCATCTCTATCAAGTCTACCTTCTTCACAGTCCTTGATGTAGAAAGGATTTAAGTGCTGGTCAAGTCTTCCTGGAGAATAAGCATCCCAAGGGTTTAGCTCAGTAGTTACTCCGATATGTGCAAACCAGTACATCTGAATAGCCTGCCAGAATGTTTCAGGCTTGTGAGCAGGCACAACGTCACAGTTGTGAGCAATCTGTAGAAGCTCTTCTTTTCTCTTTGGATCTGATTCCTTTTCAGCCATTTCTCTTGCTAATTTAGCGTAACGCTCACCAAGAATCATAATAGCATCGCACATAATTGACATGGCATTTAACTGTTCTCTCTTTTCAAGAGCATGCTCGTCATTTAGATAATCTAACTTAGCGATGGCCTCTTCAATGTCTTTCTTGTAATCTAAGAAACCTTTTTCATAAAGTTTCTCTGAACCTACAGTATGTCCAGGGCCACGCTGTTCCATAAACTCAGTAAATACCCCAGCTGCATAACACTTCTTCCACTCATCTGTCATTGCTTCTAGAATCTTATGACGAGTAGATCTCTTTTCCCAGAAAGGAATAATAATTTCTTCCTGAATACGTAAATCTTCGTCATTTACCTTAAAGCAAATAAGATCTCTGTCGTTCATTACGTGCATGTCTTCAAGGGTATGGCAGCATAGTTCTGGGAAAGTAGGTGTAGATTGAGGGCCTGCACCTTTGTCACCAACGATTAGCTCGCCATCCTCAATAGTAATTGTCTTTCTTGATAAAATTTCCTTCATTGAAAGAGCACGTAGCTCAGGTATTGATACGCTTCCCTCATACTTCTTATAAGCATCAGTCATTAGAACTGCACGTTCCATAAAAATATGTGGTGTAGTTTCTTCTGACTGCTTACGTAATTTTTTTACACGCTCATTCATTCCTCTTAATGCTTCCATTTCTTACCCTCCTATTTTTACATTTGCAAAGCCATGCTCTATAAACATCTGTCTCAGTTCTTCCATTCTATCCTTCGACGGAGTCTGACATTCATCTGCTGGATAATCTCTTTGTAACTTAGCGTATTTGCTAGACCCAGTCTTATGATAAGGAAGTAAATTCACTCTCATTACCTTTATGTGTTTCTCTTTCAGATAGTTTATAATATCTAACATGTCTTTGTCTTCATCGTTTACAGGTGTCACCACCGGTATCCTAATATTTATATTAGCACCTAATGCGTTAATTGTCTCTAAATTTTTTAAAATTAGTTTATTTGATTGTCCTATATACTTCTTATGTTTTTGGTCATCTATAACTTTTACATCATATAAGAACGTATCCACATAAGGTGCCAGTCTAACATAGTTGTCGGTTTTAGCAAAGCCACAAGTATCGATACATAGATTAATTCCCTTATCCTTGATCTTTTTACACAATTCCTCTAGGTATTCTATGTTTTGTGACATTACCTCGCCACCTGATAAGGTTACTCCCCCACCAGATTCTTCATAGAAAAGCATATCACCTTCTATAATTTTCATCAGTTCTTTAATCTCATACTGCTTGCCACAAATTTCTCTATTGTCGTTAATACAAAAATCCGTACAATCTCCACAAGCTACGCACTTTGTCGGGTCTGTACACATGTGACCATCTTTAAAGCAAATTGCTTGGTGGGTACACATTTTCATACAAGTTCCGCAATCAGTACACTTTTCGAAGTCAATCAAAGCTTCTTTCTTGTAACTTTGACTTTCAGGATTATGGCACCACCAACAGCTGAGACCACAGCCTTTGAAGAATACGGTAGTCCTTATTCCGTCACCGTCGTGAATAGAGTACTTCTGAATATTAATAACATAGGGTTTTTCCATTTAAGTTACGCCTCCAAAATTTATGGCAAAATATGTTGTGCAGGGATAGCTACGCTATCCCTACATAAAAATTAAGTTCAATTTCACCAAATGATTATGGCTGTTTTTAAGCGTCAGCCTCGCTTTGTCAGCTGAGATTCAGCTGGTTACTGCTTTGTTTTAGCCTAGTAACATGTATATGTAGTTAGCGAATACACCAGCGCATAGACCACCTAGTAGCTGGAATCCGATTGCCTGTCTTACAAAGTGGTTTTGTTTTAAAGTATCTAGCATTCCAATGTGAGTGCTTAAGAAACCGGACATGCAGATTCCCATTCCTGTAAATACTGCAACTGTCTGTGCATTTGCTATACCTTGATCTATAAATCCTTTTGTTAGACCCATAGCGCTTCCTACTGCTCCAAGTGCTGTAAATGGATAAGCTAGAAGTTCAGGGCTGTCAAATCCCCATAGGAACTTAGCAACAGGTTGAACGTAAGAGCCTAATGTTGGAAGCAGTTTTACGCCTTCATAAGCCTTACCTAGATATTCACCATTTTCACCTGCAGGTCCAAAAGTTAAAATCATTACGAAAGTACAGATTAAAACTGTACCTGATGCACAAGCAAGACCTAGAGAAACACCAGATTTAGCACCATCCATCATAGATGACATAAAACGCTCGAACTTACCACCTGCTCTGATAGTCCTTGTTTCGCCTTCTGCGCTTTTTTCCACCTTAATCTTGTAGCTTAAAGGTTCGTTGTAGTACTTCTTAGCGCTTAAAAGCATTAATCTTACAGAAACAACTCCACCTAAGATAGCACTGATATTACCGATAAGCACTGCAGAGAAGTACTTGCTTCCAAGACTTAGCATGTAAGCTGTTACGATAAGTCCCATACCAAAAGTAGTACCTAGGTTTACATAAGTTGCTTTTTCAGCTTTTGTAAAGTACTTATCAAAGCCTTCATCCTGTGCTAGAGGAAGAATTGCTGGGTTGTCTGAAATATAAGTAGTAACAGCCCCTAGCGCTCCTGCTCCTGGCAAGCCAAATAAAGGTCTCATTATCGGAGAAATAATCTTATTAATAAGTGCGATAATACCAAATTCCGACATAATAGCTGCAATTGCTCCTGCAAGAATTGCTACTGCCATAATGTAGAAAGATGTGTTGATCAATACGTCAAAGCCAGTTTTCATCATTACTGAAAACACCTTGTCGATACCCATAACGTGACCTAAATAGCCGAACAAAGCAACAATTGCTGCTAATGTCACGAAAGTCTCTACCGAAATAGCCTTAACTTTACGTGGCGCCTGTGTTTCAGTGGCCTGATCCATCTGTGGCATTTCTTTCTCTTTATTATTCATAAAGATACCTCCTTAAATATTTTATGTGTTAACATTATAACATACTCAATGGTCGCTTTTTTGTATTTTTTTTGTATATTTCATACATTCTAATAGATAAAAAACACCGTTTAAACCATTGAAAATTACAGGTCTAAACAGTGTAGCAAACGTGTCAGAAAATTGTTGTTTTATAATTTTAAACAGTCAAACCTTTGATTTTGACTTATTTTTAACAAAATTATCGTACATAATTTAATAAATTTAATTCTGTATTTTTGTTGTTAATGTGTAGTTATCTTGTTCTTATCATGTATTATTTGCTGAAAGAAAATGTATAATTTTATAAATATTTGTTATCTATACGGATTTTAACTTAAATTTATATTTTTTAGGCGTAATTACTTGCTTTGTTTCTCTTTAATTTCCTCCAGTTCCATCATGTATCCCGCTGTTATAATACCTGCCGGCAAAGCTATTATAGCAATTCCAAACACTGACGATATCATGGTCACTAGACGCCCCATAGGTGTAACTGCATAAATATCCCCATAACCTACAGTAGTTAAAGAAATTGTAGCCCAGTACACAGCGTCAAAAAACGAAGGGAAGCTGTCGGGCTCTACATTGTACATTACCAAAGCAGACGCTATGATGTATCCAACTGCAAATGTTCCGACAACTGCCAGGGAATCTTTTTGCTTCTTGAACACCTTTAAAATCATATTAAAATTACGAGAATATCTAAAGAGCTTGAAAAGCCTAAATACCTTGATGGCACGTATGAGCCTCAGGATTCTAAGAAGCTTAAAGCTGTTGTTAAGCAAGGTCAATGAAGGTAAAATAGCCAATAAGTCTATTACTGCCATAGGCGTAAATGGATATACGATAAAAGAATAACTGCCTTTTTTAAGCTTTATGTCTGCAGTTAAAAGTCTCAACACATAATCCAAAATAAAAATTTGGACGCTGATAAAGTCTATCCAAACAAATAGATAATTATTCTCTTTAAATGCCAAAGGTACTATGCTTATGAGAATAGTAATAATCATAAACAGGTCATAGGCACGTCCTAGTTTTGTTTGTTTATATGAAGGCTCTATAATTTGAAATATTTTTTCTCTCATTGTAGGAAGTTTTCTCTCCTTTCTTAAAAAAAAGGGGCTACTGGCCCCTTTTTACAAGTTTAACATTTTTACAAGTTTAATATGGTACACAGTCCAGCCGTTTTGCCTACTGGCTACCAAGGTTTCTATTAATTCTTCAAGCTTTGAAGTGGAGCAGGTATGCGTCCACCTCTTCTGATCATCTTAGCAGGTGATGATGTTCTCAGACTCATGACTGGACCGTATCCAAGTAGACCTCCGAAGTTTAACTCCTGGCCTTCTGAAAGTCCAATGGCCGGAATAACTCTCACTGCTGTTGTTTTGCTGTTTATCATTCCAATAGCTGCCTCGTCAGCAATGATGGCTGCAATGACTTCACATGTCGTATCTCCTGGGATTACGATCATATCTAGACCTACTGAGCACACCGCAGTCATTGCTTCAAGTTTCTCAATAGATAAGGTCTTATTTCGAGCAGCATCTATCATGCCTGCGTCCTCACTTACAGGAATAAAAGCGCCAGACAGGCCACCAACACTAGATGACGCCATTACTCCGCCTTTCTTTACTGCATCGTTAAGCATTGCAAGAGCAGCAGTAGTTCCATGGGCTCCACACTGTTCAAGACCAATCTCTTCTAGAATATGTGCAACAGAATCACCGATTGCAGGAGTTGGTGCCAACGACAAATCTACTATTCCAAAAGGAACGCCTAGCATATCTGCCGCTTCTCTTCCAACTAACTCTCCAACTCTTGTAATCTTAAAGGCTGTTTTCTTAATTACTTCTGCCACTTGATTTAAGCTAGCCTCTGGGTCCATTTTGGCCAGTACTGATCTTACAACGCCAGGTCCAGAAACTCCTACGCTCAATACAGTATCTGACTCTCCTACTCCATGGAAGGCACCTGCCATAAAAGGATTATCCTCTACAGCATTACAAAATACTACTAATTTAGCTGCGCCTATACATTGTCTATGGGCAGTAAGCTCCGCAGCTTCTTTGACTTTTTCTCCCATTAAGGCAACGGCATCCATATTGATTCCTGCCCTTGTTGAGCCTACGTTCACCGAAGAACAAACAAGCTCAGTTTCTGCTAAGGCCCTTGGAATGGCATTAATAAGCTCTAAATCTCCAGCGCTAAAGCCTTTTTGTACTAAAGCAGAAAATCCGCCTATGAAATTAACACCAACTGCCTTAGCAGCCTTGTCTAAAGTCTTTGCGTACTTTACAGGATCTCCTCCCGATACACCGACTAACATAGATATAGGTGTAACTGCAATTCTTTTATTAACAATGGGAATTCCATATTTCTTTTCTATGTATTCCCCAGTTTCTACTAGCTTAGATGCTTTCTTACATATTTTATCGTAAATTTTCTGACATGATACATCAATATCAGCGTCGGCACAGTCCAGTAAGGATATACCCATAGTAATAGTTCTAATATCTAAGTTTTCTTCTTGAATCATGGTAATAGTTTCCATGATATCTCTCATATTTAGCATTGACTCTATTCCTTTTCCTTTCTACTAAATTCTATGCATTGAGTTAAATATGTTTTCATGCATTACGTGAACTTTCATAGATGGTACGCTATTGCCGATATACTGTTCTAGTTGATCCATAGGAACCTTAGACTGGTTAATATCTATAATCATGATCATGCAGAAAAATTCTTCTAAAACTGCTTGATTAACTTCAATTACATTGCAATCTGCCTCTGCACAGGCAGTGGAAACTTTTGCTAAAATTCCTACGCTGTCATTTCCTATAACAGTCACTACTGCTCTACTTTTATTCATTTTTTTCTCCCCTTATTTAATTTTCCTGTAATTTATCATGGTATTCATTTTATCAAAACTCCAGTATTTTTCAATGCTTTTTTATAGATCGACACTGAAGTAGCTTTGCTTAACATACAAAATCCGGATTTGTCCACCCTACAAAGCAAAATTTATCCACTTTCCAAGACTAGGATTCATCCATCATACAAGGTAGGTCTACAATACTAGCCTTCCGTCTGTAACCGACTGCAACAAAGCAAACACTGGCTTCATCCAGACATTCATCTACTTGATAACGTAAATCCAGCTTGGGAAATCTACGGCCTAGATAAATTTTATTTTCCTTTCCATTGCCCACTAAGTTGGAAAACCACTTTGGGCTTGTATAGAGTTTTCCCTTCACCTTCCCATGGTTTAAGCTGCTTTCATCAGGTTCGGTAACCTTATTGTTTAAGCTGCTTCCATCAGTTTCTCCAGCCTCAGACTGTGTACGTTCCATAAACTCACAAATTAGTTTTTCTGCAATTTGCCTCATTAAGCGCCCTTCCACCAGCTGCCTAAAGGCTGGGTGAAAAGTGTCTCCAGCAATATCTCCGCCTTCGTTAATTGAAGGACTCGACTTTAAGCCTACACGCATAATTTTAATGTCTGCGTTATACAATATTTTATAGATTTCACAACTTCTCACTACTGCCTCTTCAACAGATAATGGCTTATATCTCCCTGCCTTGTAAAGGTCGTACAAAGCAGTATCCTCTATTACTATTGTTGGATATATTCTCGCCAGTTTAGGAGCTACTTTTACAGTTTCCATAGCAGAATACACATCTTTTTCCAAAGTATCACCTGGAAGACCGACCATTAACTGTATTCCCAGGTCAAAGCCGTATTCTTTTATTAAAGCGCTGGCAGCTAGTGCATCCTCTGCAAAATGTCCTCTTGCCGAATCTTTGAGAACCTTGTTATCAAAAGACTGAACTCCCAGTTCTATGACATCTACACCATAGATTTTAAGGTTATCCAGAATTTGACAATTTATGGCATCTGGCCTAGTAGAAAGATGGATACCATCTATTAGTCCCTTATCCTTGTATTCCTTTGCTAGATTCAAGTACTTATTCTGCTCTTCTATGGGAATTGCAGTAAAACTACCTCCGTAAAATGCAAGTTCCTTGTAAGTTTCTCTTTGAGCACCAGATAGATAGGCCTCGATGGTTTTCCTTGCCTCCTCAATGGTTACAGGCTTTTCTTTAGATGTTATTTTCCTTTGATTGCAAAAAACACAATCGTGAGGACATCCCATGTGGGAAATAAAAATCGGTATAATCATATGTTTTTTCATTCTTTCATTATACAACAAATAAGCTGTAAATGCTGGATAATTTGTGAATTTTACTGTATAATAGGAGTAATAATTATAAGGAGGTAACAAATGGATTGGAAAAAATTAGCAGATTTGCTATTCCCCCATATTGAAACTACACCTGAGGATTGGGAAAGTAAATATCCCCCAAGAGATCTACCTCAAGGGGCAAAGGTAACTAGGTTAGGTCCTAGCCCTACCGGATTTATACATTTAGGAAACTTATACGGTGCCTTTGTAGATGAAAGGTTAGCTCATCAATCAAGCGGTGTTTTTTATTTGAGAATAGAAGATACCGACGATAAGAGAATGGTTGAAGGAGCAGTAGAAATTATTATTAATTCATTGAAATTTTTCGGTGTGAACTTCGACGAAGGCGCTACTTTAGACGGGAGCATAGGCCAGTACGGCAGCTATGTTCAAAGCGAAAGAAAAGAAATATACCAGACTTTTGCTAAGAAACTCGTTGAAGAAGGCAAAGCCTACCCTTGTTTCCTAACGGAAGAAGAAATCAACCAAATCAGGTCAAAGCAAGAATCAGAAAAAGAAAATCCAGGCATCTACGGGCCTTATGCAAAATATAGAGACGTGGACCTTGCTTTGGTAGAAGAAAATCTAAAAAACAACATGCCTTATGTTTTAAGGCTGCGTTCTACCGGTGACTACACACAAACTGGTGAAACCATTAGACGTATTAGAGTTGAAGACGGCATTAGAACTATGTTGGAAATGCCTGAGAACTTTCAGGACGTTGTCATTCTTAAGACCAATGGAATACCTACATATCACTTCGCTCACGTAGTCGATGACCATCTAATGAGAACTACTCACGTTGTAAGAGGAGCAGAATGGTTGCCTTCACTACCTATTCACGTTGAACTTTTCGAGAAACTAGGTTGGCAGCTGCCAATTTACTGCCACACTGCTCAGCTTATGAAGCTAGATGAAGAAGGCAATAAGAGAAAGCTTTCAAAGAGAAAGGACCCTGAGCTATCTTTAGATTACTACAGGCAGCAAGGATACCATCCAGCGGCTGTAAGAGAATATCTCATGACAATTTTAAATTCCAACTTCGAGGAGTGGAGAATGGAAAATCCTGACGCTGACTTGGAAGACTTCCCGTTCTCGGCTGAAAAAATGAGCAATTCAGGTGCTTTGTTCGATCTAAACAAGTTAAACGACATAAGTAAAGACGTGCTGTTGAAAATTTCTGCCAGCGACCTTTACGAGTTTTACAAAGGCTGGGCCAATGAGTTCGAGCCTGAAAGAGCCTACATGTTCAATGACAAAGCATATATGGAAAAAATTCTTGACTTAGGAAGAAATGGAAATAAGCCTAGAAAGGACCTTGTTTACGGTAAGCAGATTCTGGACTTCGTGTCTTATTTCTTCGATAAGTCGTTTGAAATTGAGGAAGGAATGCCTGTTGAAGTAAGCGATGATGACGTAACTTCAATACTTACTGCATATTTGTCAACTTATGACCACAGCGATGATCAAAGCCAGTGGTTTGAAAAAATAAGAGCCTTAGGTGAGGCTTTAGGATATGCAGCCAAACCTAAAGATTACAAGAAAAATCCAGAGCAATATAAAGGCCACGTAGGCCACGTAAGCACTGTCATCAGAGTTGCTCTAATGGGAAGAAGTCAATCTCCAGACCTTTGGGAGATTCAGCAGATTTTGGGTGAAGAGATAACGAGAAACAGAATTAACCAGGCTATTACCCAAGGGAAAGAATACTGGAGAAAGGACTTAGGTGACAACTAATGGAACATTTTATTACGACTATGAGGATGTGGATGACCTGGCTCATAGAAAAAACTGATGTTATCGACGGATGGATTTACAGTAACGTACTATTTTGGATGCTTATTGTGGCAGGTATCTTCTTTACTTTAAGAACAGGCTTCGTGCAGTTACGACTTTTCCCTGAAGGAATAAGAGTTCTTACAGAAAAAAGCCACGAAGGAGGAATTTCATCTTTCCAGGCTTTGATGATTGCTACAGCATCAAGAGTTGGAACTGGTAACATTGCAGGCGTTGCTACTGCCATTGTAGCTGGCGGAATGGGCGCTGTATTTTGGATGTGGGTTATGGCAATTATCGGTGGTGCTTCTGCCTTTGTCGAATCTACATTAGCTCAGATTTACAAAGAGAAAGACGGCGAAATCTACAAAGGTGGACCTGCTTACTATATTGAAAAGGCCCTAAAAGCTAGATGGCTTGGAGTAATTTTCTCCATAATTCTAGTTTTAACCTTTGCCTTTGGTTTCAACGGATTACAAGCATTTAACATTGCTTCTTCTCTTCAGCACTACACTGGAGATGAACATTATGCACTAGGCGCACTAATCGCTGGAGTTATACTTGCAATTATAGCTGCCATTATCTTCTTTGGAGGAGCACACAAAATCAGTACTGTTTCTGCAGTATTAGTACCAGTAATGGCATCAATTTATATTATAATCGGCCTGCTTATTACATTTATCAACATTAAGTCTTTACCAGAAATATTTGCAGGTATTTTTAGAGAAGCTTTTGATTTTAAAGCTATAGCTGGTGGCTTTGCCGGTTCTTGTATGGTATGGGGAATTAAGAGAGGTCTTTTCTCCAACGAAGCAGGTATGGGTTCAGCACCTAATGCAGCAGCTGCTGCTGATGTAAGCCACCCTGTAAAACAAGGTTTAGTTCAGGTAATTTCAGTGTTTATAGATACGCTGATCATCTGTAGCACTACTGTTTTCATCGTTCTATGTACTAACATCTACGTTCGTGGCGGTGATTTAAACGGTATTGGACTTGTGCAGGAATCCGTAAAATCTGTATTCGGCGAAGTTGGAGTTGGAATCATTACTATTTCAGTTATGCTTTTCGCCTTTACATCCCTAATAGGAAATTATTTCTACGCAGAATTCAACGTTAAATTCATAAGCCAAAGCAAGTCTGTACTTTTCGTATTTAGACTTCTAGCAGTTATTATGGTATTTATAGGTGCAAACATGGAGCTTACACTGGCTTGGAATATTGCCGATATACTAATGGGCGCAATGGCATTTATTAACATCATCGCTATTTTCCTATTAAACGGAACAGCAAAGAAAGCTTTGGACGATTACTGCAGGCAGCGTAAAGAAGGCAAAAACCCTGTCTTTAAAGCAGCAGACATTGGCCTTGACAACACAGATGTTTGGAAATAGTTAAGAGAAAAATCAAAGCATGTAAAAGCACACTCAAGCTTATAAAGAATTAAACAAAAGAAAGAATAAAAATGAAATTATTTAATAACGATTGGGACCAGGCGCTACAAACAGCAACAACAGATAAAAAAAAAAAAAAAACCCTTGAACACGTAC
>F241_Great_Cormorant__coassemble_701_pt1 | contig 12907 bp, 12 predicted proteins | sample F241_Great_Cormorant__metabat2_high_PE_004 | metagenome-assembled genome bin F241_Great_Cormorant
CGGGAGACCGTAGGGGTTCAAGTCCCTTATCGCGCACCATTAAGACAACTGTTTAGTCAGTTGTCTTTTTTTATTGCATATTTATCTTTTTTAATTTTGCCTTAATATTAAATTGTTTTATCTACAGAATTTTTCCGATAAATCAACCTTTTTATGTATTTTTATGATATACTTATATCAATCTAATCGTGGAGGTAATGATATGAAATATCAAGAGTATATGGACATTCTAAAACAAAGAATGGTTGATTGTTTTGACGTGGAACAAGATAAGGCCGTAGGTGATTATGTATTTCCGCTGGTGGCTACTTACCATGTTGAAAATATCAATTATTTTCTGTCTGTAGAAATAGAAATTTATGGTGCAGACAATAATATTGTCCATTGTGTTGTAAAGGATCATAACCCTACGATAGACTCGGTGAGTCAGCTTATTGAAATATTAAAAGAAGAGAGATCTAATTTAATTCCACAGAGTAAAAATCACATGTCGTCTTCCCTTTGTTTATTAATTGTGACAGAGCAGGCTGTTGACGAGGGCCTGAGACGCTTTGTTGAGAAATTTAAGTACAGGTGGAGCAGCTTTTTAGGCATAAAGGGCTGGGTGGACTTTGGTGTTTCAATTTTTCAGCTGTCTGATGGTAAATGGATTACTAATAAGGAGAGCAAGACTCACGAGAAATTTTTTATTATTAATTAACTGAAAAGGAGGTAATAAATCATGAGCTTGATACTAATTTTAGTAGGTGCAGTTTGCTTTATTGGAGCTTACTTCACTTATGGTAACTGGTTAACAAAGCAGTGGGGCGTAGATCCTGACAGGCCTACACCTTCGCACACTCTTGAAGATGGTGTTGACTATGTGCCTACTAAGCCACAAATTCTAATTGGCCATCACTTCTCGTCAATTGCAGGCGCAGGACCTATATTAGGACCTATTCAAGCATCTGTATTTGGGTGGTTGCCTACGGTTATTTGGATTATCATTGGAGGAATATTCTTCGGTGGTGTCCATGACTATGGTTCACTTGTAGCCTCAGTAAGACACGATGGTAGGTCAATCGGTGAAGTTATCCATAAAAACATGGGTAAGAAAGGTAAGACTTTATTTGAAATCTTTTCATGGTTGACACTTGTACTAGTTGTCGCTGCTTTTTCAAGTATATGTGCAACCTCATTTGAGGCATCGCCAGAAGCAGGAACAACATCGCTATTATTTATTGGATTGGCAGTTATTTTTGGTATTTTAATTTACAGAGTGAAAATGCCATTAGGCATAGCTACAATTTTGGGAATTATTGGTATGATCGGATGCATTTATCTAGGTATGACATTCCCACTTAAGCTTTCAGCAGCTACGTGGATCTGGATAATGTTAGTTTACATTGCTGTTGCATCTATCGTTCCAGTATGGATTTTGTTGCAGCCTCGTGATTATCTAAATTCATTTATTTTATATGCAATGATGGCAGGCGCAATAATAGGTGTATTAGTTTACAGACCAAATATTAAGTTAGATGCAGTAACTAGCTTTAACCCAGCACCAGGCCAGTATCTATTCCCATTGCTATTTGTAACAGTAGCATGTGGTGCAATTTCAGGATTCCATTCCCTTGTATCTTCAGGAACCACAGCAAAGCAAATAGCCAGCGAAAAAGATGCCAAGTTTATCGGCTATGGATCCATGTTAATTGAGTGTATGTTAGCTATTGTAGCTGTTATAACAGCGGCGTACTTAACAGATGGAGAGTTTACAGAGCTGATGAAAAAAGGGCCGATTGTTGTTTTCTCAACAGGAGTGGCAACATTTATGAACTCATTTGGAGTACCTTTCCATGGCGCAAGGATATTCGTTACATTGGCAATTTCAGCATTTGCTTTGACATCTCTCGACACATCAACAAGGTTGGGACGTTTTGTATTCCAAGAATATTTCATGAAGGAAAATGAAGACGGTACGCCAGCTAAACAGCAGCCAATACTTGCAAATAAGTATGTAGCAACAGTTATTACAGTATTTTGTGGCGGTTTGCTAGCATTTATGGGATATGCGAAAGTATGGCCTATATTCGGTTCTGCAAATCAGTTGTTAGCTGCTCTTGCATTGATGGCAGTAGCTGTATGGCTAATGAAGACAGGAAAAGGTTACAAGATGATTATTGCACCTATGGCATTTATGTTCCTTGTAACTTTAACAGCATTAGTTCTATTAGCTTACAACAACATTAAACTGTTTATGCACCCATTGGCAACTACATCGGTTGCTGGCGTAGTGGCATTGATTGTTCTATCAGTTCTTCTATTTATTTTGGCTATTGTACTTCTAAGAGAAGCAATAAAGATTTTTAAAACTCAAAGACCGGTAGAATAAAAAATATTAAATAAAATATAAAATTAGTGTAAAACAAAGTGTATGAATCAAATAAGTTCTGAATCTAAAACGCTACTGATTTTCAGTGGCGTTTTTTAAATAGGTCTTTTAAAATAATAAAAAAAACCTTAAACTATTGTGAGTTTAATAGTCTAAGGTTTGGTGAAACCATTGAAGTTTCAAGTGATTTGGCGGAGGACACGGGACTCGAACCCGCGGGGCTGTTACACCTTACTCGCTTTCCAGGCGAGCTCCTTAGCCACTCGGTCAATCCTCCACAGCAATATATAATCTACCATAAAAATGAACTAAGCGCAAGTATTTTTTCTGAAATTTAATGGGAGTATTGCAAGATTAAGTTGAAAGTGCTATGATAGTTCAATGGAACGGAAAGTTCCTTTTTTCAATGGAGGTGTTTTTTATGGAATTAATATCGATCTTAGTGTTCTTTGGCGTAATCATTGCCATTGTATCTGAGAAGGTCCATAGAACTGCGGCAGCCATGGCAGGAGCAGTTGTCTTGGTCCTAACAAATGTGCTATCAGTGGAAAAGGCCATCTCATATATTGATTTTAACACTTTAGGTGTTTTGATAGGAATGATGACTTTTGTAGCAGTTGTTAAAAACTCTGGTATGTTTGAGTACGTTGCTATCAAAGCGGCAAAGGTTGCAAAGGGAGACCCTTGGAAAATTATGGTATCATTTGTAATTATTACAGCTTTGTTATCATCATTTTTAGATAACGTAACTACAGTACTTTTAATTGGCCCAATGACCATTACAATAGCTAAAATGTTAGAAATAAGTCCTGTACCTATTATTGTGTCTGAAATCATGGCAGCAGATATAGGAGGTACTGCTACAATGATAGGTGACCCATCAAATATTATGATAGGCAGTGCATCTCACCTGACTTTCTTCCAGTTCTTAGCAAATACAGGTGTAGTAGCTGTTTTATCTTGTACTTCTTTGATTATAATGGGAAGACTTTTGTATAAGAAAAAAATGGTCACTTCAGAAGCTGATCTAGAAAAAATCATGGCCCTCGATGAGAAAAAGGCTATTACCGACAGAGTTCTCTTAAGAAAATCGTTAATTGTTATGGTTTTCGTAATTATTGGCTTTGCTACTCATGACCATTTTGGAATTGAGTCATCTGTAGTGGCAATGACTGCTGGCGTAGTTATGCTACTAATTGGAAAGCAAAATCTAGACCATGTTATTGCAGAAGTCGAATGGCCTACATTATTGTTTTTTAGCAGCTTATTTATCGTTGTTGGTGGAATGGTCGAAACAGGCGTCGTTGGCCAGATGGCAAAGCTTATAATAGATTTGACTGCAGGTCATGAAATCATAACAATGATTACGCTGCTTTGGTCTGCGGCTATTATTTCTTCATTCCTAGACAATATCCCATTTGTGGCTACACTTATTCCTTTAGTTACAGCAATGGGGCAAAGTGGAATACCAACAGAACCTCTTTGGTGGGCTATTTCAATGGGAGCTTGCTTAGGAGGAAATGGTACATTAATAGGTGCATCAGCTAACGTGGTTCTTTCTGGAATCAGTAACAAACATGGCTATCCAATTTCATTTAAAGGATATATGAAAGTAGGATATCCTTTTATGATTTTATCTATAAGTATCGCAACTGTATTTTTAGTTATAAAATACGGCTTAATGTAGGAAACTTACCATTGGTGAGACCATAAGATAGTGTTATAATACAGAAAGGAGACGCTATGACTAGTTTACACAGAGTTTCAGAGGACATGGTTAATATGGTCCTAAAGCAAAAGGGTGCAAGTAGTATTAAGAGCTTACCGTCATATGTCAATATCGTAAAATTCGAAGAAGACTGCGGAATTAAACTTACTTACGTTTATCAAATTAACGAAGGTGAAGGTATTTACCTTCAAAGAATGGCTCCGTATCCAATGAGAATAGGCATGATATATAATGAGCAAGACTTGATAGACTTTATCACAAGAGATGTTCACAGATTTAGATGTGCCCATGACAGCAGCAATTTCTCGAAGTTTATCAGACTTACTAACGAGTTAGCAACATTAGATAGACGTATAGAAAACGTATTTATGATGAGAAATGTATCAGGAGAGGATCTAGATAAGGTAGAAAAAGCGTTTTTCTACTTAGATGAGCTAATAAGCGACATTGAACAAAAAAGCCCATTGCTAGATGAACCTAAATAAATTAAATACTATGACAAGAACAAAGCCAACAGACTGCAAACAGCAGTTTATGGCTTTGTTTTATTTTAGCGATAAAATGCAGGTTCATAGGTTATAACAAATTTGTTATATTAAGATTTTTTGGTAAAAAATATAATTACCTCTTGAACTTTGTGAAAAAAATATCTATAATAGATTTGTAAATAAATTCCAGAAAAAAATAAGGAGTGATAATTATGGTACAACATTTCATGATTCCAAGAGACGTAGTTTTCGGACAGGGAGCTTTGTCTCACTTAGCTAATTTAAAAGGGAAAAAAGCAATGATCGTTACTGGCGGCAGCTCAATGAAAAAACATGGCTTCATAGACCAGGCAGTTGCACATCTTAAAGATGCTGGCATGGATGTGGAAATTATTGATGGCGTAGAACCCAACCCATCTGTAGAAACTGTGAGAAAGGGTGCAGAGGCAATGCTTGCTTTTGAACCTGATTGGATCGTAGCTCTTGGAGGCGGTTCATCATTAGATGCAGCTAAAGTAATGTGGGCATTCTATGAGCACCCAGAATTATCATTCGAAGATATAGTAGTTCCAGGAACTTGTCCTGAACTTAGAAACAAAGCAAAGTTAGTATGTGTTCCTTCTACTAGCGGAACTGCATCAGAAATTACAGCGTTCTCTGTAATTACAGACGTTGCTAACCACATTAAGTACCCATTAGTATCAGAACACTTTGTACCTGATGTTGCAATTGTTGACCCTGCTTTGCCTGCAAAGATGCCACCACACATCACCGCAAATACAGGAATGGACGTTTTAGCTCATGCAACAGAAGCATTGGTTTCAACTGCTGCAAGTGACTACACAGATGCTCTTGCAATTCAGGCAATTAAACTTATCTTTAAATGGCTTCCAGTAGCATATAAAGAGCCAGATAACATGATTGCACGTGAAAGAATGCACAACGCATCTACTATGGCAGGAATGGCATTTACATCAGCATCTCTTGGTTTGATTCATTCATTGGCACATAAAATCGGAGGAGAATTCGGCGTTACTCACGGACTTGCCAATGCAATTCTACTACCTTATATCGTACAGTTTAACAGCAAAGCAACTGACAAGGTAGCTTTAATCGAAAAAGAACTAGGTGTTAAGAGCTTCCCTGATGCAATTAAGGCATTAAACGAAACATTAAATATTCCTTCTACTTTTGCACAGGTAGATGAAGTTGAAATTTCACGTGATGCTTTCTACGAAGTACTAGATAGAATGAGCAAGAATGCATATGAGGATCCTTGCACATTAACTAATCCTAGAGAATCAAATCCAGAAATCGTAAAGATGATTTACACACACTCTTTTGAAGGAAAAGATATCTTAGATTAATAGAACTATCAAAATGTATACAATTTTTTCCATATTACTAGATAAATTCTAAATTTTGTGGTATACTATATATAACAAGTTGATAGTTATTGATAAGGAGTTGTGTGACTATGTTTAGAGTAAATGAGCTAGTCATGTACGGGCGAACAGGTCTTTGTAAGATCTCAAAAATCGGTAAACCAGATTTCTTTATTGACGACAATGATAGGCTTTATTACTTTTTAGAACCCATTTATCAAGGTGGGATCATCTACGCTCCAGTTGATAACGAGAAAACATCAATTAGACCAGTGATTTCGAAAGCAGAAGCTTATGAACTTCTGACAGAGGCGGTAGCCATTGAGCCAGAGCTATCTAAGTGTAGGAGTTTGCAGCAGCAGACTGCTTACTATCAAAGCATTATAGATTCTCATGATTGCTTTGATTTGCTTAAGCTTGCGAAGGCTATTTATTTAAAAGGCCAGCAGGCTAGTGCCAATAAGAAGAAATTAGGTCAAATTGATAAAAGGTTTATGTTAAAAGCCGAAGATTTGCTATATGGAGAATTAGCAGCAGCATTGAGTATGGACAAAGAACAGGTTGCCGAAATAGTACATGCGAAATTTGGGCAAGAAAAATTTAGTAGCTAGAAAAAATGTAAAGGGTGAGGGCCTAGTCCTCACCCTTTATTAATGCTTATGTATTATGTATAGGAATATGTTGGAACAGCCCAAACCCTTAGTTTCACAAGTTATATAATAAAAAAATAATGAAGAGTGAGGGATAACTATTGACAATTGCCTCATATAATATATAATCATCTATAGTTTAGTAATAGTAAACATCAAGTTAAGTTTTACACCTATGACACGGTGTTGAGACTTTCCTGAGATAATTGAGAGATACTTAAGATTTTTTATAGGGAGAAACAATGGAAATAGGCGCTAAAATTAAGCAGCTAAGGGTTCTAAACGGGTTAACACAAGAGGAACTTGCAGATCGAACAGAGCTGTCAAAAGGTTTTATTTCGCAGCTAGAGCGAGATTTAGCATCACCATCCATATCCACCTTAGAGGATATTCTAACAGTGCTGGGAATAGAAATTTCCCAGTTTTTTTCAGATAATGGAGATGAACAAGTGGTCTTTACAGAAGATGAATTCTTTGAAAAGACAGATGACCAACTAAAGAATAAAATAGAGTGGGTTATTCCAAATGCCCAGAAAAACCACATGGAACCAATAAGGTTGACATTGGAACCAGGAGGGAAGACTCTTGTGGACAATCCTCATGAAGGAGAAGAATTCGGCTACGTTATTGAAGGAGAAATAACCTTGGCAATTGGCAGTAATAGACATAGTGCAGTAGCCGGAGAGGCATTCTATTACAAAGCAGACCGAGAGCATTACATTAGCTCAGAAAAAGGGGCGGTTATCGTTTGGGTAAGTTCGCCACCAAGTTTTTAAGGGGGAGAAAATGACACCGTTAATAGAACTTAGAAATATCACCAAGGCTTATGGCGATAATACTATATTAGATGATTTTAACCTGACAGTGAAAGAAAACGAATTTATTACACTACTTGGACCTTCTGGATGCGGAAAAACCACTACTTTACGCATAGTAGGGGGTTTTGAAAAACCTGATGCAGGAAAGGTTTTCTTTCAAGGTAAAGATATTACAGATGTACCACCTAACCTTAGAAATATAAATACAGTATTTCAAAAATATGCTTTGTTCCCTCATATGAATATTGAGCAAAACATAGCTTTTGGGTTGAAAATCAGTGGAAAGTCAGACCAATATATTAAAGATAAGGTGAAATATGCGTTAAAACTTGTTAATTTACAAGGATATGAACATAGAAAGATCAATTCACTATCTGGTGGACAGCAACAGAGAATTGCAATGGCGAGGGCTATTGTAAATGAACCGAAGGTCCTTTTGTTGGATGAGCCTTTAGGTGCTTTGGACTTAAAACTGAGACAAGATATGGAATATGAGCTCATTAGGTTGAAAAATGAACTGGGAATTACATTTATTTATGTTACGCACGATCAGGAAGAAGCTTTGACTATGAGTGATACTGTTGTGGTAATGAACGGCGGATACATTCAGCAGATGGGTAGCCCGGAACAAATATATAACGAACCTGAAAATGCCTTTGTGGCAGACTTTATTGGTGACAGCAATATTATCGATGGTGTGATGGTATGTGATTACAACGTTAGAATATGTGATACAGTATTTCCTTGCATAGATGATGGTTTTGGGTGTGAGAAGCCGGTGGATGTAGTTATAAGACCAGAGGATATTATTATTGGAAAGCCAGGCCAGGGGGCCATGGACGGTGAGATAACTCATAACGTGTTTATTGGTGTTCATTATGAAATGGAGATAGAAGCAGGTGGATACACTTGGCTTGCCCAAAACACTAGAAGTTATCCAGTAGGAACTAAGGTGAGTATAGATGTCATACCTGAAAACATACAAATAATGCACAAACCACAGACCAAGGAAGAGGAGGCAATGGAAATAGATGTCTAAAAAAATATGGTCAGGCCCTTTCATATTGTGGATGCTTGCTGGAACATTGGTGCCTATGGTGGCTTTGTTTTATTATGGAATGACTACTAGGGAAGGTAGTTTTACCTTTGAAAACATGTTGGCTATTTTTAATCCATATCATGTTAAGGCCCTGGTCCTTGCTATAGGGTTATCGCTTTTGAGCACCTTAATCTGCTTTTTATTGGCTTTTCCACTGGCAATTATATTAAGAAATAGCAAGTGGGGTCGCCAAGGTTTTTTGGTGTTTGTATTTATACTGCCTATGTGGATGAATTTCTTGTTGCGAACTATGGCTTGGCAGGTAATTTTAGAACGTGGTGGTATTATAGCTACTGCATTAAGCTATATTGGCTTGGGCAATGTAGGTATTATTAATACTCCTGCGGCCATTGTTCTAGGTATGGTATATGACTTTTTGCCATTTATGGTGCTGCCAATCTTCAATACCGTGTCAAGAATAGACAATAGCGTAATAGAAGCTGCCTATGATTTAGGGGCCACTAAGAAGAAGGTGCTTACAAGTATTTTGTTGCCATTGTCATTGCCAGGAATTGCCAGCGGCGTAACGATGGTATTTGTTCCTTCTGTTACCACTTTCGCTATTTCCAACATGTTAGGTGGAGGCAAGGTTAACTTAATAGGTAATATAATAGATCAAGAGTTTACAGCAACAGCCAATTGGAACCTAGGTTCAGGCATATCGCTAGTTATGATGGTATTTATATTGGTAAGTATGGCTTTGTTATCAAAGCTAAATAAGGAAGGAGAAGAAGGCTTAATATGAGAAACCTATTGAAAAACGGATATTTGGCTCTTATAATAGCATTTCTTTACTTACCTATATTAGTCTTGGTTGTACTGTCTTTTAATGAAAGTAAGTCCATGTACGTTTGGGACGGATTTTCCTTGAAATGGTATGGTGAAATGTTGAGAAATCCAATGATTATAAAGGCTGTTTGGAATACTTTCACCATTGCGCTTTCTGCAGGAGCTATAGCAACAGTCATAGGAACATTTGGATGTATGGGAATCTTAGCTATGAACAAGAGGTGGAGGAAGCTTTTTTTGAGCCTTAATAATATTCCACTTCTAAATGCTGACATCGTAATCGGTGTTTCTTTGATGATGACTTTTTTAATTTTTGGAGTCTCTTTAAGTTGGGTCACTGTGTTGTTATCTCATATAACATTTTGTATACCTTATGTGATTCTATCAGTAATGCCTAAATTTAGCCAGCTGACGCCAAATGTATATGAAGCTGCTTTAGATTTAGGAGCTACACCTGCTTACGCCTTTTACAAAGTGGTACTGCCTGATATTAGGCCTGGAATTATTTCAGGATTTTTATTGGCATTTACCATGTCTGTAGATGACTTTGTAATCACACATTTTACTAGAGGCGCAGGTATTAATACTATTTCAACGATGATCTACAGCCAAGTGAAGGTAGGTATTAGACCTACGCTCTTTGCTTTGTCGACAGTAATTTTCGTGGTGGTGTTAATAGTGTTAATTGCAGTGAACATCATAGCTGGTCGAGATGCAGCAGAGAAGGGAGGGCGGTTTTGATGAGATTTTTAAAAACTGCCAAATTACGCTACCTTGTCGTAATTAGCATTACTTTGATTGCCCTGTGTTTAGGAGGATGCCAAGGAAGTAGGGCCAATGCTGATAATACATTGAAAATATACTGTTTCGGTGACTATTTCGATCCGGAAATAATAGATGAATTTGAAGAGGAAACAGGAATTAACGTTATAGTTGATAGCTTTGATACTAATGAAGAGATGTTTCCTGTTATAGATAAAGGTACAGTTCCATACGATGTAGTGTGCACGTCTGATTATATGATCAGCAAGCTAATGGAAAGAGGTAAGCTTTGGCCTCTTAATAAGGAAGAGCTAACTAACCTAAAGAACATAGATGATCGTTATTTAAAGCTAACGGAGGCCTTTGACCCTGGTCAAAAATACTCTGTACCGCATACTTTTGGAACTATGGGAATAATGTATGATCAAAGGAAGATAAAGGGTAGCCAGCTGTCAATGTGGCAGGACTTATGGAACAAAAAATACGAAGATCTTATGGTCTTACCTGATAGTATGAGGGACTTAATGGCCATTGCACTGAAAAAAAACGGATATTCCATTAATTCCCAGTCAAAGGAACACATAGCAAAGGCTGGTGCTTCGTTGGAAGAGCAAAAACCTTTAGTGTATAAGTACGCTAACGATTCTGCCAGAGATATGGTCCTAGGCGGTGCCGTACCTTTTGCAGTGGTATGGAGTGGTGAAGTTTTGTACAGCCGTGAGGAAAATAGCAACATACAGTATGTAATTCCAAAAGAAGGCACTGAGGCTTTCATGGACTCTTGGGTTATTCCGCAAAGAGCAATGAATAAAGGTAACGCGCTTAAATGGATGAATTTTTTAATGAGAGAAGATATAGCTTTAAAGAATTTCGAGTATTTGTATTTTGCTATTCCAAACAAAGCAGTCATCAAAGAAGTTTCGAAGAACCCACAGGATGAAGAAATTCTATTTCCACGTGATGAAATACTTTCTAAATGTGAATTTTTGAAGCCAATTCCTCCAAAAGTTGAAGATTTGTACAGCAAAGCCTGGAAGAAATTTAAGTCTAGCTAGGCTTTGTTGTTTCTTTTTTATTAAAGAACCCTTAATTTTTAACCAAATGTTGGATTTATTTGGTATAATCAATAAAGTGAAAAGTGAAAAGGAGCGATTAATGTTAGCTTTAGATAAGATTAGAACAAATAAGGAAATAGCACCGAAGAGACCAGCTGTAATATCTGGAGAAAAGGTGCTTACATATGAAGAACTTTGGGAAGGATCTGGAAGACTTGCTTACTGGTTAGATGAAAGACTAGGAGACAATAAAGAGCCTATAGTGGTTTTTGGGCACAAAGATCCGATGATGGTCGTGTGCTTTGTTGCTGCCATCAGATCTGGCCGAGCATATTGCCCAGTTGACCTATCAACTCCTAAACAACGTGTAGAAGATGTATGTAAGGCAGTTGGCAATAAAATAGTGCTAGCTCCAGTTCAAGAAGATGAGTTAGAGTATAAGATTCCAGAAGGTTTTCACGGAATTTGTCTCCATGAACTGGAAGAAATTGCTTTTGGAGATGGTAAGTTCATTGAAGATGGAGGTATTGATAAGGATCATACCCATTACATTATTTTTACTTCAGGAAGTACAGGAAAACCTAAAGGCGTTGAAATTACAGCAGATGCTCTTAGAAGTTATACAGATTGGTCTGCTACATTAGGAGAAGGTGCTGTGAGCCAGCTTGAAGGTGAGCAGGAAAAGGCAGGGAAAGTGTTTTTAAATCAGGCACCTTTTTCCTTTGACCTTTCAGTGATGGATCTATATACTGCCCTAACTTGTGGAGGAACAGTGTATTGTTTGACTAAAGAACATCAAAAGGACCATAGACTTATGATGGATGTGCTGCAGAAGGGAAGTATTAATTACTGGGTATCTACTCCATCATTTGCTGACATGTGTTTGGCAGATAAAGAGTTTGATGGATCAACATTCCCTGATTTAAAAGCTTTCTTGTTCTGCGGCGAGAAACTTACGAAGGCAACTGCATCTAAGTTGCTAGAGCGTTTTCCAAAGTCTAAGGTAATCAATACTTATGGGCCTACTGAATCTACTGTAGCAGTGACTGAAGTCCAAATTACTGGTGAGATGATAGACAGTCCTAATGATTTACCTATTGGAAAAGTTAAACCGGAAAGTTTTATAAAAATCAGTGATGATACTGGAGAAATTCTAATTGGCGGAATGTCACTTAGCAAAGGATATTATAAAAATCCAGAGAAAACTAATGAGGCTTTCTTTTTAGATGAGGAAGGCAATAGGTGGTATCATACAGGTGATACAGGATTTTTTGAAGGAGATATGCTTTACTATAAAGGACGCATAGATTTCCAAGTTAAGCTTCATGGATATAGAATAGAGTTAGGAGATATTGAAAGCAATTTATTAGAAATTGAAGATATAGAAAGTGCATTGGTGCTGCCTAAGTATGATGAAGAGGGTAAAATTAAACACTTGGTAGGCTTTGTAGTAGCTGGAAATAGTGCTACAGCTCTTGACAAAAGGCAACAGATGACTTTGGCTAAGGAGATTAAAAATAAATTGAAAAAAAATATTCCTGAGTACATGGTTCCTAAAAAAATTCAATTCCTAGAGCAAATACCAATGACAGCCAATGGCAAAGCCGATAGGAAGAAATTGGAGGAACTGATATAATGACGTTGTTTGGAGATTACTATTTTTTTGCCATAGCAGCCGTTTTGTTAATTCCAGCGGTAGTGCTAGGTTTAATGGAAAAAAATATTAAGTATTACGGTTTTTTCTTAACCTTAATCTTTGTC
>F241_Great_Cormorant__coassemble_707_pt1 | contig 12727 bp, 8 predicted proteins | sample F241_Great_Cormorant__metabat2_high_PE_004 | metagenome-assembled genome bin F241_Great_Cormorant
TGTCTCCGAATATGTTGCCAATTGCGATCATTTGTCCGCCACCTGCGTCTAAATCTTGTTTCGGCTGAACTTCTACTGTGATTTCTATCACTTCTTGGTCTAAAAGACCTTCTCTAAGCTGTTTTTTTACTTGCTCCCTCGTCATAATATAGGAAGTATCGCTTTCAGATTTTCTTGTTTCTTCAGCTTGTTTCTGCTCTTCATACATTTCTTTTTGGGATTTGTAGCTGGCGCTTCCCATGATCATGTCCATGAAGTTATTGGTCTTTTCCTTAACTTTTTCCTTTGTTGATGGCAACAAAGCATCTATGATTTGTTCCTCAGCTTTCACTTTAGCTTCGGCTCTCTTTTCCTCAATCATTTTTTTCTTGCAGATTCTAACAGATGCTTCTACTAAATCTCTGACCATTGAGTCCACATCTCGTCCCACGTAGCCTACTTCTGTAAACTTAGTGGCTTCAACCTTTACAAATGGCGCATCCATTAGCTTTGCTAGCCTTCTTGCTATTTCCGTCTTACCGCAGCCTGTAGGTCCAATCATAAGGATGTTCTTTGGCGTAATCTCCTCTTTAAGCTCATCGCTTAGCAAGTTTCGCCTATATCTGTTCCTTAGGGCAATTGCTACTGATTTCTTGGCATCGTCTTGCCCAATAATATATTTATCTAGCTCCCCAACAATTTCCTTAGGAGTCATGTTTTGAATTTGCTGTGCCATAACCTTACCTCCTACAGTGTTTCAATGCTAATGTGGTCATTGGTGAAAACACAGATTGAAGCAGCTATTTTTAGTGATTCCTCCACTACCTGGGAAGCAGACATATCTGTATGAGCATACAGCGCCTTACATGCAGAATAAGCGTAGTTACCACCTGAACCTATAGCTATAAAATCATCATCTGGTGCAATCACTTCACCATTGCCTGAAATTACCAACATCTCATCTTTTGAAGCCACAATCATCAAAGCTTCTAGATTTCTCATAGCTTTGTCACTTCTCCACAGCTGAGCCAACGCAACTGCTGCACGTTTTACATCGCCGCCATGCTCATCTAATTTCTTTTCAAATTTTTCCGTTAAAGAAAACGCATCGGCCACCGACCCAGCAAAGCCTGTTAAAATTTGGTTATGATATATTTTCTTTACCTTCTTTGCTCCATTTTTCATAATTGCTGACTGGCCCATAGTAACTTGACCGTCACCACCTATGGCAATATCATCAGGACCTCTTCTTACAGCACAAATGGTAGTACCGTGAAATTCCATTGTAACACCTCCAATTACCAATATACGTCATTAATAAGCATTGGTATATACTTATTTCATATTCTATTCTCTGTAGTCACACTCTTTATTAGAACATGCCAGCTTAAAAGTCTTAGCCTTTTTAGACACAAGCAAAGACTGGCACTTTGGACACATTTTATTGACAGGTTTATCCCAGTAGTTCATCTGGCAGTCCGGATATCCGCTGCAGCCATAAAACAACTTTCCTCTTTTGCTCTTCCTAGCCACAATATCCTTTCCGCACTTAGGACACTTTACTCCTATGGTCTTTTGTATAGTCATAGTAGTCTTACATTCTGGGTATCCGCTACAAGCTATGAAATCGCCAAATCTTCCGTTTTTAATTACCATTGGTTTGCCACAGTTAGGGCAAAGCTCACCTGTAGGTTGGTCTTCAACCTTTATTTTTTCAATTTCAGTTTCTGCCACCTTAAGTTCCTGGTCAAAAGGCCCATAAAATTCCTGTATTACCGACTTCCATTGCATTTTTCCAAGTTCAACATCGTCTAGTTGATCTTCCATATGCGCTGTAAAACCAGCATCTACAATCTCTTTGAAATAATGGCTAAGCATATCATTAACAGTAAAACCTAAATCAGTAGGTTTTAAAGATTTCTTTTCTTTTGCTATGTACTTACGCTGACTTAAGGTCGTCACAATAGGTGCATAGGTACTAGGTCGCCCGATGTTCTTTTCTTCCAGCTCTTTAATCAAGCTGGCCTCAGTATACCTAGCTGGTGGCTGAGTGAAGTGCTGATTTGCATTTTCCTTAGCATCCATCAACTGATGGCCTTCCTGTAGCTCCGGAAGCGCCGGTTCCTTATCCTCTTCATAAACTACGTTGTACACCCTCTGATACCCATCGAAAATACGCTCAGAACCAGTTGCCCTTACAGTGTATGGCCCATTTACAATATCCAGCTGCCTGGACTTGTATTGAGCAGGCGCCATCTGGCTAGCTACAAATCTATTCCAAATCAACTGATACAGCTTAAACTGGTCTTTAGTCAAAGACCCCTCTAGCATATCTGGTGTCAATTCCACAAAACTTGGTCTTATAGCCTCATGGGCATCTTGAATATCTTTTTTCTTGTTAGTGTAGAAATTGTTTCCAAGATATTCCTTACCGTAATTGTTTTCGATAAACAAAGCAGCCGCCGCTTTAGCTTCGTTAGATATTCTTACAGAGTCTGTTCTTAAATATGTTATCAGACCAGTTGTACCTCTGCCTTTAACATCAACACCTTCATAAAGCTGTTGTGCAATCATCATGGTTTTCTTAGTATTGAAGTTTAACTTATTTGATGCATCTTGCTGCAGGCTACTAGTAGTAAATGGAGCAAACGCCTTCCTGCTACGTTCTTTTGTATTTAAAGACTTTACTTCATAATCTCCTGACTTCAGTTCATTAATTATCTCGTTACAAGACGCCTCATCAGCAATAGAAATTTTCTTGCCATTTTTATGTATAAGCTTCCCTGTAAATTTCTTTCCTTCTTTAAATTCAACATCAATTGTCCAGAATTCTTCTGGGTTAAACTGTAGGATTTCTCGTTCACGATCGCATATCAGCTTTAAAGTAGCCGATTGCACTCTTCCTGCCGAAAGTCCTTTTTTAACTTTACGCCAAAGAAGAGGGCTTATTTGATATCCTACTAATCTGTCTAAGACCCTCCTCGCTTGCTGTGCATCAACAAGTCCTAAATCTATATTTCTAGGTTTTTTGATAGCTTCTTTTACTGTATTTTTAGTTATTTCGTTAAATACTACTCGGCATGGTGTGTTTAAATCTAAACCCAATATATAAGCTAGATGCCAGGAAATAGCCTCCCCTTCTCTATCAGGGTCAGTTGCCAGATAAATCTTATCTGCCTTTTTAGCTTCTTTTTTCAATTCTTTTATCAGGTCACCTTTTCCACGTATATTTATATAGTTAGGCTCAAAATTATCTTCCAGATCTATACCCATTTTGCTTTTAGGTAAGTCTCGAACGTGACCTACTGAAGCCATAACCTTGTATTTACTGCCTAAATACTTACTAATGGTCTTAGCCTTTGACGGAGACTCTACTATGACAAGAGTCTTTTTCGCTGCAGTTACCATACATACTCCTTTATAAGTTTAATTTCATACATGATATGTATAAATTCATTATATGTCAAGTCTTTTGTTGAATTTTTCATAATTTTATCAATGTTGCTTTTGTGTCTACAAAAATAAAAAAATCTGCGTTTAAGCAGATGTATAACTAAATCTTTTTCTATTTTATACCAATTTTCCCCATTTGACAATAGACTATTCCTTTCATTTCTAAAACAGTGATAATTCCGCCTAATTTGCATATAGGTAACCCGCTTTCCTGAGAAAGAACATCCAAAGTGACTTCTCCCCCACTTAAGAATTTTACCAATTGTTTTTCCAAACCGCTTAAGTTTCGATAACTTTCGCAAAATTCACTTTCACCTACCGTTTCAAGGGCGTAACTACCTAAATCACTGCCAATGTCCATTTTAATCTCGTTGAGTATTTGTCTAAACTCTTCGACATTTTCAAAGATATCGTCAATGGCAGCAACTATATTCGCTCCTTCACTGATCAAATGGTTAGGTCCCATAGAAAGTTTATCATTAATATTTCCGGGCACAGCAAATACTTCACAGCCTTGTTCGATGGCTGCTTCCGCAGTAATAAGGGATCCGCTTCGTGCCTCAGCCTGAACAATTACTACGCCTTGACATAGCCCGCTAATAATCCTGTTCCGCTTAGGAAAGTGATAGGCACGCGGCTGCATGCCAAGTTCGTATTCACTCACTAATAAGCCCTTCTCCGCTATGTCTTCCTGAACCTTTTGGTTTTCCTTAGGATAAATAACATCGATGCCATTTCCTAAAACAGCTATTGTTTCTCCGCCGTTGTCCAAGGCACCCTTATGGGCTGCCACATCAATACCTCTCGCCAATCCACTGACAACAACTATGCCTAGTTGCGCACATCTTTTTCCTATGCCATAGGCTATTTGTTCTCCATACCTAGTAGGGCGACGGCTGCCTACGATCGCTAGGGACGGTTTATTCAGCAGTGCCATATTTCCACAACAATATAACTTAGGCGTAGGATTTAATTTAATTCGTAGGGTCCTTGGGAAATCTGCACAATCGCGTTCTAGTACTTTCACTGGTCTTTTCCAACATCCTTGGTCAAGAGTTACATTATACATCTCTCATTCCATCTCCCTTCTACATTTCTCCCTATTCATGAATCATTTGATAATACACTGTCCTTCAGACACTTTCATTCAAACTCCTTCATTCAGACTCATTCATTCAGACTCTTTCATTCAGACTCCTTCATTCAGACGCTTTCATTCAGACGCTTTCCCAGTCATTACTTTTGACCTCATGTTAAGAACTGGTCTGCCCATTAAAGAACACTAATCTATTACTCTTTCCCTATAGGCTAGAGCACTGGCGAAATGTTCTGCTTCTATGGTTTCCTTCTTGTCTAAATCAGCTAGAGTCCTCGCTACCTTCCTAATTTTGAAGACACCTCTCGGGCTTAAGGCCAATGCAGCACATCCCTCTCTTAATAGTTCTTCTCCATCTTTAGTTCCACAACAATAACGTTCTACATCTTCATGAAGAAGGTTTCCATTTAAAGTGTTCCCCTGCCGTTTCAGTTGAACATCTCGTGCTCCTTCTACCATTTCCAGCATAGACTTACTATCTAAAACTCGACCACTTTGTGTCAAGTGTTCATAATCAACAGTAGCCACATCTACATACATATCAATTCTGTCCAGTAAAGGTCCTGACAATTTGCTGTTATATGAACGTATCATTTTTTCAGAACACTTACAGCTTATTTTAGGATGGCCACGATAACCGCAAGGACAAGGATTGGCTGCTGCAACTAGCATAAAGTCAGCAGGCAGGTGATGTTCTACACCTTGCCTAGTAATTACTACCATTTTATCTTCCATAGGCTCTCTCAACGCTTGTAGAACGCCGTTTTCAAACTGGTTAATTTCATCTAAAAACAAGACGCCTCGATGAGCCAATGTGATTTCTCCTAGTTTTAAAGGAACGCCACCACCTATTAATGAAGCCCTAGTACTACTGGATCCTGGACTTCTAAATGGTCTTTCTATTTTAGACTTCATAGTCAACTTATCAGCAGACGAATATATAGTCATGATTTGAAGATATTCTTCTTCTGACAACCGTGGCATAATGGTACATATTCTTTCGGCCATCATACTCTTTCCTGTACCAGGATTGCCTCTAAGCAAAATATTATGTCCACCTGATACGGCAGCTACTAATGCCAGTTTACAGGCCTCCTGTCCTTTTATCTGAGAAAAGTCCTTTTTAGCAGCCTTTTCAATACTGTCTTCAGTGCCTCTGAAATCAACAGTTATGGTCTGTTTTATTTTATTTTTTGACATGGTATTATTACTTACTGTGTTGTAGCAGGACTGTAACAACTCTTTATAATCGCAATCTGTTCTGTACCACATACTACCAATTTTCTTTCCTTCAACTGCAAGAACAGCCTCCCTTAGATTGGACACCTCAAACAGTTCCACATCTTTACAGAAACTAGCCTCATACATTGAACCACGTGGTATAATAGCCTTCTTAATGCCAAATTTCTTAGCAGCCATGAGCATTGGAAGTATACCTTTCGTTCCATTAACGTTTCCATCTAGCGAAAGTTCTCCTAAAATAACAGTTTCAGCCAAGTTAAGCTCAACATTAATTTGATTGCTAGCTATTAATATTCCTACCGCAATGGCCAAGTCCATTTGACTTCCGTGCTTATGCATCCACGGCGGCAGTAAGTTGATCACCACCCTACTACGAGGGAAAGTATAACCTGAATTGGATATGGCACGCCTACATCGAAATGTAGCCTCTTTGACAATAGCATCACCTAGTCCTGTCATCAGAACAGATGGCAGCCCCCGATCCACATCTACTTCCACATTAATAACATGGCCTTCTATCCCTATAACTACTGCTGAAAAAATATGAGCTAACATCCTTACCACCTTATACAACTGATTGAATATATTCAATCCCAACTAACAAAACATCAACACTTACATCTTTATAAACATTAAATCTTTCATCGGCACCTAAAATCCTACTGGCCATAAATCTCATGTTTTTCAACTTAGTTCTGCTAACCGCCCCTTCCATAGGAAATCCTGAATCCAAGGTCCTCGTTTTCACCTCGACTATATGAAGCACTCCATCTTTCGCAGCTAAAATATCTGCCTCTAATTTACCGTTCACATAGTTTCTGTCAATGATCGTAAAACCTCGATTTCCCAGCCATTTTGACGCCAATAGTTCTCCATAGGCTCCTATTAAAATCTTGTCCACATGTTCTCCCTCTCCCTAAACCTTTACCTTCTTCAGCTTAACTTCTTCCCCATACAACGTCAATGATTTCGACTATTTTCCCCATAGAAAAACTTCAATTTATTCATCATAGCTCTTTTGAAGCCACTACACCAAAATCCAAAGTGCTATCACTTTCAAGTCACCCAACAAAGCCACAAAAAAACCAGCAATTTAAACATGATTCCACATTGCTGGACGCACCATAAGGAATACACATATCTTTTTTAGCCGGTTTTTTCATCTACCTTTATCCTTTAAAATTCTCTTTTCCTGTACTAGAATATTTACGATTCTTCTCAAAACAAACTTTCTCTAAAACTTTCGCAACTCCGTCTTTATGATGAGGCTCAGCTACATAGTCTGCAATAGCCTTTACAGGAGGAGCACCATTTTCCATTGCAACACCTATTTTTGCCATCTCTATCATAGCCTGATCATTTAAACTGTCACCGCAAGCCAACAAAGCTTCCTTTTGCACATTTAGTTTTGACAAAAGCCACTGCAGCGCCCTGCCCTTAGATGTCCTTCGACCGCCAACCTCATGATTCAGCGGAAATGACGAAGTTAAAGTTATGCCATCTACCTCTAACAACACTTTCTCAGCAGCTTTTTTCTCTTCTCGGCTTTGGTAATTCAAAGAAATGTTCTCAACTCCTGCCTTATTAATCAGCATAAACTGATGAATATCATCAACTGGAGTTCTAGTTGCAAGCACATAGTCCCTAGCCCTATGAGGTGCCTGGAAGTTTCTAATTTTCTCTAGTTCACATCGTTCAATGTATGCTTTGCCGTCAACAAAGCACTCAGCGTGAATCCCATTATCTCGAAAGACCTCTACTAAATTTTCCATAACTTGCGGCTCTATTAAATCCTGATAAATTTCCTCCAGTTTGCCGCCATCTTTTTTAAACACCCGAGCACCATTAGATGTAATTATAAAAGGCAAGGATTCTAAATCCATAACATCTTCAGGCAGCGAATCCTCAGTTCTTCCTGTTGCTATAACAACGTGCACATCGTTTTCTGCCGCCAAAGCTATAGCCTCTTTAGTTCTTTGTGATAGTCGACTTTCATCCTTGAGAGTTGTTCCGTCTAAATCTAGCGCTACCATTTTAATACTGCCAAAATCTAACTCTTCATTGCGCACTATTTCTAAAAATTCGCTGTTATACCGACGAACCTGTCTCATAGTTGCACTTTCATCGTGACCTGGATAGATGCGATAATCATTTTCCCAGCCAGAAACTACAGCTTTCATAGTTTTTTCCATATCAGCAAAGCTTCCGCCCGGCAAATCGGTCCTTCCTAAATCCGTATCAAAAATTGTATCTCCCGTAAAAATCCATTTGCTTTTTGGGAATTTTACGGAAATCCCTCCCTTTGTGTGGCCAGGTGTCCAGATAATTTCTGCAGTTTCATCGCCTATTTCTATGGTCTCCCCGCCTTCTAGCAATTGTACATTATCGCCTTTATACTCATCTGCATCAAACTTATGAATCCAAACAGGAGCATCTAATGCTTTTGACACTTCTAAAGCCGCTCCTATGTGATCATGATGCTTATGTGTCAAAACTATAGCTTTAATCTTCAGTTGATTTTCTTCTACAAAACCAATGAACTTCTTAGCATTATATCCAGGATCTATAATTATAGCTTCTTTGGAAGCTACATCAAAAATTACATATCCGTTACTCTCCAAAGTTCCACCAACAAAGCGTTGAAGTTTCATATCTGCCTCCGTTCTAAATGTTTTCTAATGTTATTTCCTCCAGGGTTTCCAGTAATTTAAAATCAATTATACGCTCTTTCCCTGAAGCATATATTACTTTCACCTTTACTGGTTGCCCGAGTTTAATCTTATGCCCGTTCTGTCGATTAACAAGAGCATGCTCACGTTCTTCAAAATCATAATAACCAGGCAAGGTATTTACATGGATTAACCCTTCCACCGTATTTGTAAGTTCTACGAAAGCACCATAGCTTGTTACACCGCTGACTACGCCTTGGAACTTAGCCCCAATAAAGCCTTCCATATACTCTGCTTTCTTCATTTTTTCCACAGTACGCTCAAGTTCCATGGCCTTTCTCTCTGTTAAAGAAGTATGCTCAGCTACTGCCAATGCATCTTTTCTATACTCTTCCACAACTTCTTTATCTAGTTGCCCTCTTAAAGTAGCTTTGATCACTCTATGAATGAATAAATCCGGATACCTTCTTATAGGTGAGGTGAAATGGCAATAATGGTCGAAAGCTAGTCCGAAATGTCCGTTGCAATCTACGCTATAATACGCCTTTTGCATGGTCCTTAGCAGGATTGTTGCAACGATTTTCTCATACGGCTTATCTTTAATTTCTTCTAAGATTCTGTTTAGTTCCCTAGGGTGAATATTATCAGGATTGCCTGGTAATGATAAACCGAATCCTGATAGAAAGGTTTTTAGTTCCATAAGCTTTGATAACTCAGGACGCTGATGAACTCTATACACGAAAGGTAGCTCCATCCAGAAAAAATGTTGTGCTACAGTTTTATTGGCCATCAGCATGAAGTTTTCTATAAGCCTATTTGCTATTCTCCTTTCGGCTATGGATATATCAATAGGTATGGCATTTTCATCTACTGTGATTTCTGCTTCGTCAAAATCGAAATCTATACTTCCCATATGATGTCGCCTTTTCTCTATGATGTTAGAAAGTTTTTCCATCAACAGTATTCTGGGAGCATGCTCTCCCAGTTGTGTTTCTATTTTCTCAGTGTTCTTTCCTTCAAGATAGTCGGAAACATCGTCGTATACTAGCCTAGCATTTGAATTGATAACACTTTCATAAATATTGTGTCCTACAACTTTCCCATCTGAATCAATTTCCATTTCACAAGTTAACGTCAGCTTGTCCTCTCCCTGGTTCAAGCTACATGCTCCATCGGACAAATCGGCTGGCAGCATAGGAATTACGGTGTTTAGCAAATAAACGCTATTGCCTCGTTTCAATGCCTCTAAATCAAGGGCACTGCCACGTTCCACATAGTTGCTAACGTCCGCAATATGTACAGATAATAGGTAATTACCATTATCTAAAAGTTCTACAGACACAGCGTCATCTAGGTCCTTTGCATACTGTCCGTCAATAGTCACTATAAAACTATTTCTTAAATCCACTCTATGTCCAATTTCCACTGGAATTTTAGATACTGCCTTTCCTTGAGCCATGGCTTTGCTGGGAAAAGTTTCTCTCATGCCTTCCGCTCTGGCCATAGCCTTAATTATACCCACTCCGTCATTTTTACCTGAAATACGTTCTTTAATTCGTCCTTCTGCCTTAGAATTTTTCGTTGGGTATTTCAAAATCTCAACAACTACTAAATCTCCAGTCTTACAGCCGCTAGTCATTTTCTTAGGTATGAACACATCCTCATCCTTCATATTAGATGGAATCACAAAACCATATCCCTTTGAAAGCTGCAAGGTACCCACTAATTCCTGAGATTTTCTTGCAATTACCTTATGCACTTGTCCTTCTTTATTTCGTTCCCAAAGATGCTGTGGCAACAGGTCAACTTCCACTAAATCTCCATCCATGGCTGTATTCATATCGTTTTTACCTATGAATATATCTCCATCTTCGTGGCGGACAAAGCCAAATCCTTTGGGATGCCTTTCGATATTTCCAATAAGTTTTTCTTTTTTCATCAAACTTCCTAACTCCCATCTATTCCTTCTAACCACCTGTTAATAGGCTGTTTAACATCGAGGTTCTGTGTACATTATACTATAATTTTTTACACTAAAAAAGGCTACTGCAAACTGCAATAGCCTCCAATTCTTATTCTTGTTCTTCTTCTGCTGCCTCTGGAGCTTCCATTGTCGCTTTAATACTTAGGCTAATTCTCTTTCTTTCAGTATCGATATCTAAAATTTTAGCAGATACTTCCTGTCCTAAAGTAAGCTCATCTCCAATGTTAGAAACTCTGTTATTAGCAACTTCTGAAATGTGCACAAGTCCATCTAAACCAGGTTCTAATTCAACGAAAGCACCGTACTCTTTCAATTGAACCACCTTACCTGTAACAACCTGTCCTACCTTGTAATTTTCTTCAATTACTGACCATGGTTCTGGCGTAGTCTGTTTTAGACCTAGCGAAATCTTACCCTTTTCTTCATTCATTGAAAGGATCTTAACTTTCACTTTCTCTCCGATTTTTAGAATTTCTTGCGGATGTTTTAGCTTACCCCAAGAAATTTCAGAGATGTGAAGAAGTCCATCGATGCCGCCGATATCAATAAATGCACCGTAATCAGTAAATCTCATTACTGTTCCTTCAATGATATCATCTACTGCAAGACCATCCCAAATAGCTTCTACTTGTTTCTGTTTTTCATCGTTTAGAACTAGTTTGTGTGAGAATACAGCTCTGTTCTTTCTCTGATCAACTCTTGTAACTCTTACTTCTAGTTCCTGACCAATGAACTCGTCAGCAGTTTCAACGTATCTGTCAGATAGCTGTGATAGTGGAATAAATCCTGATACTTCCTTGTATGCAGCGATAACGCCACCGTTAACTGCTTTCACAACTTTAACTGTAATAGTAGATTTATCTTCAAGAGCCTGTGTTATTTCCTTCCAGTGCTCGTTTATCTCAAGTTTTTTCTTAGATAATAAGATGCCACCATCGCCATCATCCATCTTGAGTACCTTCGCCTGAATTTCGTCGCCTTCCTTGAATAAATCTGTCAATTTTTGTCCTTCCTGCAAAATCACTTCATCTGCTGGAAGAATTCCGTCCTTTTTGCAACCTAAATTAACGATTACTTCTTTCTCAGTCACTTGGTGTACTGTTCCATCAATTATTTCGCCAGTGCGAGGTAGTCTCAAAGACGCATCAATTTGATCCATGAAATCCGCCATGGACATGTTTTCGTTGGTGATTTTTTCACTCATATTAGCAATAACCTCCTTAATTATGCATTCAGGTGTTGACGCACCTGCTGCAATTCCTATTTTATTATATTTTTCTAAATCTTTCAATGGTAAATCAATAATATTTTCGACAAAAAAGCTATTTTTACAGTTTTTCTTTGCAATCTCGAACAATTTCCTTGTGTTAGAGCTGTTTCGTCCGCCAATTACTATCATTGCATCTACTTCTTTTGCCAATTCCTGACAACTGTTCTGTCGTTCTGTAGTGGCGCTGCATATGGTATTTATTACTTCCAACTCTACATTCATCTGTTGTAGCTGTTCTAAAATATCTTGCAACAGTTGATGTTTTATGGTTGTCTGGCACACAACCAGGTATTTATCATATAGTAGCTTTGATGTTTCTTCCAATGAGTTGATAGCTTCCACAGTGCCCGGCTCCATGCACCAACCTATTATGCCTCTCACTTCTGGATGCTTTGAGTCACCGATAATTAAAATATGCCTTCCCTCTTCACAGCCTTTGTGGACTATCTTGTGGATTTTTGTTACGAACGGACAAGTTGCATCTTCTACTTGCAACCCCATTTTTTGAGCCTGATCGTAAAAAGCTTTACCCTCACCATGAGATCTAACAATAATCGTATCTCCTTCCGACAGCTTTTCCAGCTCATCTGCAATAAATGCGCCTTTTTGCGCAAGGGCATCTGTAACGTTTTCGTTATGTATAAGCGGGCCAAAAGTTGCAATTTGATGAAAATCCCGTTCTTTTTCACGGGTTTCTAACCGTTGCTCTGTTTTTTCTATGGCTCGTTTTACGCCAAAGCAAAAGCCGGAATGTTTAGCTATATAGATGTCAACGTCGCCTATGCGTAGATGTCCTTGGGACAACTGAATTTGTTCTAGATTGATTTTCCCCATTTATTTATTTTATCTCCTTACTGTAACTGGTATAGATAAGTTTGATTTATTCTTACTCATCATCTCCTAAATTTTCTAAATACCTCTTAAAGCTCTTTTCATTACCGTTTTCTGTTGGCTCATAAAAAATAATTCCATCTTCATATGGCTTATCTGGTAAATACTGTTGTTGTACATATCCGCCGTAAGAATGTGGATAT
>F241_Great_Cormorant__coassemble_713_pt1 | contig 12362 bp, 6 predicted proteins | sample F241_Great_Cormorant__metabat2_high_PE_004 | metagenome-assembled genome bin F241_Great_Cormorant
CTTCTACATAGCTACCTTTGACAATGATCCAGTAAAAAAACTCATAAATATAGTAATAACCTACTACCAGTAAAACGGCGGAAACTACGGACGTTAAAATGGCCAAATACCCCCACGCCATGTAATGAGGCACGTAACTAAACAATTTCTTGTATACTTTCATGGTTCTCCTCCTATAATCTTTTAAATGAGCTTTTTTTGAAAACTTACAAAGACCCTTCGGTTGCTCCTTTTTTTATTTCTTGGTGCCTAACATAGCCATCAAAGCCTCAATGATTTCTTCCTTATGCTCTTTAAAGTTGTCTCTAGCACCTAAATAAGTTGCACCAATAATCATGCTGTTTATGTAATTGGTAATTAGCTCAAATACTTCTTCCTTTAAAAAACCGTCAGGACAGACTTTAGATCTTGCCCTAAACTCGTCCAAAGTCTTTTGTTTTAACAGCTGGAACAAATCTTCTAATTTTTCGTTGTCCTTCTTTACAATTAGAAACTCTGCATAGACATCCATATATACGTTGTCATCGACTATTTTTTCATACATACCCTCTACTATTAAACGAAGATTATCTACACAGCTTTCTCCATTTTTTTCTTCTTTTTCCCTTGCCTCATCCATTACTTTCATTCTGTACTCAATGCCTTGACACATTAAGTCATGGAGAATATCTATTGTGCTCTTGTAATAATGGTAAACACCACCTTTTGATAGACTTGTAGCCTTGACTATATCTTCCATTGTAGTGTGAACAAAGCCTTTTTCCCTGAAAAGCCCTAGTCCAGCCAATAGAATTTCCTCCTTTCTTTCATTAGTGCTAAGTCGTTTTCTTTTATTTGTATTCATAAACTTTCAGTTCCTTCCTTTGCTTTGATTACTTTGACCTTACCGACTATATCGTCGGTAACCTTCTTTCATTATATAGTTAGTTATAACTAATGTCAATAAGTAACTGCTCACTAAAAATGTCAATAAGTATCTACTCACTAAAATAGGGAGGCTTGTGCCTCCCTATGGTCTGCTATATTTAATGAAATATAGATATTTAACTTATTAAATTTATACTGTAAAGACAATATCCATTCTACATTAAAGCGCCGCTACTAGCAAAATTGTACCAAGTTCCGTCTACTTTCTGCCATCCTGTTACCATAGCACCTGAACTGTTAGAGTAGTACCAAGTGCCATCTACTTTGTACCAGCCAGTAGCCATAGCTCCGCTGTTTCCTAAGTAGTACCAAGTGCCATTATCGTTAAACCAGCCAGTTGTCATAGCGCCTGAGTTGTCAGAGTGGTACCAAGCTCCGCCTGCTTTATACCAACCTGTTGCCATAGCACCACTATTGCCTAAATAGTACCAAGTGCCATTATCGTTAAGCCAGCCAGTAGTCATAGCTCCAGAGTTATCAGAGTGGTACCAAGTATTTCCCACCTTATACCAACCTGTTGCCATAGCACCACTATTGCTTAAATAGTACCAAGTTTCATTATCCAATAGCCAGCCTGTTACAGCCTTACCATTTTCACCATAGTACCAGTTGTCGCCCACTTTATTCCATCCGTCTTTTAGATCGGTTGTAGCTGGATTTTTTGCAGCATCAGAATTTACGCCTGGATTTGAAGGTTTTACTGGCTGTGGAAGAATAACACTGCCTCCGCCAGTTCCTCCTGATGGTGGAGTTACTGGTTTAACGTCATCAGCATTGTTCTTTACTTTAAATGCAAACACTGGCATTTCTCCTTTAAATAAGGTAACTTCCTTTACCCCAACAGGGAACATGCCTTGAGCTCTACCTGCAGCAGTGTGCAAGTAATATTGACCATCGGTTAAATAATAGGTTCCTGTAGGTGTACCAGCCGGAATATCAAATGTTATCTCTCCTAAATCCCCAGTTGAGATTTCTTTTAATCCTGGAATTGTTGTTTTGAAGGAAAACTTGCTTCCAAGGTCTATTTTACCTTTTGCTCCTTCTGGAACTACTAGACCATCAACCTTAACTGTCATCTTAGAGCCTGCAATGCCAACTTCTGGCTGGAAGGTAGCAGTTACTCCTTCTAAAGTAGCTTGACGCTTTACTGTAACTTTGCATGTTTCAGAAAGATTTCCATAGCTTGCAGTAATAGTTGCTTCACCTTCTCCTAGTGCTACAACTTTCCCCTCAGCATTAACGTCAGCAACTTTAGCATCACTCGTTGTCCATTTCAGCTTAATTCTGTCTTTATGTATTGCCGGAACAATAGTATAACCTATGTCTGCAGTTTCTCCTGCTTTTAATTCTAACTGAGATTCATCCAGCTCAAGTTCGTTTATTTGTACTTCAACGACCTTTAGATCAAATTCAGCCTTCAGGCTAGGATTCTTCTTCGATGTGGCGGTAATAACGGTTTTTCCGCCTTTTAAGCCTTTTATATTTCCTTCTTTATCTACACTTGCAACCTTTTCTTCTGAAGATGTCCATACTAGTTCCTTGCTGTCTTCTAACACGTTGTCAGGCGTAAAAGTTACAGCCAGCTTAAGTTCATCGCCTACGTATATTTTTCCTTTATTTTTCTCAAAGCTTATAGCTGTCAGTTCAGGAGCCTTAACAGTAACATGGCAAGTAGCCTTATGACCGCCGTTTTCTGCAGAAATATTTGCCTCTCCCACTGACAATGTTGATAGTTTTCCATTCTTATCCACTGTTACTACCTGTGGATTATCACTGGTCCAAGTCAAAGTTTTGTCAGTAGCGTCTTCAGGTAATACAGTTGCTGTTAAAGTTTCTGTTTCACCTAGAACCAGTTTAACATCTGCTTTGTTCATTTCTACTGAAGTTGTCTCTATAGCACCTTCCACATCAAAGGAAAAGTTTGGTAGTACAGAGAAATATCCACCTAATACTGGTGCGTTTAGGTTAGGTGCACCTGGATTATCAACAATCTTATCGCTTCCAAGAGGTGAACCCCACCATTGGCATTGAATTCGTCCATTGGTGAAATTATATTTTCCTGCTTTGTCAAGTTTAACTTTGAAACTGTTTTTGGTAGCTAGATCCCATTGACCACATTTACCTTTATATTCAGTTCCATCTAAGGTGTAATTGACACTTGTTGCACCTGCGCCAAACTGAGGGTTGTAAATAGTTGCCAGTTTATATACAGGCATTGTTATACCAACAAAGCTAACTTTTGCAGTATCGCCTTTTCTAAGTGGCTGACCTGGATTAGTAACGTTTGTAACTACTATGTTTATTTTTCGAGCATCAATAACTCTGTAAAGGCTTCTTGTGTTGCCATTTGAGTCTGTTGCTGTCATTTCAATTATATTGCTTCGATTTTCTAAAGGTAACACGTAATTGCCACTTGCATCCTTTGGTGAAACTGTAATTCCATTGCATTTAACTACTAGTTTATTAGCATTTTCTGTAGTTACTTTTATGTCCAATGGTGTAGTATCACCTTTGTCAAAATAAATAGTATCGTAAGAAGTTAAACTTATTTTACCTGCATTTGGGCCAGAACTATCTTGCTTTTTCAGCTCTAGATTAGTATCTATATTATCTTGAATCTTAATGTTCTCGTCATTTCCCACAGTAAAAACGACATACTGAGTATTGATAGGGTCTATAGCTTCAAACCTTTGACCTGCATCATGATCAAAAGCATCGTATGTTATTTTCACTATTGAAGTTCCTTTAGCAACTGCAGTCACAACAGCGTGAGCATTATCTGCATCATCTATTGTTACGGAGTTTCCTTCAATAATTTCATAATTAAAGTGTGGTAACTCAACATCGTTAGATATTGGGTTAGTAATTGCCTCAGGAACTCTTCTAGGATTAAGCTTTGCTGTTTCACCTATAGCAAGTTCCTTAAAGTCATACTGAGTCCAAAGGTCATTTGTAAATGACTGTGGCACATCTGAGCCCACATTAACACCTATGTATTTATCAGATGATGGGTTAGTGTCTGATGCTTTTTTTACTACTAAATTAGGTAGCAGACCAAAGAGCCTTGAAGTAACACTGCCTTTTCCATCTTTAAAGTCAAAGCCTGGACTCCACTCATTAGCACGTTCTAAAACTGCACCATCCTTAACTTCAGTAGTTCCATCAGGAATATTAGTTAAAGCAAAAGTAATTGTTTTATTTTTATGGTTCCTGCTGCCTTCTAAAATGCCATCAGTTCCTAGACCACCAGCAGCCGAGTAAACACCTCCAGTGTAACCACCATACGTGGCATTCCACGCACCAGAAATTGAACCTACAGGTTGTGAAATGGGAGATATTTTTACATTGTAACCACTTTCAGTAACCTCTCCACTTACACTTACATCAACATGCCTTATCGCATAAGACTGGCCACCAACCTCTATATGTTCAGGATCAGTAAAAGTAACAGCTTGACCCTTATAAGTATACTGGGTATTTTCATCTCTATAAATGGCGTCATAAGATTTATTCCATTGATTAGAAAATACCTTTTCTGGCAGTTCCATTGTTTTTGCTGCTTCCACTGTTATACTTGTGTCTGCGCTCTGACCAAAAGCCACGGATGGCATCATGGTGATGATCATCATTACAGACAAAAGCAATGTAGAAATTCGCTTTCGCATATTCATTTATGCTTCCTCCTTTAAATAAGAATAACGGATAATATATAACTAATAGCCTCTTAAATCAGTGAGGCCGTTATATACTGAAATAAATAAATAGTGATTTTGGGCAAAAAAATAAACGGGTATCACTACCCGTTTTATATCAAACAACCTTGTCTTATCTATAAGGATACCTCGCCTTTAAGACTCAATGATGCATGTCTCCTGACTTATGGCTCAGATTCGGCCTTCCCCAGTTTCAAAAGCGTTTTCCAAATACAAATTCTCTTTACTACTTTCTCGTCCTTAGTGGCCTTATTTGAATCTTTACTCCATTTACAGTGGCGGGTCCGTGCAGGACTTTCACCTGCTTCCATCTTAGCCTTACAAAATTGTAAGGAACACCATTGCCAAATATTCACTTCCCTTACAATTATATTAATAAACAAAGCTTTGGTCAAGACTTTATATAATTATTTTATAGTTTACTTGACAGTTATGTAACTACCTTTCATAAAATAGCTGAAAGTCAAGAAAACCAACCGCCGTTATACCTTTTCTGTGCTTTGTTTATAATGTAAAGTCCCAAGATGCCACCTGTGGCTAACATAACACCTAAAATCCACGGAAACCCTAAATAGATTCCTAAAGCCCCAAGTAAATTACTTCCAGCTACGGCAAACAGACCTTTTGCAAAAAGCTTACCATACGCCAGTCGATCACATTCTTTAACATTTCTAGTATGGTAATCGTGAATAAGTCCCAGATTGCCTCTTCCTATAAAAAACCCCATAATACCTATTACCACGCCTACAGATCCACTGACCATCACACCGAAATACACATTAATCATCCCCATTCAAAAAGCTAAAGTAGTGCATAAGCTATGTACATTTATTAGAAAGTAAATCTAACTAATTTCTCTTAGGCCCGTTTTTATACATTTGCACCAAAATATAAACGGACCACTCGGCAGCCAACATCAAGAAGTAGAAACCTACCCAAAGCAATAAACTGAAGACTGCCAAGCTCCACGTTTGAATAGCGCCAGTGTAATCTACAGGTCTAAAAATTATGTAAAGACCTATTGCAACAAAAACTAAAAGCTGTACTAAATTAAATGTGTAAAACTTATTCTTCATACTAAAACCCCCTTAGTTTGGCCAATGTTCTACAACTTACCGTACTTGCTCATTGAGTTTTTTCAACACACATTGCTTTCTTATTGGTTCATTACCACATTTCATTGGGTTCAAAACTAATCTTTAAAATTTTCTTTATCTTTTTGCTTTTATTCTTTTCTTTATAGTTATGCACAAAGCACCTAAGGCTAATGTAAGTGCTGCTACCTGGTAGATAACTGAACTGTGATCTCCTGTATCAACCTCTGACTTACTCTTTTGAACTTGCTTGCGTTCTTTAACATCCTGATGTCCCATTGATTTTGGAGAGTTTGGCACTTCTGAAGTCTTGTCTTTTTCAGGCATTACCGGAATTTCAGGCTGCGTTGGGCTAACAGGCCTTGCTGGATTAGTAGGATTGACAGGATCAATAGGCTCAATAGGTTTCACTGGCTTAACCGGCTTTGATGGTTCCGGATAAGAGCCATTATAAATCTCACTGGTAAAGGAAATTACCTTACTATCCTTATCATTCTTCAATAAGTAGTCCTTACCATTAGGTGCAAAGGTTGCTTTGCCGTCTTTATCACCTATATACGCTTCATTGTCCAGGTTCTGAACTGCATTCCAAGTAAAATCATATGCTTTGTTCTTGTTAACATCATCATCTAGATATGCTATTGCATTAAATGTTCCCTGGACATTTCCAGTCACAGTCTGTCGGCCTGCAGTGGCTGTTACTTTTACAGGACCAATTTTCATATCCAGATATAACTGCTTGCCTCCAAGATTTAGAACGTCATTGTACAGATCATCAAAGCTATTATAGGCTTTTTTCATTACTAGTGGAATCGTGATAGTTTTAGTAGCCTCATCGTAGGAAACCTTGTTGTCAGGACTATCATCAATCTTATATATTGGATTATCATCTAACTTTACTAATAACTTATCAGGTTCAATTTGAAGACCATCACCTAGCTTGAGCTTAACAGTGAAAGAGGTTGCTACATCCTTTAATCTAATATTACTAGTATCCTTGCCATACGCATTTTTTATTGATGTAATTTGTTCTTTTACTTTAGCAACGAAAAGTCTGCCTGTGTAAGTTAGCTGATCGCCGCTCTTAACCTTATAATAAGCCTCATGTTCAGTATTATCTCCTATTAAGATATCACCGTAGACTTCTGTTTCTGCTTTGATAAAATCCTTTGGGGTTATAACTGCCGTATGCACGTCGCCAGTATTCCAACTTAATTCTATGTACTTGGCCTTATTATTTTTAGTTGCAAAGGCTTTTAGATCGCCATCAAAGCTACCATCAAAGTTAAACTTTTTATTAGGACCATAAGCATCGTCATTAACCTTAAATCCTTTTATCGTCAACTCTAAGACCGATTTCTTATTTACCTCTTCGCCGATATCAATACCTGATTTAAGCAAGCCATCTTTCAACTTCTCGTAAGTGTCTATGTTTTCTGGGGCTTTCACCGACATAGTTACAATAATTTTTTGCCCCTCTACTTTTAAATCATCTATTTGATAAAAGTCATTAAATCCTTTTGTGCTAACCTTTTCTTTAGTTAAATCACTAGGGATGGCAACACCATCAGGCACTGTCAAAGTCCCAACAAAGCTTGTTTTCAGATCTTTCAAAGCGATGTTTCCTGTATTACCAACAGCTCCAAAAACCTCTTCAATTTTTTCAGTCTGTGCTTTTACATTGGTTATATCTAGTTGTGCAGTCAAATCAAAATTCTCTCCCTTATTAACAAGAGTAGGCTCGCTTTTACCTTCATTAATGTATATTTCTCCAGGAATATTGATGTTTTGATTAAATTTTTCTACTGTTGGTTTAAGTGTCCAACCTAAATAGAATGTAGCATCGCTAAGCTTAGTATTCCCATCTATCTTAGCGATCTCTTTCTTTTCTGCATCTTTAGCACTATACCAAGCATAGTTAGTTGTGCTCCACCAAAGGAAACTCTGTTTTGATGATTCCTTCATTTCCATATATTCATTAGGAGCTATAAATTTATCTTTTAAACCTTCTGATTCGCTAGTAAGCTCAGTTGGTAGCGAGGTAACTGTTGAATCTAAGGCCTTAATGGCATCTATGAGCTTTGTTCCTTGCAAAATCTCTCCCTTTAGGGTTGCAACCTTTTTATCTTCACTTAACTCAAAGACTTTATCGTTTAAAAAGATAGTTCCTTCTTTGAAACTTCCTCCATTAGTGTCAAACTTAACCTTCACATACTTAGGCTCATACTGCGCATATAATTTAACTAATCTTTCGCCTTTAGGAACTACTAATGCAGTTCCTGCTTTATACGCAGTTCCACTGCCATCTGCCTTAGTATTCCATTCCTTAAACTCATAGCCCTCCTTGGCAAACTTAGGTGATTTTGCCAGAATCTCATCGAAGGATAAGACGCTTTCATTTCGATCGGCACTAGTACCTGCAACAGTTACCGCTGTTTCATCACCTAGATTTTTAAGGTATTCAATACCGTAACTGTTAGCATCTTCTTCCCACTTAGCCACTAGAGTAAGATTATTTGCTATCTTACTTGTTTCTTCATACTTGGTATCACCATCGTACCAACCAAGAAACTTATATCCAATAGCAGTTGGAGTTGGAAAACCAGCCTTAGTAACCCCATTATACGATTTAGCTAGATTGAAAGCTTGATTTCTAATTGATGGAATAATCTTATTCTCCTTACTTCCATCCTCAAAGGTTGCTGCATTAGCTATGCTTGCGTTATTTAAATCAAAGCTCACATCTACCCTAGGTAACCACACATATTTGTTTTCTGTAGAAATATCTGGGATTTCGTAACTATAGCCTACATCAAGAGATTTATCTGAATGCCCACCATTTAACTCAAATAAAGTTAATGCCTCATTATTATCATTAACAGGTAGAGGGTTAACAGAGTTATTTTTAACCTTGCCATTACTATCAAAAATACTAGTAGAATTAAAGTCAAATAAACCGCCCATTACAATATAAGGTTTACCATCATTAATAGCTCCACCTAAGACTTTATTAGTCTTTACAAATGACTTACTATCAAACTTAAGAACACTAGTATCGTTCCCCCTAATTCCAGTACCAAATAGGGATGAAGGAGGATTTTCCCCTGCCAATAATTTTGACTTAGTAAAGTTAATACTTCCACCTGCCACATTTAAGCCACCATCACCACCATTGTTCATTACTATAGTTGAATTAATAACTTGTACATTTACATTTGGAGATACTGAAATACCAGCCTGCCAACCAGTATTGATGGTAACGGTTGAATTTTCAAGCTTACTATCTTTAACAAAATTACATGCAGTCTTAATGTCTTTTTGAGCCTTATCAATAGTTAAGCTAGAATTAGTTAACTGTGGTGATAGATATAAACCACCACCTATACCCTTAATAGTTATATCAGAGTCAGTAGCTACTAAAAGACCATGAGTACCATCAACCCATGCTCCAAATAGACCTCCAAAACCACTACCTATCCTTTTAGTACTATTGCTACTAAATTCTACTGTAGCACCCTTAAAGCTTGGTGTTTTACCACTAACACTTTGAATAAAGTTTGGGGCATATCCACCAGTTGAAACAAGATGTAACTTATCTTTACTAGAGCCTTCTACATAGGATTCACCTATTAACATTAGCCCTTGATTCTTACCAGTTATTTGATAATTTCCATCAAGTATTTTAGCTCCATTGCTTAGCTTTAAACTATAGTTTATATAATTATCTGGATTATTTAAACCAAAATTAAGAATATTTAAGGCAACTCCATCCTTACACTTTAAGGTAGCACCATTACTTAAACTAAGTCCATTATCAATGCCCTCACCATTTAAAGTTAAGTCCTTAGCTATAACTAAATGAACCTTCTTATTAACAGTCATATCATTAGTTGGACTAAGTTCATATATTTCAATAGTATCATCATCATTAGCTAATTCCAAAGCCTTAGCAAGACTTGCAACTGCCTTTTCCTTTGAAGTTCCATCATTAGTATCTGCGCCACTTGCAGAATCCAGGTAAATCACCTTGGTAGTTCCACTGGTGCCTTCAGCAAAAACTTCTATAAACCCTGGTCCAAGACCAGAAACAAAGCTAAAAACAGTAAGCAGCAAGCTTAACCCAATACCCAAAAACTTTTTCATCTCTTCCTCCTATGCTAGTTTAATACTACCTGTCCCTTTATTAAAGCAATGAAAAAACACATCTTTTACACCAATTCCCTCAAAAAACTGACTAGTCTGCCCCATTAAACTTATTGATGCATTTTCTCCCCAGAAAATAAAATCTAAATACCTATAAGTTCCTTGGGCAATACCTATAAGCTCAATTCCATCGTCTCCTGTAACTGCTTTGATCCTTTCCAACAAAACCTGCTCTTCTTTATACAGGCCAGTCGGTTCAACGGTATCCTCATCGCACCAGCTTTCCGGAATTTGATATTGCAGAAAACCTAGCCCAATACCATTTGCCGCCAGTAGAAAATCCGTTTCGTTGAAATTATTTTTATTATCGATATCTATTTCAGGGAATTCACTCATGCTCCAGCCAATATCATCTCTAGGTTGCATATCCTCTTCAGCCAATATAGGTACCATAAATGATTGTTCCTTGAAAGTTAAAAGCTCATCTACATCTTTTACGAAATCAAAGCCTGCATCTTCCAATTTACCTCTTAGCTCTTTCAAGGAAAAACTTTCTTTTAGAGGTATAGGGCTTATTCTAAACCATAATTTAGCTGCATTAAGCTCACCTATGACCAGGGTCAATGACATTTCCACAGTTGCATTAAGAAAACTTTCTAATTCTTTTTCATCTTCACCGGCCTGCAATAAATCTTTAAATTTACTTGAATATACCTCTACTGACATTCCTAGGCCTGAATTTGTGTTTAACACCAACTGAATATCATCTAAAGTTACTTCCTTGTCTAGTAGTGTAAAACCATGATTTTCAAGTTCCTTTTCAGGAGATAAACCAGCCACAAACTCCCAATTTTCTAGGAGACTTACAGGTGCGTGCTTGATAAAATAATCTATTGCAAATAAACACAGCTTATTACATTTACCGCCTATTTCAACTACATATTTAGGCCTTCCTTGGTCAACTTCTACATACGTTCTGTAAACATAACCATATAAGGCTTTGTCCAAAATATTGGTCATCTTCTTTTGAAGCAAAGCATCCCCTTGTTCTCTCGCCCCATCAAATAAAGTACGAAGCAAAGCCTCTTCTTTTTCAAACTGCTGCCATGCTTTCTGAACGCGTTTACTAAAAGCGTCTGTAAAGTACTGGTAAGATAGTCTTTCATAACTTTGATTCAGCAGAATTGTTGCATCCTCTTCTAACAGTTCTTTGTTTTCTACATTCGTTCCAGCTGTTGTTATGGCATCTATGGCTGCACAGAAATAATGACACGCCAAATTGTTTTGTGATAGTAACATATAGGCATATGCAGTCCTATAATTCCAAAAATAGTCGTTATAGTATTGATTTTGATAAGGCAACAAAAGTTCCAATGCTTTTATCCCTAGCTCTGGCCTATCTTGAATATTCCCTACATTGTTGTAAGCCCTCGCTAAAATGCTATCTGTTTCATAGTCTCTTTCATCGTCATTCAACATCGAAATAGCATCGATAATTTTTTCGTGGCCATCTTCCTCATGCCAAATGGTGCACTGTTTTAACAGCTGATTCTTGTTTTCTGCATTCATTCCCATAGTCGGCCTCCTGTATCTCTTAAGCTCTTCACACAATTGTTACTCTATTATACAATATTTCATATTTTATTTGCAATGACCACATAAAAAGCTCCTATAGTAGCATTTATGTCATTTCATCGATTCAGCTTCACATTGTCAGCTTCAAGCACTATAATAAAACTATAAACTTAACTCTATCACTTTTTTATAAAGGAGGTATTATCATGACAGGCATTCCTTTTTTAATTGCTTTTATCATCGCTATTATAGTAATGATATTTATAATTTCAAAATGGAAAGTTCACCCGTTCTTAGCTATTTTGTTAGTATCATTTATTCTAGGCCTGGTAGGCGGCATACCATTAGTTAATGTAAAAGATCCTGCAACAGGTAAGGTAGTCACAGAAGGTATTGCTACTGTAATCGGTAACGGATTTTCAGGTACCTTTACTAGCATCGGTATTGTAATAATCTTCGGTGCCATGATTGGATCCTTCCTAGAGGCCACAGGTGCTGCACTAAAACTTGCCGATATGGTTGTAAAGCTAGTAGGACCAAAACATCCAGAGTTAGCCATTGAGCTTATGGGCTGGATAGTCTCCATTCCAGTTTTCTGCGACTCTGGCTTTGTTGTTCTAAATCCTATTAGAAAAGCGTTGGTTAAGAGAACCCATGCTTCTAGTGTCACAATGACAGTGTGTCTATCTGTGGGACTTTACGCATCTCATGTATTTATTCCGCCAACTCCCGGACCAATTGCTGCAGCCAACACCCTAGGCATCGGAAACAACTTGTTACTGGTAATGGGGTTAGGTGCTTTGGTCTCCATTCCTGCACTTATTGGTGGATACATTTATGCAAAATTCATTGGAAAAAGAGAAAAATCTGGAGACGAGTACGACTGTGGAGAAAACGTAAAGTCATACGA
>F241_Great_Cormorant__coassemble_715_pt1 | contig 12322 bp, 10 predicted proteins | sample F241_Great_Cormorant__metabat2_high_PE_004 | metagenome-assembled genome bin F241_Great_Cormorant
GGTTTATGTATTTAATGATTTTCTAGTTATAAATTTATTTTAAAAGGCCAACTGAGACCTGTAAGGCTTAGATTGGCGAGGAGGACAAATGAATAAAAACGAAGTTAGCGCTTTGACGAGCAAGGATTTGAAGAAGCAGCTGAGGAAGGAAACTATTGCAAGTTTGGCTCTTTACCTAGGCTTTTTCTTCTGGTGGTATGTGACGGGATACGTGATTGGAGGGCGCTTTGATGTGGATGCAATGCCTCATTGGCTTGGCTTACCTCTATGGTTCGTTTTAAGCTCAGTGATTGGTTACGTTCTGTTTGTGTGTGCGTCTATTCTGTTGATTACAGCAGTATTTAAGAATTTTTCTTTGGATGATGCAGCCAACCTTTGTGATAATGAAGAAAGGTTGGTGAGATAAATGGGCTACACATCAATTTTAATAACAGTATTAGTCGGATATTTGGTGTTAAACCTTGCCATAGGAATCTATTATGGAAAAAAACAGTCACAGATTGATATGAAGCAAGGAAAAAGCTTTGTTAGTGACTACTTTATAGGCGGTAGATCCATGGGAGGCCTTGTTCTAGCAATGACTTTAGTTGCTACCTTTACTAGTGCATCTAGTTTTATAGGTGGGCCGGGAGTTGCTTTTTCCAGAGGTTTGGTGTGGGTGTATCTGTCAATGATTCAGGTGCCTACTGCCTTTATCATTTTGGCTGTCCTTGGAAAACGATTTGCTATTATTGCAAGAAAAACTGGTGCAGTAACCGTAACAGACTATTTGAACTACAGGTATCAGTCTAAAGCAGTAGTAATACTTTCGACTGTGTGTTTAGTATTGTTTTTTGTGGCTCAGATGGTAAGCCAGTTTGTTGGTGGAGCCGTTCTTTTTCAGACTATTACAGGGCTTCCGTACATATATGGCCTTGCTTGCTTTGGTCTTGTGGTAATTATTTACACATCCATAGGCGGATTCAAGGCTGTTGTGACTACTGATACATTGCAGGGAATAATTATGCTAGTAGGAAGCGTGATTATTTTAGTTACAGTTGTTAAAACTGCAGGAGGCATAGAGCCTTTAGTGACAAAGCTAAATGCAGTAAATCCAGGATGGGATAAAATAGAAGGGGCAGTGCCTACATCTAAGGCATTTGTCATGTCATTTTGGGTCTTAGTTGGTATAGGTGTCTTAGGTTTGCCGCAAACAGCTGTTAGAGCAATGGGATACAAAGATACAAAGGCCTTACATAAGGCGATGATTTATGGCAGTTTAACTGTAGGTGCTTTGATGTTGTTAATGCATATTTCCGGAGTGTTTGCACCTGCTATATTAGATCCTGCAACAGTGGAAAATACAGATTATGTAATTCCCACTATCGTATTGAAATATATGAACCCTGTAGTGGCAGGTTTGTTTATCGCTGCACCTTTAGCGGCGGTAATGTCAACGGTTTCAAGCTTGCTAATTCTGTCATCGGCTGCCATTGTTAAAGATTTGTACTTGAATTATATAGCAAAGCCAGAAGTTGTAGATGTATGCAAAGCTAATAGAAGGTTTTTAGACAAGGAACGCGCAGACAGCGAAGCTGCCGAAGAAAGGAAAATCAAAATAATTTCCTTAATATCGACATTGTTATTAGGACTGTTGGTGTTTGCCCTTGCAATTGCGCCGCCTGATCTAATTGTGTGGATCAATCTCTTTGCCCTAGGAGGTTTAGAGTGTGCCTTCTTTGCGCCTATAGTAATAGGATTGTTTTGGGCAGGCGGAAATAAAGTTGGTGCAATAGCATCATCAATCATTGGTGTTACTAGCTTTTTAATCATTAGTAATTTGAAGATTTCTGTAATGGGAACCACACCTATTGTGCCGTCTATGGCTTTGTCTATACTGACGTATTTTATAGGGTCAAAGCTAGGTCAAAACAAGTTAAAGGAAAATAAATTACGTTAAAATAAACTATAGTAAATAAAAAAGGACATTTACACCTATGTAAGTTGTCCTTTTTTGATAGCAATTCTTTGGTGACAATGGGCAACGTCAATGATGGATAAATTTTCTTCAGGCTTTGTTATAAAACATATGTTTGAAAAACTGCTTTAGTGATATAATGAACATTAGTGTTTATATATAATTGGTGGAGGAAGAGACAGTGGGAGATTTTAAGTTGGTAGCGCCATTTAAGGCTACAGGAGACCAGCCACAGGCCATCGACAAACTGGTGGAAGCCTTTAAAGATGGCAACAAAGCACAAACCCTGTTAGGTGTTACAGGTTCCGGAAAAACCTTTACAATGGCCAGCGTTATTGAAAAATTAAATAGGCCGACTTTGATTATTTCACATAATAAGACCTTGGCGGCACAGCTACATGGAGAAATGAAGGAATTTTTCCCTGAAAATGCAGTGGAGTATTTTGTGTCCTATTATGACTATTATCAGCCGGAAGCATATGTTCCATCTACAGATACGTACATAGAAAAGGACTCGCAGATAAATGATGAGATAGAAAAACTAAGGCACTCTGCTACTGCGGCCTTAGCAGAACGTAGAGATGTTATAATTGTGGCATCTGTATCATGTATCTATGGACTAGGAAGTCCAATAGACTACGAAAACCAGATGTTATCACTTAGACCTGGCATGGAGAAAGAAAGAGATGAAATCATATCAAAGCTAGTTGACATCCAGTATGTGCGCAACGATGTGGCTTTTGAACGAGGAAATTTCAGAGTTCGAGGAGATATTATCGATGTTTATCCTGCTGGCGCAGATTATGGAATACGTATTGAGCTTTTTGGTGATGAAGTCGATACAATAAAAGAAATTAATCCTGTAACGGGACAAGTTTTAGGCATAAGAAATCATGTGGCAATTTACCCTGCATCCCATTACGTAACTTCAAAAGAAAACATGGAGCGAGCTTTGGTGACCATAAATGAAGAGCTGGAAGAACGCTTAGGTTGGTTTCGAGAGAGGGATAAGTTGTTAGAAGCCCAAAGGCTAGAACAAAGGACTAGATACGATATGGAAATGTTAAGGGAAATCGGCATCTGTAAGGGTATCGAAAACTACGCAAGACACATAAGTGGCCTGGAACCAGGATCTAGACCTTACACCTTGATAGACTATTTCCCAGATGATTTTGTTACTATTATCGATGAATCTCATGTAATGTTGCCTCAGCTACGAGCTATGTACGCAGGAGATAGATCTAGGAAGCAGTCCTTAGTCGACTACGGGTTTAGACTGCCCTCAGCGTTAGATAATCGTCCATTGAATTTCAGTGAATTTGAAGGGCTTACAGGACAGATGCTTTATGTTAGTGCAACGCCAGGTCCTTATGAGCTAGAAGAATCTGGAGGAATTACTGCAGAGCAGGTAATTAGGCCAACTGGTTTATTGGACCCTCCTATTGAGGTTGTACCTACTGAAAATCAAATTGACCACTTACATGATAGGTTAAAAGAAGAAATTGCAAGAGGCGGCAAAGCCTTCATTACAACATTAACTAAAAAAATGGCAGAAAGATTAACAGACCACTTAAAAGAAGCTAATTTAAAGGTGCGCTACTTACATTCTGAAATAGATACCTTGGAAAGGCTCAAGATTATAAGAGACTTTAGGTTGGGAGAGTTTGACGTTTTAGTTGGAATTAACCTTTTAAGAGAAGGCCTTGACGTTCCTGAAGTCTCTTTAGTGGCGATTTTAGACGCTGATAAGGAAGGTTTTTTAAGAACAGAAACATCTTTGATACAAACTATAGGGCGAGCAGCTAGAAATGCCGATGGCAAGGTTATTATGTATGCAGATAAAATCACTAAGGCCATGGCATTAGCTATTGATGAAACCAATAGGAGAAGGCAGATACAGATGACCTACAATGAGGAACATGGAATTACACCTCAAACTGTTAAGAAGTCAGTGAGAAAGGTAATTGCTGCTACGAAGGCATGTGAAGAGGCCTTAGAATATGGAAGCAAGTCGCCACTTGAAATGACTAAAAAAGAAAAGTTAGAATACATCAAGCATCTGGAAAAGGAAATGAGAGCTGCAGCAGAGCAACTGCAATTTGAAACTGCCGCCAAATTAAGGGATAGGTTGTTAGATATAAAGTCAAGCTTATAGCAGCTGGGAGCTGCAGATTGAACAAAGTAAATACCAAGAGTAGTCTAGCATTTAAGCTGTGGGATAGGGCTGTAGTTGCTTTGTTAAAATATAGAAATTGAAGGGAAGGTAATAAGTTAATTGAAAGAATACATTAGTGTTAAAGGGGCTAAAGAACATAACTTAAAAAATATAGACGTAATGATTCCTCGTAATAAAATGGTGGTAATAACTGGGCTGTCAGGCTCAGGTAAGTCATCGCTGGCATTTGATACCATATATGCAGAAGGACAGAGACGGTATGTGGAAAGTCTTTCGGCTTACGCACGACAGTTTTTAGGCCAAATGGACAAGCCAGACGTAGAATCTATCGAAGGATTGTCGCCGGCTATTTCCATTGACCAGAAGACAACTAGTAGAAACCCACGATCTACTGTAGGTACAGTAACTGAAATTCACGACTATCTAAGACTTTTGTATGCAAGAATAGGGACTCCACACTGCCCAGTGTGCCACAAACCTATTGAAAGTCAAAGCGTAGATCAGATAGTGGATTTTATTATGGAAGAACAAGAAGGTACAAAACTAATAATCTACAGTCCTGTAATTCGTGGTCGCAAGGGAGAGCATGAAAAAGTCCTTGAACGAATAAAGAAAGAGGGTTTTACAAGGGTAAGAATAGATGGTGAAACTTATAGGCTTGACGAGGATGAAATTAAATTAGACAAAAATTTTAAACACGACATAGATATAGTAGTAGATAGGGTGGTAGTTAAAGAAGGGCAAGAGAGCAGGTTGGCAGATGGTGTAGAAATTGCCATAACTAACGGTGATGGACTAGTCAAAATAGAAACTCTTGGAGAAAATGCAAAAACTACTACATATTCAACTAAGTTAGCATGCCAAGAGCATGGAATTGCCCTAGAAGAGCTTGAACCTAGAATGTTTTCGTTTAACAGTCCATATGGAGCATGCTCGTCTTGTAATGGCCTAGGATATAAGGAAAGCTTAGATATTGATGTGGCAATTGACCATGAACGATCAATTTCTGATGGAGCCTTAGAAGATATGATAAAGATATTAGAGTACGGCTCTTATTATCGTAGGTGTATTGAAGGAATTATGAGAGAATATCAATGCGATTTTCAGATGCCTTTCGGAAAGTTACCGAAGAAGGTGAGAAATGAAATTCTATATGGCCGAAACAAAAAAGTTACTATAATACACCAACTTAGAAACGGTGACATCCGAGAAGAAACCTTAGCCTATGGCGGTATAGTTTCACCTATAGAAAGGAAGTATAGGGAAACTGAATCTGACATAGTGAAGGACAGGCTGAAAAAATATATGACCCTAGAGCAGTGTAACAAATGTAAAGGAAAGAGGCTTAAGGATGAAGTTCTTGCAGTAACAGTAGGAGAACTAAATATCGCGGAGCTTTCTGACCTATCTATAAAAAACTGCCTTCAATATATCGAGAACCTTCAACTTACGGAGAATCAGCAGATTATCGGTCAGCAAATACTAAAAGAAATAAAGGAGAGGCTAGGATTTTTGATCAATGTAGGGTTAGATTACCTGACATTAAGCAGGCAGGCAATGACTTTGTCTGGAGGAGAATCTCAGCGTATAAGACTTGCAACGCAAATAGGCTCAAGTTTAATGGGTGTGCTGTACATTTTAGATGAACCAAGTATTGGTCTTCATCAACGAGACAATGACAGATTGCTGGCAACTTTACGAAAAATGACTGAAATGGGCAATACTCTTTTAGTTGTAGAACATGACGAGGACACTATGAGAGAGGCTGATCACATTATAGATATAGGACCAGGTGCTGGAAAGTGGGGCGGTAATTTAGTGGCTGAAGGCACTATTGATGAAATTTGCCAGGTGGAAGAATCTTTAACTGGCCAGTATTTATCCGGCAAAGCTAAAATCCCGGTACCTCCAACTAGACGAAAAGGCAATGGACAGAGAATATCCATTAAAGGTGCAAAGCAAAACAACTTAAAAAACGTAGATGTAGATATTCCTTTAGGAAAGTTGGTTTGTGTCACCGGGGTTTCAGGTTCAGGGAAAAGTACTCTCATCAATGAAATCCTGTATAAGGCAGGGCAAAGTCATTTAAACGGTAACATCAAGGAACTAACAGGATGTAAAAGCGTAAAAGGCTTTGAGCATATTGATAAAATCATAGATATAGATCAAACACCTATTGGACGCAGCCCAAGATCAAATCCAGCAACCTATACAGGCATGTTTACACCTATAAGAGATTTGTTTGCTACACTGCCTGAAGCAAAGAAAAGAGGCTATAATAAGGGCCGCTTTAGCTTCAACGTAAAAGGTGGACGATGTGAGGCTTGTTCTGGCGATGGTATTATCAAGATAGAGATGCATTTCTTATCAGATGTATATGTGCCATGTGAAGTTTGTAAAGGACACAGGTACAACAGGGAGACACTTGAAGTAAAGTACAAAGGCAAGAACATTTACGATGTGTTAAATATGTCTGTAGGTGAGGCTAAGGAATTCTTTAATAATATACCAGCAATAACGCGCCAGCTAGATACCTTAAGCAAGGTAGGCCTGGATTATATTACAATTGGACAAAGCTCAACCCAGCTTTCAGGAGGTGAAGCTCAGCGCATTAAACTTGCCAGTGAGTTATCTAAACGCTCTACAGGAAAAACCCTTTATATATTAGATGAGCCTACTACGGGACTTCATTTTGCAGATGTAGCAAAGCTAATAGACGTCTTGCAGCAGCTAGTAGATGCTGGAAATACAGTAGTTGTAATAGAACACAATCTAGATGTAATAAAGTGCGCCGATCACATTATCGACTTAGGACCTGAAGGTGGAGATGGAGGAGGAGAAATACTCATAACAGGAACACCAGAAGAAGTAGCTGCATTTGATAAGTCATATACTGGTCAATTTCTGAAAAAAATGTTATAATTAATAGGCTGCAATTGTAGCTCTAAAATAAATGACGAATAATTCCAATATGGAAAAAGAGGAGAGCTTAATGATAAGAGATGAGAACTTGACCATGTTGACTGATTTTTATGAAATCACCATGGCAAACGGTTACTTTAAATCGGGTATAGTGGATGAAATAGCCTATTTTGATCTTTTTTTTAGAAAAGTTCCTGATGGTGGCGGCTATGCAGTCATGGCAGGATTAGAGCAGCTAATAAATTATTTACAAGAGCTGACCTTTACAGACGAAGACATTGAGTTTTTAAAGGAAAAGGGCTATTTTGATCAGGAGTTTCTACAGTATTTAAAGGACTTTAAGTTCTCCTGTGACGTGTGGGCTGTGCCTGAAGGTACGCCAATTTTTCCTCATGAGCCTATATTGACAGTTCGAGGACCTGTTATACAAGCACAGTTTATAGAAACTATGGCGCTACTTACTATCAATCACCAGAGCCTAATTGCAACTAAAGCAAGCCGCATAGTTAGGGCTGCTGGAGATAGAAATGTATATGAGTTTGGAACTAGAAGGGCTCATGGTACTGCCGCAGCAGTATACGGTGCAAGGGCTGCCTATATTGGTGGCTGCGCAGGGACAGCTTGTGCAATGGCAGATAGAGATTATGGTGTGCGCTCTTTTGGCACTATGGCGCACAGTTGGGTACAAATGTTTCCTAATGAATACGAGGCATTCAAGAAATACTGTGAAATTTATTCGGAACGTTGTGTTCTGTTGGTGGATACGTATAACGTGTTGAAATCTGGGGTTCCAAATGCCATTAAGGTTTTTAAAGAGATGAAGCCAAAAGAAATGGGCATTAGAATAGATAGCGGAGACATCGCATATTTGACTAAACAAGCTAGAAAAATGTTAGATGATGCAGGTCTTCAAGAATGTAAAATTTCAATTTCCAATTCGCTTGATGAGTATATAATTCGAGATGTAATACTTGAAGGAGCGCAAGTTGATAGCTTTGGTGTAGGAGAAAGACTTATTACAGCTAAGTCGGAACCGGTTTTCGGAGGTGTATACAAGCTAGTTGCTTTGGAAAAAGATGGTATAATAGAACCTAAAATTAAGATTTCGGAAAATGTAGGGAAAATTACTAACCCTGGTTTTAAGTCTTTGTTTAGACTATACGATAGGGATAATCATAAGGCTCTTGCAGATGTAATTACTGTAGATGGGGAAAATATTCCGGAAGAAGACGGATATGAGATATTTGATCCAAATGCAGTATGGAAGCGTAAGAAATTGAGTAATTTCTATGTTAAGAATTTGCGCGTAGAAATTTTTAGGGAAGGAAAACTAGTGTATGATCTTCCTGAAATAGAAGAGATTAAAGCTTACGCGAAGGAGCAGCTAGAAACTTTATGGGAAGAAACTCTTCGCTTTGAAAATCCTCAAACTTACTATGTAGACTTGTCGCAAAAACTTTACGATATGAAAACAAAGCTGATAGAAGAACACACTATTAGATAATGAAATATGAAAATTAGATAATGAGATATGAAAAAAAGAAGCCTTCTCAAAAAGTTTAAAGAGAAGGCTTCTTTGCGTTTTACAAATCTTGATTTACATTTTATTAGAGCAGTTTAACACGTTTCTGATTTTATGTTGTACCATCTTTGTTATTGCTTGACGTCCAGGTCCAAGATATTTTCTAGGATCGAATTCAGCTGGATTTTCTATTAAAACTCTTCTGATTTCAGCAGTCATAGCAAGTCTTAAGTCAGTGTCGATATTTACTTTACAAATTCCGTCTTTTACAGATTCTCTGATCATTTCTTCCGGAACACCTTGTGCCCCAGGAATTTGACCACCAAACTTATTGCAGGCTTCGACAAATTCTTGTAATACGGAAGAAGCACCATGTAACACTAATGGAGTGTTAGGCAACAATTTATGTATTGCTCTTAGTCTTTCATAATCTAGATATGGCTCACCTTTAAATTTATATGCGCCATGGCTAGTACCGATTGAAATTGCCAATGAGTCAACGCCAGTTCTTTCTACAAATTCAGCTGCTTCGTCAGGATCAGTAAAAGTAGCTGAACGAGCATCTACTTTAATATTGTCTTCGACACCTGCTAGCTTTCCTAATTCTGCCTCGACTACTACTCCGTGAGCGTGTGCGTACTCTACAACTTGTTTAGTTAAGGCGATGTTATCTTCAAAGCAGTGTTTAGAACCATCGATCATTACTGACGTAAATCCGTCATCTACACATTTCTTACAGATTTCAAAATCTTCGCCGTGGTCTAAGTGAAGAGCAATATCTAATCCAGTGTCTTCAATTGCCGCTTCCACTAGTTTTTTAAGATAAACAGGTTTGGCGTATTTTCTTGCACCTGCTGATACTTGCAGTATTAATGGAGCATGCTCCTCCTTGGCTGCATCAACGATACCTTGGATGATTTCCATATCATTAACGTTGAAAGCTCCAATTGCGTAATCTCCTTTAAGTGCTTTTTCAAACATATCTTTTGTAGTTACTAAAGCCATGAGAATTTCCTCCCTTAAATTATGTAAATTTTATATTTTTGAGATTTAGTCTTTCTTTATTGTTAATCGGTTACAGTAGTAGCAATTTGATCCTTAGTTAAGCCTGTTGTAAAAGTAAAGGTTGTCGCTTTAATAGAATCAACACTTCTTCCTACCTTAGTGCAGGTTTCCTCAAATTCAGCAAAGGAAGAGAATAGACCTGCAGCTATAAGTGATTTAATGGCATCTTCTGCGCTGCCAGAAGATATAGTTACTGTCACGTCCTTAGTTAAAGCTCCATCTTTCCAGATTTGCTCGGAATTGTCATTATTGCCACTTGCAGATGTACTTGAGACATCGGAATTGGCATCCTGGGAACTATTAGGTTCATGAGCATTTTTAGACGCAGTATTGGTATCAGCCTTTTTATTAGGCTGATCTGCCTTAGAACTTGTTGAAGATGCTTTAGCCTGTTCCTCGACTACTTGTTGAGGATATTCCATTATTTTATCTACACGCCAGAATATGATTCCGCCGGCAATAACAATAATAAACAAAGCTAATAGCACATCGTTAACATGGTAAAAAAAATCTTTTAATTTCTTCATCTACATTCCACCTTACTGTATGATATCATCATACTGATTAACAAAGCTATTAAATAAAAAAAGCATATTTTTGTATTAAGAATATCACAATATTACGCATTAAGTCAATTGATTTAGCGTGTGCTTTGTTGTATAATGATTGTCATGAAAAATATAGAAGTATCTACTAATGATCAAGGGCAGAGGCTGGATAGATTTCTTCGAAAATATCTGCCTAAGGCGCCTTTGTCAACAATATACAAGATAATAAGAAAAGATCTTAAAGTTAATGGGAAACGTGTGAAACAAGAGTACAATTTAAATGCCGGCGATGTTATTAGTCTGTATTTGAGCGAGGAAACAATCTCAAGTTATTGCAAGGAGGAAAGACGACGAAAAACAGCGTTTCGGCAGTTTTCTATTGCCTACGAGGATGATAATATTTTGATAGCTAATAAGCCATGGGGACTTTTAACACATGGAGATCAAAATGAAAAGAAGAATCATTTGGCAAACCAAGTAGTTGATTACTTAATTGAAACTGGTGCATACGTGCCGAGAATAGAGAAGTCTTTTGTGCCAGCACCTGTAAATAGATTGGATCGAAATACTACAGGACTTGTTTTATTTGGAAAAAATGCACAAGCACTTAGGGAACTAAACAGGGCTATAAGAGAACGTGATGCCATTGAAAAGGTTTATTGGACTATTGTTTCAGGTTGCCTTAAAGATGATTTGGCACTTCAAGACGAAATGGTTAAAGACAAATCCAAGAACCTAGTGAGTTTGACCAATACAGGTGGTAAGCTGATGGAAACATGGGTTAAACCGCTACAGTCCAGTACTAGAGAAACCTTGGTTCAAGTTAAAATAAGAACTGGACGCACTCACCAAATTAGAGTTCAGCTGGCAGCAGCAGGGTATCCGCTTTTAGGAGATGTTAAGTATGGAAATAAGCAGGTTAATAACTGGGCTAAAAGAGAACTTTCATTGACCACACAGTTGCTTCATGCCAGGATGTTAAAATTTGTCGGATTGAAAGACAAACTCGCCTATTTAAATGGTAAAGAAGTGGAGTGTCAGGTTCCGGAAAATTTCAAAATAATACTAGATAGGTTATTTGAGGAGTAATTGATGAATAAGAAAGAAATTTTAGAATGGGTCAGGGTAATAGTAGGTGCAATCGTTATAGCTTTGATGGTAATGTTCTTTATAAAACCCACTATCGTTAAAGAAAGTTCGATGGAACCTAATTTTTATGAAGATGATTACCTTTTAGTAAGTCAGCAGTCATATAAACTATTTCATGAAGAACCTGAACGAGGCGATGTGATTATTTTTAAATCTCATCTGCCAGATAAAGAAGGACATGATAAACTTCTAATTAAAAGAGTGATAGGACTTCCAGGAGAGAAGGTCGATGTTCATGATGGTAAAGTTTATATCAATGGTGAAGAAATTGATGACAGTTATACTAATGACCTTACAACTACAGGTACTGTTGAGGACGCTGTGGTACCTAAAGACGAGTACTTCGTTTTGGGAGATAATAGGAAGGTAAGTGTGGACAGTAGATATTCGGATGTTGGCTTTGTTCCGAAAGATTCAATAGTAGGCAAGGTTGTATTTAGATTGATGCCTTTTAGAAGAATGGGAATTATTCATAATCCGTATGATAAGTAAAAAGGAGACTAGTATGGTGAAAACCATGAAGACAGTAGCAGGAAATAAAAAGGCGTATCACGATTATTTCATAGAAGACAAATTAGAGTGCGGCATGGTTTTGACTGGGACAGAAATTAAATCTATTCGTGGTGGTAGAATCAGTATAAAAGAGGCTTATGCCAAAGTGGAAAAGGGTGAGGTTTTCGTTTATGGTATGAACATAAGTCCTTACGAACATGGAAATAGATTTAATGTGGATCCTATGCGACCTAGAAAACTCTTATTACATAGGAAAGAAATCAATAAGCTAATTGGTCTAACTTCTCAGCAGGGGTTGACTTTAGTGCCTTTATCGGTGTATATTGATATGAGCGGAAGAGCAAAGCTTACTTTAGGCGTAGCTCGCGGTAAAAAGAATTATGACAAGCGAGCAGATATAGCTAAAAAGGAGGCAAGCCGCCGTATTGATAGGGCTTTAAAGCAAAGGTAAAGTTTGCTTTGGCCGATTA